>Ga0114969_10001124_pt1 | contig 22791 bp, 18 predicted proteins | sample M_130807_MF_Meta_FD_87316 | JGI IMG/M metagenome (GOLD analysis project Ga0114969, IMG submission 87316) | Freshwater microbial communities from Lake Montjoie, Canada to study carbon cycling - M_130807_MF_MetaG | ecosystem: Environmental > Aquatic > Freshwater > Lake | place: Lake Montjoie...
CGCGATATTTCCGGCGTTATTGTTGTACAGCGGCAAAGGGACCGAGACTCCGGCGATAACTGCTTTCGCATTTTCCCCCGCGAAGCGCCGCAGGCCCAGCGATACCGTCACGTCCGGCGTCGCCCGGGTGCGTTCGACGGCGATCCGTTGGAAAGCGGCATTGCGCGCTGCTTCCGCCGCACGCACTGCCGGCCAAGAGATTTCCTCCGCGGAGCCTCGCAGCTCTGCCGCGCGGTCGAGCAGCGATGGCGTTATGGCGGTGTACGGCATCAGCGTTCCCACCAGCCCTGACAGCCGCGCGAGCGCCTCGGATGCATTTGCCCGCGCGCCTTCCAGCTCAGCCTCGGCGGATGTGCGCGCGGCATTGGCCTGCACGGCCCGCAAGTCCGCTTCACGGCCTGCGCTGACCAGGGCGCGCGCCGCCCGTTCATCTTCCTGCGAACGGTCCAACGCTTCCGCGGCCAATTCGGCGCGGCGTGCGGCTTCCTCAGCCGTGACATAAGCGACAGCAAGCTCATACGCGAATTCGATGCGAACCCGGTCACGCTCGGCGCGGGCGGTTTCCAGCACGGCGCCTGCCGCATTGATACGCGCCGTGCGCTGTCCGCCGATTTCGAATGGCTGGACGAACGACAATGTCGTCTGCTCCTGTGAAAGGCCGTTGTACGACGTACCGCGTCCGACGTTCTCTGCCTCTAAGCCGATGCTGGGATTGGGGCGAACCGCGGCCTGGACAGTCCCGCCTTGCGCCGCCCGGATGTTCGCTTCGCTTTCCGCAAAACGCGGCGCGGTCGATTCGGCACGCCGCACAAGCTCCGCATAGGGCGGCGCTGGTTCGGCGTGTGCCGTGGAAACCGCGGCACTCAGCGCAGCGGCACCCAACATCCACCGCAGCCGCGTGGGCATTCCCCTAGAGAAATGGCTATTCATGGGTTCCTCGAATGGAAGCGCACTTCGTTGCCGTGCCTCAGCGGTTTGCATGGCCCTTCATTAGCGCAGGTAAGCCGCGCTGCCATCCGCCGGATATTATCCTGACGGCGCAATCGGGCGGGGGCGCTACTTCGCGGCGACGGGCACCAAGCCTTTGAATGCGAATTTCTGGATGCGTTTGCCGTCCTGAACTTCTGTCACGTAGAGGTTGCCTTTGGCATCCACGTTCATGTGATGCATGACGTAGAACTCGCCGGGAGCGACACCGTTGCGGCCGAACGAGTCGAGCGGCTCCAGCGTTTTGCGGTCGAGCACCCACACGCGCGCGGCGCTGCGGCTCGCCACATACAAAAAGCGCTGCTCCGGATCGGGTGAAAACGCCGTGCTGGCGACGGTCTGCCCATTGCCGCAATGCGGAGCTTCGCAATAGCGGTCGATGAAGACCTGGGTCTGGTATTTGCCGTCCAGTGTGAAAATTTGCACGCGCTTGCCGCCGCGGTCCGAGACATAGACGAGGCCGTCGTTCGAGACGCGCACCGCGTGGACGGGCTGCACGAATTGCTCCGGTCCACGGCCGGTCAATTCTTTCGCCGGGATGCGCTGGTCTTCCGGGACTTTCTTCGCTTCGGGCACGTCGTCCAGCGGCTTGTTGCCGAACGCGCCCCACATGCGCTTGAACTTGCCTGTATCGCCGTCGAACACGATGACGCGGCGATTCCCATAGCCATCGGCGACGAACAATTCGTTTGTCTTGGCGTAATAGAAAATGTCGGCGGCTTGTTTGACGTTCTCGGTATCGTTGTTGCCTTTGCTGGCGCTCTTCTTCCCGATCTGCATCACGAATTTGCCGTCCTTCGTGAATTTCATCAGGTGATTGTCGGTGATGCCGTTGCCGCCGATCCAGATGAAGCCGCGCGGATCGGCATAGATGCCGTGCTCGGTTTCGGGCCAATCATAGCCCGCGCCGGGGCCGCCCCAGCCGCGCAGGAAATTTCCGTTCTCGTCGAATTCCAGCACCGGCGGCGCGGCCATGCCCTTGGCCTTCTGGTCGGCGCGTAGCGTGGTCGGCCGTTGCAAAATCCAGGCGTGGCCGTTCTCGTCAATGGAGACACTGGACACCTGACCGAATATCCATTTCGCGGGAAGCTTCGGCCACGACGTATCGACCTCAAACTTCGGCACCATGCGCGTTTGCACCTGCGCCGCATCGGCGTGATGCGAGGTCCACATCGCGGCCGGCATCAGCAGAGCCGCAGTGGCGCCCGCAAACAACATCCGGCGCATCGAAATTTTCATGGCTTTCCTCCCAGGCAGGCGCGCGTTGTGCAAAAAAAGGGGTAACACAAAGGGCACGAAGTTCTTCACAAAGAGCACAAAGGACTTTGTGTCCTTCGTGCCTCCTTTGTGATCTTCGTGTAGCCCCTTCTTACTGTTCTACAGCGGCTTCGGACGTTCGTTCAGTTCGATCAGTGTGCCCCATGGATCGGAGACGAAGCCGAGCGCGGCGCCCGATTCCTTGTTCAGATTGTAGGGGCGTTCGATCTTCACGCCGTCCGCTTCCAGCTTCTTCATGAAGGCTTCGAGGCCCTTCACGTCAAAGCCGATGTGGTCGAGCGTGTGGCCTTTGGTGGGAACGGTCGGCATATCGCTCTTGCTGAAAGAGAGATTCACGCCCGGCAGATCGTCCGCGACATTGGTGCCGCGCATGCCCGGCTTGCCGCCGAAGTGCTTCGCGTACCACGCTTGGATTTTCGGTATCTCGGCGTCAGCGACAGCGAAGTGCACATGGTGGCTTTTGATCGGAACCGTCTGTGCTTTGTCTTCCAGAATTTCGACGCGCAAGCCGTCCGGGGTCGTGACGAAGGCTTGATCCTTGCGTCCGTTGCCGCCCGGCTCGACCGTTACGCCGGCCGCTTTCCATTTCGCCGTGGACGCTTGCACGTCGGGTACCAGGAAGCCGACATGATTGACGACGGTGCCGACGGAACCGCCGACCGCCGACGCTGTGCCCGGTCCTTGGTTCAGGAACACGATCACGCCCGGGAATTTCACGATGTCGAAATTGCCGTTCTTCTGCCACGTGCCGCCCATCGCGACGAAAATCTTCTTATTGGCCTCGACGTCCTTCGAGTTCATGTGCCAATGGCCATTGGTCACGCCCATTGCATTGGGCGGCTCCGATTGCGCGGCGGCTGCCGTCGCAGCAATGCAGAAAGCAAGTGAAAAGGCGCCGAACAGTTTGCGCATAGCCTATCGTCCTCCCGATGGATTGCGCGAAAAAGCGCAAATCGGCGCGAACGCTATCACTCCCGCACCATAGGCGGAAGACAGCCGGTCCAGTCGGGTTAGACGACCTTGTTGTAGACGATGGCGCCGCTGGAGACGGCGCGTTTGGGGATGGGCTGCGGGCTGTACGGTCGTGAACCGTGGCGTGCTTGTTCCACACCCTCCGCGACAGCCTGCACCAAGCCTTCGGACGCTTCGCGCATGGCCGACACCAGCTTCTCGTGCCGCACCAGCAATTTGTCGAGTTTGCCGCCGGTTTCCTTCAAGGCGGCGATCAGGGGCTTGGGAACGCCTTTGATACCGCCCTCGGCCTTCAGCGATTTTACTTCGCGGCCGTAGAACGCGCAGAGCTTCTCGATTTCCGGGTCGGTGGTTTTCAGTTCATGGACGGCGCCGCGTTCGAGCGCGGAGATATCGCCCGAAATCGCTTCGATCAGCCGCCTGCTGACCGTCAGTAATTGTTCAAGCCGCAGACGTTGGCGTTCCGTTTGGGGATCGGTTTGTGTCGTCGGGGCGGGGTTCATTGCGCTTTCTCCTGGGTACGGAGCAATTCACGTTTGACGGCGTCGGCGAGGCCGAAGCCTCCCTGGCCGGCAATCGTCTTGGAATAACTGTCGATCATCATGGAGCGGAAGATGCCCTCGCCCGGTCCGCCGCCGAAGGGACCATCCGTCTGGATGCCCTCGAACATGGAACCGAGCATTTCGTTGATGAACACCGCCTCGAAATCCTTGGCCACTTTCGTGGCTTGATCGGCGTTGGTGATTTTGACGTTGCCGGGTGTCTTGGCGCGCGCCAGCGCCGCCGTGACCTGCAGATCGATCGGTGCGCTCAGGCCGCTCATCCGATCACCTCGATTTCGGCCTGCAAGGCGCCGGCCGCTTTGATGGCTTGCAGGATGGAGATCATGTCGCGCGGACCGATGCCCAGCGCATTCAAACCATTGACCAGCTCCTGCAGGCTGATGCCGGAATTCAGGACGGCGAAACGCTTGCCGGTGTCTTCGTCGACCTCGATGCCGGTGCGCGGCACAACCGTTGTCTGACCCTGCTGGGCGAAGGGCTGCGGCTGGCTGACTTGCGGGGTTTCGGTGATGCGGATGGTCAGATTGCCCTGCGCGATGGCAACCGTGGAGATGCGCACATCCGAGCCCATCACGATGACGCCGGACTGCTCGTCGATCACCACCTTGGCGGGAAGATCCGGTTCGACTTTCAGTTGCTCGATATCGGTCAGCAACGACACGATGTCCGCATAGTTGGCGGGCCGGTTGAGCTGCACGGTGGCTGGATTGGTCGCGGTCGCTGCCGTCAGGCCCAGATAGCGATTGATCGCCTGGGCCATGCGCTGCGCCGTTGTCAGGTCCGGATTGCGGAGCGACAGGCGGAGGGTGGTCGCCTTCATGAGCGAGTAGCCGACTTCCCGCTCCACAATCGCGCCGTTGGCGATACGTCCGGAGGTGGGCACGCCACGGCTTACGCTCGCCGCCGCGCCCTGTGCGGAAAATCCACCAACTGCAATCGAGCCTTGGGCCAAAGCGAAAGTTTGGCCGTCCGCTGCCAGCAAGGTCGTAGCAAGCAAGGTACCGCCTTGAAGGCTTTTGGCATCGCCCATGGCGGAAATGGTCACGTCCAGGTGCGAGCCCTGAACAGCGAACGGTGTAAGATTTGTCGTCACCATTACGGCAGCGACGTTCTTGGTGTTGATCGGGAAACCGCGCGTGTTGACGCCGAGCCGTTCCAGCATCGTCTGCAGGGTCTGCTGCGTGAACGGGGCGTTCTTCAGAGAATCGCCGGTGTTGTTGAGCCCAACCACCAGGCCGTAGCCAATGAGCATGTTGGACCGGACGCCTTCGATATCGGCGAGGTCCTTGATCCGCGAAAATGAGAATGCCGGCGGCGGCGCAAGCACGAGAGCGCATGCGAGGGAGACGGAGGCGAGAAGGGATGAGGTGCGGGCCATGAGCTTTCCGGAATTCTTCCGTGCAGCCCCTTGCCAGAACCGTGCCGGACGATTCTCCAGGAAAAACAGCGGATTACCGTGAGAGCGGGCGGGTGTTTCCTGCCTATGCGGCAATTCCTGCCGGACGTTTTGGGCTGTCGTGGACAGGAGGCGGATGCTTACCTATTTTCCGGAAGCGCGCGTTCCGATTCAACGTATTGAGTTGCTCCCATGAACGATCAGTCTGCCTCGTCCAAAACCTCAGGCCGGCCTCGGCCTGCCGTGCTTTGCGTGCTGGACGGGTGGGGCTGCCGGGAGCCGGAGGTGGACAACGCTATTTCCGCCTCCAAGCACCCCAACTTCATCAAGATGATGCGGGAATGCCCGTTTTCGCTGCTGGCCACGTCGGGCCGGGCAGTGGGTCTGCCTGATGGGCAGATGGGCAATTCCGAGGTCGGGCACACCAATATCGGCGCCGGGCGTCTTGTCATGCAGGACCTGGTGCGGGTCGAAGATGCCGTACGCGACGGCTCGCTGAAGGACCGCCCGGTTCTGAAAGACTTGATTGCCGCGGCGAAGACAGCGGGCGGCGCGGTGCATTTGATGGGCCTGCTGTCGCCGGGCGGGGTGCATTCGCATCAGGAACATATGTCCGCCCTGGCGAAAATTCTGAATGATGAAGGCCTGACGGTTGAGGTCCATGCGTTCCTCGACGGCCGCGATACGCCGCCGCAAAGCGCGCTTGGCTACATCGAGACGTTCGACAAGAGCATCGCGGGACTGAAAGGCGTGCGGATCGCAACCGTCAGCGGGCGCTATTACGCGATGGACCGCGACAAACGCTGGGACCGCGTTGCCAAGGCCTATGAGGCGCTGGTCGACGCCAAAGGGGCGCGGTTTGCGGACGCCAAAACCGCCATCGAAAAATCCTATGCCGACGGGACGCATGACGAATTCCTCCTTCCCTGCGCCATTGGCGATTATGCCGGCGTGAAAGACGGCGATGCGCTGCTGTTCGCCAATTTCCGGCCCGACCGGGCGCGGGAAATTTCCGCCGCGTTGCTCGATCCCGCGTTCGACGGTTTTACCCGCGCGCGCGTTCCGCATTTTTCCTGCGCCGCCGGACTGACCCAATATTCCAAGCCGCTGTCCAAGCTGATGACGGCGTTGTTTCCGCCGCAGGATGTCAGCGAAACGCTGGGCGAAATCTTCGCCGAGCGCGGGTTGAAGCAGCTTCGCATCGCGGAGACGGAAAAATACCCGCACGTGACATTTTTCATGAATGGCGGCCGCGAAACGCAATTCGAGGGCGAAGACCGCATTATGGTGCCGAGTCCCAAGGTCGCGACCTATGATTTACAGCCGGAAATGTCGGCCTATGAGGTGACCGCCAAGCTGGTCGAAGCGATCGATTCGGGAAAATACGACCTCATCATCGCCAATTACGCCAATGCCGACATGGTCGGTCATACCGGCATCATGAACGCCGCGGTGCATGCGGTGGAAGCGGTGGACGAGTGCCTGGGACGCTTGCGGCAGGCGGTGGAACGGGCGGGAGGCGTGCTGATTGTTACCGCCGATCATGGTAATGTCGAGCAGATGAAAGACCCTGTAACCGGAGCGCCGCACACGGCACACACGCTGCTCGACGTGCCGTTCATTGTCGTGAACGCGAAGCCGGCCAACGGTCCGTTGCGCTTAAGTCACGGGCGCTTGGCCGATGTGGCGCCGACGCTGCTGGAACTGGTCAGCCTGCCGCAGCCTCCGCAAATGACCGGCCACTCCTTGATTGTGTACGAGCCTGCGGCGGCCGGAACCGCGCGGTGAGCGGGAAACCCGCCCTCCGTGCCGCTTTTCTTGTTGTTCCCATGTTTCTCGCTGTGTCCTCCCCGCAAGCAGCGCAGCAGCGTCCGCCTGCGAAAAGCGAGTCGCTGTCCGAACGCTACGCCAGGGCGCAGGCCGTACTACTGGAGCAGCGAACCAAAGAAGACGCGACGCGTGCCGACCGCGACCGGCTGGTGGCCGAAACCGCAGCGTTGCAACAGCGCCTGATCGCCAACGCCGCCAAAGTCCAGGAATTGGAAGCAGAATACGAAACGACGTCCGCCGAACTTTCGCGCCTCAACGCCACGACGCAAACGCTGGAGGCGGACCTTGCCCGTGACCGCAGCCGCGTGACCCACCTTTTGGCCGTGTTGCAGCGGCTTCAGGGTGAAGAACCCCCGGCTCTGGTGGTCCGGCCGAACGACTCGCTGGCCGCCGCCCGTGGCGCCATGCAGATGGGCGCCATGCTGCCGCCGGTTTATCGGGAGGCGGCGGACCTCTCCACCAAGCTGAAGACCCTGTCCCAAACCAGGCTCGCCCTCGCAAAAAAAAACGACCAGGCAAAAGCGCAGGGGGTAAGCCTCACGGCTGCCCGCGCCTCGCTTGACGAGCTTCTGCGGCAGAAGAGCGGTGAGGAAGCCGACGTAGATGCGAAGCTTGCCGACATCCGCTCGATAACCGAGGAAGTCAGCCGGGAAGCCAGCGATTTGAAGAGCTTGATCGACCGCGTCGCCACCCTGAGGGCGGCCGGAGGCGCACCGGAAGGCATGAAACTCGTCACGCCGGAACGGGCGGGGGCAGGCACTCTGGCGCGCGGATCGCTCCTGCGGCCGGTTATTGGAACCGCGGCGCCTGGCGACCCTGCGGGGCCTGGGCGGACGCCCGGCGCAAACGGACCGTTAGGGCTTTGGTTCGAAACTGCCGGGCGGGCCGAAGCTGTTGCACCGGGGGATGGCGAGATCGTGTTTGCCGGCAATTACCAAAAGTTCGGTCAAGTCTTGATAATTGAAATGACTGGCGGTTACCATCTGACGCTGGCTGGCCTCGGACGCATCGATGTCCACATTGGTGATGCCGTTCTCGCTGGCGAACCGGTAGGAATTCTACCGGAGGGCAGGGCGGCGCGACTTTATATGGAATTGAGACGCAACGGTCAGGCTGTTGATCCGGCGCAGTGGTTGAGCGCCGAACCTAGAAAGGCAAAGGGAACATGAGAAAGTTCGCATTCGCCAGTGTCGGCGTGGCGGTTGGTTTTGTGAGTGCATTGGCTTTGTTCCCCGCCGCGCAGGGCGCGACGAATGTTATGTCCGCGTACCGAGAACTCGATCTTTTCGGCGACGCGTTCGAACGCGTGCGCGCCAATTATGTGCGCGAAGTCGACGACTCCGAACTGATCAACGCGGCGATCAACGGCATGGTCAGCTCGCTCGATCCGCATTCGAGCTACATGGACCCCAAAGAATATGCCGATATGCAGGTGCAGACGCGCGGCGAATTCGGCGGCCTCGGTCTTGAAGTCTCGCAGGAAGACGGCCTCGTCAAAGTCGTGACGCCGATCGACGATACGCCGGCTTCGCGCGCGGGCGTGAAGACGGGCGATTTCATCTCCGCCATCGACGGCACCAGCATTCAGGGCATGCCGCTGAATGAAGCGGTCGAGCGCATGCGCGGACCTGAGAATTCCAAGGTCACGCTCACCATCCTGCGTCAGGGCGAAAAGAAGCCGCTCGAATTGACGCTGACGCGCGCGGTCATTCGCGTCGAAAGCGTGAAGTACGAGAAAAAAGGCGACATCGGCTACATCCGCATCAGCTCGTTCAGCGAAAAGACCGATGCCGGCTTGCGCAAAGCCATCGCTGACCTGAAGAAGCAGCTTGGCGGTACATTGCGCGGCTATGTGCTCGATCTGCGCAACGATCCGGGCGGCCTGCTCGATCAGGCGATTGCCGTGTCCGACGATTTCCTCCCGGGCGGCGAAGTTGTCTCCACCCGCGGCCGAAAGGCGGAAGACACGCAGCGTTACAATGCGCGTGGCGGCGATCTGGCCGACAACAAGCCGATCGTGGTGCTGGTCAATGAAGGCACCGCGTCCGCCTCGGAAATCGTGGCCGGCGCGCTGCAGGATCATAAGCGTGCGACGATTGTCGGCGTGACCTCCTTCGGCAAGGGCTCGGTGCAGACGATCATTCCGCTGGGCGGACAGCATGGCGGCGCGTTGCGTCTAACGACGGCGCGCTACTACACGCCGTCGGGCCGTTCGATCCAGGCCACGGGCATTACGCCGGATATCGCAGTGTCGAACCTGTCCGAGAAGGAACAGACGGAAGCCGATCAGTTCAGCTCGCGCAGCGAAGCGTCGCTGGCAGGCCATCTCGATGCGGAAGGCGCGCAGCGCAACACCAAGATGCCGACGATTCGTCCGGAAGACGGTAAGAAAGTTGACGACTTCCAGCTCGCTTACGCGCTGGATCGTTTGGACGGAAAAGTTGTCGCCACCGTGCCGCAAAAGGCCGCCGCGGTGACAACGCCGGCGCCCACTACCGCGCGGTAATTCGGCGGGACTGTTTGCAGAAAGGGCCGGAGGGGTTTCCTTCCGGCCCTTTTTGTTTGTGTGGCGTTAACCCTGCCGTAACGCCGTTCAGGCCTGATACGCCCTATGGCGGAGAACGATGCCCTCCTCCCGGATACGCATATGCCGGGCGACGCTGATTCCGTGAGCGCGCCGCCTCGGAGGCGTGTCCCGCGTCTTATGATGCTCGCCTATGCCGGGGTCTTCGCGGTCCTGATCGCAGGCGCGGGAGCTTTGCATTTTCTCGGCGATGCGGCCGATGGCAGCCCGTCGGTGACCATCCGAATGGGTCCGTTTCCCACCGAAGCGCAAGCCGTGGCCAAGCGCGCGGCCAACATCTTTCGCGATGTACGCGAGGTGCAAGGCAACATTGTCGCCGACCCGTCGTTGATCCAGGATTCGCCGCAAGGCCCGCTGCCCAAAATCGCCGCCGACGGGCGCATGGCGATGAAAGTTTACGGCCGCACCTACGACAGGGTGAGCAAGCGTCCGAAGATTGCCGTGGTTTTGCGCGGGCTCGGCATCGGTGCCGATGAGACCGAGCAGGCCATGTCGCAGCTTCCGCCCGACATCACGTTTGGATTTCCCCCCTTTATGGCCGGTTTGCAAAGCGAGGTGGATAAAGCGCGCAGTGCGGGGCACGAAGTGCTGCTCGAAATTCCGATGGAGCCGTTCGATTTCCCTGACAGCGATCCGGGCCCCCACGCGCTTCTGCTGAATGCCAGCCCGGAAGAAAACGGCAAGCGGCTGGAATGGGCGCTGTCACGCGCCACCGGCTATGTCGGCGTCATGAATCTTCTGGGCGGCCGTTTCATGGGCGATGAAACCGCTATCGCGCCGATGCTCGTGCGCATCGCCAAACGCGGGCTGCTGTTTTTCGACAACGGCGCCAGTTCGACATCGGTCGCCATTACGAGTGCCCGTCAGGCCAAGGCGTATTTGGCAACCGGCACTGTCGTTCTGGATGGCGTGCAAACGCAGGCAGCAATCGACACGAAATTGGCGGAACTGGAAAATGCGGCGCGGCAAGAAGGATTCGCCATCGGCGTCGCCAGCGCCTTTCCCATCAGCATTACGCGGCTGAACGAATGGGCGGCATCGGCGCAAGCCCGCGGCTTCGAAATCGTGCCGGTATCGGGGTTGGCTTTCCAACCCGGTGTGCAAAACGTCAGCGCGGAATAAGAAATAAAATTATGGCTCTCCCGGCAACGCTGGCGTGCTCCTCGGCGGTTTGCGCGCGTGCGCGGCCTGTTCAAACGCGTACACATAGCCGAGCAGTTTATCTTCCGAGAAATCCGCGCCTAACAATTCCGCGCCGACCGGCACGCCCAAAGGTGCGTTTGCGGTGGGAGCAGAAAATCCGGCGGGAAATGTCACCGCGGGATAACCGGTGCCGTTGGAGAGGACGCCGTTGCGCTCGGGCTGATCTTTCTCGGTCGTCGGTACGACCAGAATCCGTTGATGCGGATACAGAATTGCATCCAGGTTCAGATCGGCCATTTTCTTGGCAACGGCCATGCGCAGCTTTTCGCGGTTCAGCATGCGCGTTTTGTACAGATCGCTGTTCATGCCATTGGGAATCGTGATTTCGATTTGCAACGCCTGCTGCACGGCCGATGTGTTGGCAATCACCAGATCGGTAAAGCTCTTGATCGGCGCCGTCGGCGGGAGAGAGGCGAAATAACGGTCCATGACCGTGTGCCCTTCCAATGTCGAGGTGTCGATATTGGAGGCAAGCGCATCGTATTCCGGCAGTTCGAAGCGTGTAACCGTCGCACCAAGCGACTGCATCTTCGCAATCACCTCTTCCATCACGCGGTTCACCTCGCGGTGCCGATCTTCCTTGCCGAGCAGATTGCTCATGACACCGATGCGCGCGCCCTTCAGGGCATCGGGGCGCAGCAGATGCGTGAAGCTTTGCGGAATATGGCCACGGCCATAGGCGGTGACAGGATCGTCCGGGTCATAGCCCGCCATCACATCGAGCAGCAGCGCGGCATCGGTAGCGGTGCGCGCGATTGGCCCTACTTCGTCCTGCGTTTCGCTGGCGGGAATCACGCCCCGCCGGCTGACCAATCCGCGCGTTGGACGCACGCCAACCAAACTGTTGGCCGAAGACGGCGAACGGATGGATTGCCCCGTGTCACTGCCCGTTCCGATGGTGGCGAGATTGGCGGCGAGGGATGCACCCGTGCCGCCGCTCGATCCGCCCGGCGTGCGCGTCAGGTCATAAGGGTTCAACACCTGCCCGCCGAGGCTGGAAATCGACATCCCGCCGCGCGCGAATTCCTGCATATTGGCTTTGGCCAGGATCAGGGCGCCCGCCTTGCGTATCTTGGCCACGGTAAAGGCGTCATTGGATGGCTGCGAAGTCTTCATGCTGATATTGCCGCCCGACGTCGGCATGTCCGTGGTGTCGAAATTGTCCTTCAGGATCACCGGAATGCAGTGCAGTAGGCCAACCCCGGCGCGGTTATCGCGATAGTGCCGGTCCATTTCGGCGGCCACATCGAGCGCCCTCGGGTTGACCGTGATGATCGCACGCAGCGCCGGGCCTTTCAGATTGTAGGCCTCAATCCGGTTGAGGTAAGCGCGGGTCAACTGAACGCAGCTCAGCTCGCCCCGCGCGAACGCTTCATGGATTGAAGTAATCGTCGCCTCTTGCAGGTGGAAGGCGGGCGCCTGCGCCGCGCCCGGACCAGCCAAGCCCACACTCAGCGCCACCGCTACGGCAATCGAAAAGCGCATCCCTCTCGCCCCAAACACCCGATCTGATGCTAATCTCAAGTCCACGTGAAGTCTTGCGTGGGATTGGGGAATGGGGATGAAGATATTCGGCGCAGCCTGGATTGCAGGTGGCGTGCTTCTGTCAGCGGCCTCGGCGTTGGCCGCCCCTGCCGCGCCGCCGGAATTTGCGCCCAATCCGTCGGTCGGCTGGGTTGCCTCCGGGGCACGTTACCTCAACCCGCCAAGCGGCCCCGGCCCGGTGGGACCTGCGCGCGGGCGGCGTCAGGCGGCTAACAATGACGTGCGCGAAGCGGGCGCCCAGGCTCTATTTGCCATAGGCGACCTCGACGCCCCCATCCTGCAGCCTTGGGCGCGCGACCAGATGAAGATGCGCAATGACCGCATTCTGGCTGGCGGTACGGGCTTCTCGCGTCAGGCGAGCTGCTGGCCGATCGGCACGCCGGGTTTTCTGCTTTATCCCGTGCAGCCCGTGTATTTCATTCAGTCCCCCAAAGAGATTGTGATGGTCTGGCAGGCCGATCACATGCTCCGCCGCGTCTATATGAACGTGCCGCATTCGCCCAATCCAACGCCGTCCTGGTTTGGCGAATCGGTGGGCCATTACGAAGGCGACACGCTGGTGGTCGATACGATCGGCATTTCCACCCGGACATTCGTCGACAATTTCGAAACGCCGCACAGCGAGAAGCTGCACACCATCGAACGCTTCCATATGACCGATGGCGGGCTTGGGATGCAGGTCGATCTGCGCGTCGAAGACGAGGGCGCGTTCACGACGCCATGGAATGCGATCCAACGCTATAAGCGCGTGGAGCCCGGCGTCGCAGACGCGAAAGTCGAGAACAGTCTGCTTGGTTCGACGGGCGAAGCCGGACCGATGCTGGAATCGAGCTGCGCGGAAAATCCGAACGGGTTGTTTGGCGCGGTAGGCGCATTGCCTCTGCCGCAAACGCAAGTGCCCGATTTCTGAGGAGGAGATTATGCGCATCGACAGATCGGCTTTGTTCGCAAGCATTGCGTGCTTGGCATGCGCTGCAGGCGGTTCTGCCGTGCAAAGCGCAGGCGCGGCGCCTGAGTTCGCGCCCAATCCTTCCGTCGGGTGGGTAGCGGCTGCGCCCGAATATATGGAGCCGCTGACGGGACAGGGGCCGGTGCCGGTCGATCCCGGCCATCGTCGCGTCAGCAATGACGATTTCCGCGCCTCAGGCGCACAGCCGTCTTTTCCCATCGCCGATCTCACCAGCCCTCTTCTGCAACCTTGGGCGCGCGATCAGATGCGCCCCTATAACGAGGCGGTCATCGCCGGAAAATCCATGTACAGCCGTCAGGCGAGCTGTTGGCCGATCGGCACGCCGGGCTTCCTGCTGTATCCCGTGCAGCCCGTTTATTTCGTGCAGTCGCCGAAAGAGGTGCTGATGATCTGGCAGGCCGATCATCAAATACGGCATGTGTATCTCGATGTGCCGCATTCGAAGGCCGTCAAGCCGTCCTGGTACGGTGAATCGGTCGGCCATTACGAAGGCGATACGCTGGTGGTGGACACGGTCGGCGTCGATACGCGCACCTATGTCGACAATTACCGCACGCCGCACACGGAAAAGCTGCACACCGTCGAGCGCTTTCATATGACCAATGGCGGCAAGGTCCTGGAAGTGAACCTTCACGTCGAAGATCCGGGCGCTTTTACAAAGCCGTGGAACGCCATGCAGCGTTACAAGCGCGTGGAGCCGAGCGTCGCGGATGTCACGGAATCGAACAGCGCCATTTCTTCGACATCGGCCGCGGGACCGATTCTGGAATCGAGCTGCGCGGAAAATCCCAATGCGTTGTTTGGGGCCAAAGATGCCTTCCCCATTCCGCAAACCAAGGCGCCCGATTTTTAAAAAAGGGGAACCACAAAGAACACAAAGGAGACACGAAGTTCACTAAGAACTTCAGGCGCGTACCGCGCGCTCATCAAGCTTCGTGTCCGTAGTGTCTCTTAGTGTCCTTTGTGGTTCCCCTTTTTACTTTCTGCCGCTTGCCTTGCGGCAGGCCCCGTGAAAGAGCACATAGGCCACATGAGCGAGACATCGCAGCAGCAGCCTCTCACGCCCGCCAAGCGGAAATTCCTTGCCGTTGTCGATGAGACGGAAGAATGCAAGGTCGCCTTGCGCTTTGCCGCGCGCCGGGCGCAACACACCAATGGCCTCGTGTCGCTGTTATATGTGATTGCGCCGGCGGACTTTCAGCAATGGGCCGGTGTCGAGCGCAAGATGCGCGAGGAAGCGCGAGAGGAAGCTGAGCGCGCGCTGCACGAAGCCGCAAGAATTGTAAACGACATCGTCGGCACCACGCCCGAATTTGTCATCCGCGAAGGACGTGCCTCCGATGAAATACGGGCGCTCATCAGGGATGACCGCGCGATTTCGATTCTGGTTCTCGCGGCGGGCCTTTCCAAGGAAGGGCCGGGCCCGCTGGTGTCGCTGATTGCCGGGCCAACGGGCAACGCGTACTCCATTCCGGTGACGGTCGTTCCCGGCAATCTCAGCGATGAACAGGTTGACGCGCTGGCGTGACATTCGCGGCGCTTCCACCCGAATTACGCGATGCGATCGAGCAGCTCGTCCATGCGGCGCCGCAGCAATCGCTTGCCGCGCGCGCGGCGCGAACGTCCGATGCGTATCGTGATGGCCGGGGCTCGGATGCCACCATCCGCGACGCCGGCGATGTCGCCGCGTATTTGGCGGCGCGCCTGCCCGCAACCTATGCGGCAATCGCCGCTTCTCTGAACGCCGTTGCCGCACGAGCGCCGGGATTCTTTCCGCAATCCTTGCTCGATTTCGGATCGGGTCCCGGCACGGCAAGCTGGGCTGCGGCGCAGGCGTATCCGTCGCTGCATACGATCACGATGTTCGATCGAAGCACGGCGTTGCTGAAGGCAGCGAAAGAGCTGGCGCAAACAGCCGGCAATCCGGCGCTGCAAAATGCGCAAATCATGAACGGAGGACTCGCCTCGCTCGAAACAGCAGCGGCGCACCATCTCGTCCTTGCCGGTTATGTGTTCGCCGAGTTGCCGGAAGCCGAACTCAAACAGACCGCGAAGCGTCTGTGGACTCTTTGCAGCGGCATTCTCCTCATTGTCGAACCTGGAACGCCCGCGGGATTCGAACGCATTCGCATGATCCGCGAAACACTGCTCTCGCAAGGCGGCAGTATTGCGGCTCCCTGTCCCGGCGCCTGCGTGTGCCCTATTGCGTCACCGGATTGGTGCCACTTCACGGTGCGCTTGCCGCGCAGCCGCACGCACATGCGCGCGAAGGGCGCGGATGTTCCTTTCGAAGACGAGAAGTTTTCTTACGTCGCCTTTGCGCGCGAACATATCGCGTTGCAGCCGATCCAGGCACGCATCCTCGCGCGTCCGCATGTGATGAAGCCCGGCATACGCTTCAAGCTGTGCACAGCCGAAGGAATCGTAGACCGGACCATCACCAAGCGCGATACCGCGTACAAAACCGCGACCCGAAAAGACTGGGGCGATGACGTTTAGCTTCGCGCGTTAGAACTCGTACTTCGCTCCCAGGCGCAAGGTGCGCGGATCTTCGGCGCGGCTGAGGCGGCCTTCGATTCCGGCGAGCGGCTCACCGGGCAGGCGCGACGTATACCAGTACGCCATGTCTTCACCTTTCCCGTCCAAGACATTCAGGATTTCGAACGAAATCGTCCATGGCTCCGGCTTCCATGCGAAGCGAAGATTGATCGTGGCATGTCCTTCTTGGCGTTGGCTGTTGTCTTCGACCAGGGGAAAACCGCCATGATACCGCACGCGCATACTTGCTTCATAAGCCGGGAAGATTGCGGAGATACCAAGTTCTCCCGTTGCATCGGGTGAGTTCGGAATGAATTCCGCCCCCGGACTGTTGTCGAACCGTGAATGCGTTTGCGCCCAGACGCCATCGATCGCAAGCCATTCCAATGGCCTCCAGAACGTTACCAATTCATAGCCGTGACGCTTGCTGGAGTTTTTGGGCTCGACGGTATTGGTGTCGCCCACGAAGATCAGCTCGCTGGAATTGTCGAGCCACCAATACGCGGCCGTGAATGTGAAATCGCCGTATTGGAGGCGCGTGCCTAGTTCCTTGCCTTTGCCTTCGACAAGTCCGCGCTGTCCGCCGGTGGTCACCCCACGCGCGTCGTTGGAATGAAAACCCTTCCCCCAGTTTCCGTAGACTTCCAAATACGGCGCGATGCGGTAAGCAATACCGAGTTTTGGCGAGAGAATCCCATCGTTCTTGTAGCCACCGACGGAGCCTGGATCGATGGCCTTAACATCGAAGCTGTAGGCGTCTGCACGCACACCGCCGAGCAACTGCAGGCCTTCGATGGGAATATAGGTCAGTTCCGCGTACGTAGCCGCGGAAGCCTCTTGCACGGAATGCAGGCTCGTCTGGCTGACTTTGACATTCGCGATCGCGCGGGCAACGCCAACCGAGGTAATGTCGTCATAGCGGCCCTCCACGCCCGTGCGCAGAGAGAGGTTGTCCGTGAGGTCATAATATTTTTCGGCTTTGCCGCCAAAAGTCCACCGGCGGTCCTGCTGAAGAATTTCGTCGCCATTCACCGGGTCTTCAAGGAAGTACGTCGGATTGGACGACATATGCCAGTTGTAATACTGGGCATAGACATTGCCGCGCCAATCCTGGCCGGTCAGGCGCGCGTTGGCGATCCATCGATTGGTCAGGCCGTTTTCCGTGGGATCGATGACGCAAAACTGATCCGGGCAATTGACGGTCGGCTCCCCGGGCGCCGAAAAAACGTGACCGATGGCGCGTTCCGGAATTTGTTCGGTCGAGCGCCACGCCGCGTTGTAGCCCGTGAGCGTTGCCTCCAGGCCGCCGAGCGGCGTTGACGTGCTGTATTTGGCGAAACCGGCGAAATGCCGAAGCTGTTCTCCCAGCTGCCACGGCCCATCATATGTGCGCAGCTGACCGACAAGCGTGAGATTTCCTTCTCCCACCTTGAATGTCCCGCCACTCACGAGACGTCCCCACCCGAAGCTTCCGGTCTCTATCGTGGCGAAGGGGCGGTCGAACGAATCCACCGTCGAAATCACGGCGGCCCCGGCCAGTGAAAAGTCGCCGAGATCGGCGCGGTACGGGCCTTTGCGATAATCGATGCGGGCGACCGTTTCGGGAATCATCCCGTTGATGTCGAGATAGCCTTGGCCATGGCCATGCGTCCGCAGGTTCCACGGCACATCGTCGATAAAAGCCGCGAAGTCGGTTCCGTGGTCCAAATTCATGCCACGCAGGAAGTACTGGTTGGCTTTGCCCGACCCGGAATGTTGGGCGGCGATCAATCCGGGAACGGCCTCCAGCAGCTCGGCGACCCGCAGGATTGGGCGCACCGTCAGGTCAGCGCCTGAGATGGCGCCTTCGCTGGCGGCTTGCGCAATGCCGATCTGCTGCTCGGCGCGTCCGAAGACGAGAACCTGTTCGGGAACCTGATCCATCGTAATGGTTTCGGGAGCCGGGGCGGGCGCGGCCATGTTGGCAGGCTGGGCGTGCGCCACTTGCGCCGCCAACAGGCTGGCAGACGTCACTGACGCGAGCAAAATCGCCCGGCGTGTTGTCTTCATCGCGTTGATATGCATCGTCCCCCCGACGTGCGAAGTGCTTGGCTATTGGAAGGGCATACGCAGGACGAATGCCCTTCCCTCACTCTCACTTTTATTCGGGCCGACGCAAAACCGTCCCCCACCCGCTTGCGGCCCACCTTGCTTGACAAGCCCGCCCCGCCCAGTGACCCATGTCAAAAAAGGCAAAATAAGAGGGGCGGATGTTACTGGATAAACCCGTGGGGATGCCGGACGCGACGGTCGGCTGGGGCAGCGACATTGCCGCTCAGATGTTGCGGCGGTTCAACATTCCCTTCATCAGCCTTAATCCGGGTGCGTCCTATCGCGGGTTTCACGACTCGCTCGTCAATCATCTCGGCAACGAAAATCCGGGCATTCTCCTCTGCCTGCATGAGGATCATTCCGTCGCGATTGCGCACGGCTATGCGCGGGTAACCGGCGAGCCGATGGCGTGCGTGCTGCACGCCAATGTGGGTTTGCTGCATGGCATGATGGGCTTGTTCAACGCCTGGTGCGATCGCGCGCCCATGCTGGTGCTTGGCGCGACGGGGCCGCTCGCCGCCGAAAAGCGGCGGCCGTGGATCGATTGGATTCACACCATGCGCGATCAGGCATCGCTTCTGCGCGGGTTCGTCAAATGGGACGATCAGCCCTCATCGCCGGACGCCCTCGTGGAATCGCTGACGCGGGCCAATCTGCTGACGCGCTCGCATCCCACCGCGCCGGTTTATGTTTGCCTCGATGCGGGCTTGCAGGAAGAAAAACTCGCGCGCGAGCCCGAATGGCCGGATCTTGCGCGCTATCAGCCGCCCGCGCCGCCACGGCCTTCGCAAGAGGCCATCGCCAAAGCGGTTGCATTGCTGAAGCACGCGGAGCGGCCGGTGATCCTCGCCGGCCGGGGCGCGCGCACAGACGCGGCGTGGAACGCGCGGATTGCGCTGGCGGAAACGCTGGGCGCCGTCGTCATGAGCGATCTCAAAACCGGCGCCATGTTTCCGACCGATCACCCCGCCCATGTGGTGCCGCCGTTCAACGCATTGCCGAAACCGGCGCGTGAAATTTTCTGCGAAGCGGACGTGATGCTCGTGCTCGATTGGGTCGACCTTGGCGGTGCGCTCAAACAAGCGTCATCGGCCGGAAACGTGACCGCAAAAATCATCCATGCTTCGCTGGATCAAATGCTTCATAGCGGCGGCGGCATGGAATATCAGGCGCTCGCGCCGAGCGATGTCTTCATGGCGACCACCGCGGATGCGCTTGTCGCTGAACTCAATGCGGCACTGCCACCGGCGAAGAAATCTCCCTGGAAGACGCGCAAACCTAAAACATGGGATCAATCGGCAGACCGCGTCACGCTGGAATTAATCGCGTCCACGCTGCGCAGCACCTTCAACGATCCGGAGAAGGTGACGTTCTCGCTGTTGAACCGCGGCTGGCCGGTCGACATCTGGCCGCTCGATCAGCCCTTGTCCTATCTCGGCAAAGATGGCGGCGGCGGGCTTGGCTCGGGCCCCGGTCTTTCCGTTGGCGCGGCTGTGGCGTTGGAACGGATGGGCCGTCATGCCGTGTCGGTCCTGGGCGACGGCGATTTTTGCATGGGCGCGACGGCAATTTGGACCGCCGTACGCCACCGCATTCCGATGCTTATCCTGATCGACAACAACCGCTCCTATTTCAATGACGAGCTTCATCAGGAAAGCGTCGCGAAGGCGCGCGGGCGCGACGTCAGGAACCGCTGGATCGGGCTCAGAATGGATGACCCCATGCCTGACATCGCAACCCTTGCCAAAGGACAGGGCGCGGTCGGCATCGGACCGGTCACGCGCGCCGTCGATGTGGCCGGCGCACTGGAGCAGGGCGTCGCAATTCTGAAGCAGGGCGGCGTCTGCGTCATCGACTTCCACGTCGATCCCAGCGAGGAGCGCGTCTCCGGCGCTTCGGTCGGCCAACGCAAGAGTTAGCTCCTCCCCCGCAAAGCGCAGCGGCGCGGGGGAGGTGGATCGCCGCGAAGCGGCGAGACGGAGGGGGCGGCTGCGGGTGCCCTCTGCGCCAGTCCGCGATGTTTACTTTTCGTTCCCTCTGGCGGAATGGCTGCGCAGGCGCAATATCAGCACCATGTTTATCCAGACCGAGACGACCCCCAATCCGGCCACGCTGAAGTTCCTGCCTGGCCGGGAAGTCATGCCGCAAGGCACCACCGATTTTCCGGATGCCGAATCCGGAAAGCGTTCGCCCTTGGCCACACGCCTGTTCGGCGTTCCAGAGGTCGAGCGGGTGTTTTTCGGCGGTGACTTCATCACCGTCACCAAGCGCGACGATGTGGATTGGCGGCACCTAAAGCCGGCGATTCTCGGCGCCATCATGGAGCATTTCACGCGCGGCGTGCCGCTGTTTGACAGCGAGGCCGAAGCGGAAGCCGAACAGGTTTACGAGGGCGAGCAGGCCGACATCGTGCGCGAGATCAAGGAATTGATCGAAACGCGGGTGCGCCCTGCCGTGGCGGCCGATGGCGGCGATATCATCTTCAAAGGCTTCGATGGCGGCTCCGGCACGGTTTTCCTGCATCTGCAGGGCGCCTGCTCCGGTTGCCCTTCGTCGGCGATTACCCTGAAGAACGGCATCGAAAACATGCTCCGGCATTACGTGCCGGAAGTCTCGGCCGTCGAAGCCGTTTAGTTTCAACCGTTTGCCGTGTACGCGCTATCCGAAGCAGCGCTGCCGCTGCCGAAGGGACGCGTTCGCTTGACCGGGGCGGCGCGCCCTGGGAAAGCTGACGGCGATACACAGCCCCGAGCGCATTCGTGAAATTCTTTTCGCAAGTCGGCCAGGACCGCTTTCTGCTCGATCATTTTTTTCGCGGCAAGCGCAACGGCGTTTTTCTCGACATCGGCGCCTATGACGGCGAGACCTTAAGCAACACCCTGTTCTTCGAACGCAGCATGGGTTGGACCGGTTTGTGCGTGGAGCCGTTGCCCTCGTCATTCGCCAAATGCGCCGCCATGCGCAAAGCGGTTTGCGAAAATGTCTGCTTAAGCGATTTCGAAGGCGAAGCGGATTTTCTGGAAGCCGACGATCAGCACGGCCCCGTCGAAAAAATGTTCAGCGGCCTGCCCGCGCATTTCGACCCGCGCCATGTCGTCCGCATCGAGCAATTCACTAGCGCCCGCACCAAACATCGGGTGCGTGCGACGACGCTTGCCGCGCTCCTGACCAAGCATGCGATGTTCGATATCGATTTTTGCTCGCTGGATGTCGAAGGCGCTGAGCTTGCCGTGCTTTCGACGTTCGATCCCGAACGGTTTCGCATCGGCGTCTTCGCCATCGAAAACAATTGGGACGACGAACGCATTCCGCGTTTCATGGCGTCCAAGGGTTACGAGTTCTTCGCCAAGCTGGAGCAGGATTATATTTTCCGGCGTCCCGAAGTGAAGCCGCTGCCGCGGACGAGCGTGATTTGCGCCGTCTGGCACAAGGATCCCGACCGCCACGAATTACTGCGCGGGCACGCCGAAAATCTGGCGCGCCAGACCGTGCCGGTGCAGCCGGTCTATGTTTTCGACGGCGGCGATCAACCGCCGGATTGGCTGCCGGGCCGCAAGATTTCCGTCCAGGAAGAGCTGACGATCTATCAGGCGTGGAACGTGGCGTTGTCGCTGGTGGATACGCCGCTGGCGATGAATCTCAATCTCGATGACCGGCTGGCGCCCGATGCGGTGGGGCTGCTGGAGCATGAATTGATGCGCACGCGGGCAACGGCCGCCGGCGGCGATTGGAAGGTTTGCTATTCGCAGGCCGATACCGATGCGGTCGATCCTTGCTACGCGGCATCCGATTTACCGTTTGTCGCGGATTGGCCGCCTGCGCCGCAAACGCGCACGCGCCTCGGCAGCGGCACGGGCGAACGTGGCACGCTCGGACCGGCCACGATCTGGCGCATGGAAGCGCATGTCGGCCTTCCGCGCTATCCGTGGCGGTTTCGCGACGGTTCGCTGATCCATAGCAGCGCCGACCTCGCGTGGTGGCAGACGCTGCAGCGCAATCCGAGCAATAAAGTGCTGGTCCTGCCCGTCGTCATCGGCAACTACCACAGCCACCCGCAAGACCAAGCCGAATTCCGCTTCAGCGACGAACGCCCGCTGATGGTCGATCCGGGCGTATCGCTGACTTGATTCTTTCCCCCGTCCGCGTGCTCTAATTGTTCTTTCCGGGGGCGGGGGCTCATGACGCTGGCGCATATCTATACGGTCGCGTTCGAAGGCGTCGATCCATTATGCAGCAAGCACACCTTGCGTTGAACCGACGCGCCCGAAGGCGTATTCTTTTTACGGTAATATGGACTCTTGTAGCTCAGCGGATAGAGCAACCGCCTACTAAGCGGAGGGTCGCAGGTTCGAATCCTGCCGGGAGATTCGGAAGGCCTCGGGCAACACCGAGGCCTTCTTCTTATTGGAATACATCTTCCGAATCGTCAGACGGCGTTGCCGAGTCACCTTCGGGCTCTGGATCATCCTCGAAAATCTCAAGCAGCTTCTCGTAGGCTTCCAAAACACGCTTGAGTTTCCGCAATCCCTTCAAGTCCACAACCGCAGAAATTGAGAGCATCTTGCCGTCTTGCACGACGCGAGGAAGGCCCGGCGTCGGGGGTGTATACCACGACGAAGAATCCGGGCGCGCTGGCGGGGCTGGCGGCGGGATCACGAGCCGCGCTGGGGTGGTCGATTCGGGCTGCGCTTGCGGCATGGCGGGCTCGGGTGATTGGGCATCCCCTCCACCATAGGTGACCTGATTCCCTGAAACAAGCGCCTGACTATCCTTGTAGTGCTTCGCAACAAGTGCGGCGGCCATAGGCTTATAGCCTTGCTTTTCCAAGAATACC
>Ga0114969_10001125_pt1 | contig 22789 bp, 12 predicted proteins | sample M_130807_MF_Meta_FD_87316 | JGI IMG/M metagenome (GOLD analysis project Ga0114969, IMG submission 87316) | Freshwater microbial communities from Lake Montjoie, Canada to study carbon cycling - M_130807_MF_MetaG | ecosystem: Environmental > Aquatic > Freshwater > Lake | place: Lake Montjoie...
CCAACTCGGTGAGCCGCGCCGAACTCGCGCTCGGCGATGCGGCCGCGGCGCTAGCCGATGCCGCGTGTGGGCTGCGGCGCGAGTGCTTCCCGGACGCGGCCGACGACGCGGTGGTGCTGGGCTACTTCAGCGGCACGCCGAGCCACGACCGGGATTTCGCGCTCGCGGCCGGAGCGCTCGCCGGGGTGCTCGCCGAGTTCCCCGGAGCGCGCCTGCTCCTGCTCGGGCCGGTCGATCCCGGCGCCGACCTGCGGGCGTACGGCCTGCGGGTGGCGCGTCGTCCTCTCGTTCCGTGGACCGACCTGCCCGTGTGGATCGCCGCCTGCGACGTCGCGATCGCGCCGCTCGAGATCGACCGGCGCTTCGCCGCCGCGAAGGGCGCGATCAAGTACCTCGACGCCGCGGTCGCCGGTGTGCCGACGGTGGCGACGCCCTCGCGCGCCATGCGGGCGGCGATCCGCCACCGCGACAACGGGATGCTCGCCGCGGACGGCGACGGCTGGCAACGCGCCCTGCGCGAGATCGTCGCGGATCGGCCGGTGCGACGGCGCTTGGGCGAAGCCGCCCGGGCGGATGTGGAGGTGCGTTTCGCCCCGGCCCCGCGCGCCCGGGAACTCGTGGTCCTGCTCGAGGACCTGCGGCGCGACCTCGCGCGCGGAGCGACGGCGCCGCCCACGCGCACCGGCGACTCGCCGTGGTGTGTGCCGGCGGCGCGCACCGCGCTCGAGGCGGACGCGCATCCCGGGGCGCTGCAGGCCGTCGCGGCGCTGCGCGAGTCGCCGCCGCTCTGCGGCGGCCACGCGATCGAGCAGCACTTCGTCGCGCGGCTCGACGGACTCTGTCGCGTCGACGTGCACACGGTCACCTACGGCCTGCACTCGGGAGGCGAGCTCGAGGTCGCACTCCGGCGTGGATCCGGCGCGCCGATCGCGCGCGCGCGGGTGGCGGTCGACGAGCTTCCCGATCGCGCCTGGTTCGCGCTCGACGTGCCGGAGCAGCCGGATTCGGCCGGGGCCCGGTTCACGCTCGTGCTGGCGTTGCGCGGCACACCGCGCGACGCGGTGAGTTTCGGACTCGGCGCTGTCGAGCCGGGCGAGGAGCCCGCCCGGCTCGACGGTGCACCGCTCGACGGTCGTCTCGTCCTGCGGGCCTTTGCGGCCTGGCCGGCTGCACTCGGTCGTGACGCTTTCGCTGTCGCGGAAGTCGCCGGTCGGCCCTCCCCGGGGCGGGTCGCGTGAGGATCGCGCAGGCGATCGCCCTCTACGCGCCGGACTTTCAGGGTGGCGCGACGCTCGTCTGCCGACGTCTCTCGCGCGCGCTCGCCGACCGCGGCCACGTGCTCGACGTCTTCGCCGGACGCACCACGGCGGCCGAGCCGATCGGCGCGATCCGCACCGACCCGGTCGACGGGATCGCGACCTGGCGGGTGAACTTGGGCGGTGCCTTCCACCCGTGGTCGCGCGAGGGATGGGACGACCCGCCGGCACAGGCGTCCTTCGGCCGCTTCCTCGCCGAGCGCCGCCCGGACATCGTGCACCTCCAAGGCTTGCAGGCGCTCGGCGTCGGGGTGATCGACGCCGCGGCCGCCGCGTCGATCCCGGTGGTGTGGACGATGCACGACTGGTGGTGGCTTTGCCCCTGTCTCTTCCGCCTCGCCCCGGGCGGCGGCCCATGCTCGCCGATCCCCGATCCGGAGCGCTGCTTCGGGCACGCGGAGGTCGGCTTCGCCGACCGCCGGGCAGCACTCGCCCGCGCCCTGCGCCAGGTCGCCCGCGTGCTCACCCCGACCGCCTTCCTGCGCGACAGCCTGATCGCGAACGGCCTCGCCGCCGACTTGGTGCAGGTCCAGGAGAACGGCATCGAGCCGCCCGCGCCGGGCTTCGCCGCGCGGCGCGCGGCCCGCGTGCATCGCGACGCGCTGCACGTGGTCTTCGTCGGCGGTGCGGGCAACCGCGAAAAGGGACTCGAAGTCCTGCGCGAAGCGGCTGCACGCCTGCGCAGTGCGGACGTCCTGCTGCGGCTGTACGCGGTCGACGCAGCCGAGCCATCGGCGTGGCGCGGCCCCGCCCGGGTCGAGTTCCTGCCCGGCTTTTCCCCCGGCGGCCTCGACGACGCGCTGGCGGAGGCCGACGTGGTCGTCGTGCCTTCGCTCATGCGGGAGTCCTGCTCGCTCGTGACGCGGGAGGCGCTCGTCCGCGGCATCCCGGTGGTGACGAGCGACTGCGGCGGCCCGGAGGAGGTCGTGCGGGACGGTGCGAACGGGCTCGTCTTCGACACCGGAAGCGTCACCGGCCTCGCCGCGGCGCTCGATCGTCTCGCCGGCGACCGCGGCTTGCTCGATCGTCTCGCCGCGTCGCCGCCCCCGGCGCTGGTCACGCCTGCGGGCCAGGCGCGCGCCGCCGAGGCGCTCTACCGCGAGGTGCTGCGCGAGGCGGAGCGCGCCCGGCCGGCGCCCGTCCGCCCGGCCGTTGGCCCGATCGCCTCGGGTGGTTCGGCCGGTTCGGCCCCGGTCCCCGCTCCGGCCAGCGCCTCCGCGTCGACGGCGCCCCCGCGGAGCCTGCCCCGCGCGCGGTTGCGCTCGGTCCTCTTCCTGGCCGGGGTCGACGGCGCCCCCCTCCGCTACCGCGTCTGGCACCTGGTGGAACGATTGGCGCTGCGCGGCGTCCGTTCCGAGGTGCTCCACCACTCCGACGCCCGCGCCCGCGCCGCGGCCGAGGTCGCCGACTGCATCGTGCTCGCCCGCGCGCCCTTCGGTGCGACCGTGGCCGCTGTCGTCGCCGACGCCCGGCGCCGCGGCGTGCCGGTGGTGTTCTCTGCCGACGACCTGGTCTTCTCGGAGGCGGACTGCGATGCGGCGGCCCTCTCGGACCCGCGCGAGGAGATCGCCCGCGGGTTCCGCTGGACACTCGACGCCTACGGTCGAAGCCTCGCGGCGAGCGACGCCTTCCTGGGGTCGACGGAGGAACTCGTCGACACTGCCCGCTCGCTCGGCGTACCCGGACTGCTAGTGCGCAACGGGCTCGGGCGCGCGCTGCTCGAACGACTCGACGCGGCCCGGCACGCTCGCGTCGTGCGCGACGACGACCCCGCGCGGCGCGGCGCCGAGGGGTTGCGCATCGGGTTTCTCACCGGCACCGACACCCACGATCGCGACCTCGCGTCGATCGCCGCCCCCCTGCAGGGCGTATTGCGCCGCCTGCCCGACGCGCGCCTCGTCGTCGCCGGCCCGGCGACCCTACCGGCGCAACTCGCGGAGTCGCGCGAGCGCATCGAGCGCCTGCCGCTGCTGCCCTGGAGCGAGTTCCCGCGCCACCTGGCCGGGCTCGACGTCTGCGTGGTGCCGCTCGAGCGGCCCAACCGGTTCAACGAGGCGAAGAGCGAGGTCAAATTCCTCGAAGCCGCGCTCGCCGGGGTAGCGGTCGTGGCGAGCCCGACGCTCGCCTTCCGCACGGCGATCCGGGACGGCGAGACCGGCCTGCTCGCGGCCGACGCGGCCGCCTGGGAGGCGGCCCTGCTCGACCTGGCCGGCGACCCGGAGCGCCGGCGCGGGATGGCGCGCCGCGCGCGGCGTGACGTCGTTTTCCGTTATGGTCCGCACGTGCAGTCGGATCCCCTGGTGGACGGTCTTCTCGACATCGTCGAGCGGGGCCCGCGTGCGCGCGCGACCGAACTCCCGGCGCCGATCGAGATCGACGGGGGCGATGGTTCTGTCGTCGCGCTCGAACCGGCGGACTCGCCCTACGACGCTTGGCAGTTCTCCGCCGAAGCCGGCGCGACCGTCGGGCCGGGGCGGGCGGTGGAGCAGGACATCCCGGTGCACGGCCCAGGCGTGTGCCGCGTCGATGTCCTGGTCGGGACCTTCTGGCGTCGCAACGACCACCTGCTCGAGCTGTCGGTCTTCGACGAGAGCGGTCGTGAATTGGGGCGGCGCGAGGTGGAGGCGGGCCGTCTCGTCGATCGCACGCACGTCTCGGTCGAGTTCGATCGCCCGTCGTCGGGCGGCGCCGGCTCGAAGTTGCGCCTGCGCGCCGAGGCGCCCGGGGCGGGGCCGGGCAACGAGGTGCTGCTCTGGCACGGGCCCTCGCACGCGGGGGAGTTGCGCGTCGGCGGCGAGGTGGTCGCGGGCCGCGCACTCGCGTTCCGGAGTTTCGGGGAGGGCGCGTGAGCATTCTCGTGGTGAGCTGGGACCGGTTGGGCGCCCGTATGGCGGGTTCAGCCGCGCGGGCCTTCGAGATGGCGGCGGCCCTGGCGCGCCGCGGCGAGGACGTCGTGCTGGGTGCGCCCGACGGCAGCGAGCTGCCGCGCGAGGTCGCGGGACTCCGCCTCGCGCCGTTGGCGGGTGGCGGCGCGCTCGGCACGCTTGTCGATGCATGCTCGGCGGTCGTGCTGCCGGGCCGTATGGAACTCGTCTCCGCGCCGAAGAAGCCCTGCATCGTCGACCTCTACGATCCCTTCGTGCTGTCCAATCTCGACCTGTACGGCGACGACTTCGCGCGCGCCGGCGGTCGCCCGCTGCTCGCGTTGCGCTGGCTCCAGCACCACCTCGAGCACGGCGACTTCTTTCTGTGCGCGAGCGAGTCGCAGCGCGCGTTCTGGCTCGGCATGCTCGCCGCCGCCGGGCGGGTGAACCGCGCGAACTACGAGCGCGACCCGGAACTGCGCTCGCTCGTCGACCTCGTGCCCTTCGGGATTCCCGAGACGCCGCCGGTCGCGGGCGCACCGCTCGTCCGCGGCGTCGTGCCGGGCATCGGGGTCGACGATCGCGTCGTGCTCTGGGCGGGTGGCATGTGGAACTGGGTCGATCCGCTCACGCTGGTGCGCGCGACCGCCTTGCTGCGCACGCGGCGCCCCGAGGTGAAGACGCTCTTCCTGGGCACCCGCCATCCCAACCCGGAGATCGGCGAGATGGCGATCGCGCGCGAGGCGATCGCGCTCGCGCGCGAACTCGGCATCGAGGGTCGTGGTGCGTCGTTCGTCGACTGGGTACCCTACGAGGAGCGGCAGCGCTGGCTGCTCGAGTGCGACGTCGGCGTGAGCCTGCACCGCCGCGGCGTCGAGTCCGAGTTCGCCTTTCGCACCCGCACGCTCGACTACATCTGGGCGCTGCGCCCGATGGTCGTGACCGCCGGCGACGACCTGGCGGCACTCGTCGAGCGCGAGCGGCTCGGTCGCGTCGTCGCCCCCGACGATCCGGTGGCGGTCGCGGCGGCGATCGAGGCGGTGCTCGACGACCCCGATCCCGTGGCGCGCACCGCACGCCTCGAGGCCGCGCGCGCGTCTTTTTCGTGGGAGCGCGCGGTCGAGCCGCTGTGGCGCTTCTGTCGCGCGCCGCGTCACGCGGCCGACCATGGAGGCCATGCGTGGGTCGCCGCCGACGCGCGGCGCGAGGAGATGCCCGGCAAGGAGTCGGCGCTCCTCGCCGAGGAATTCGTCGACGGCACGCGCTCGGTCTCGCCGCGGCTGGGCGGGGACCATGCACCGATGCGGCGCTTCCGCGCCTCCTTCGACCGGCTCTGCCGGATCGACGCCCTGGTCTGGACGGAACCGCCGGTCGAGGGCGCGAACCTGGTGCTCGAATTGCGCGAGGCCGGCAGCGGCGGTGCGGCCGCTGCACGCGTGATCGTCCCCGCGCCGGTGCTTCCGCGCGACGGCTGGCAGCGCTTCGAGTTCCGGCCGATCGAGCACTCGCGCGGGCGGGAGTGGGAATTGCGCTTCTCGCTCGTCGCTTCGCCGGTGGTGGGGGAGGAGCATCTTCGGCCGACGAGCGCCTTCGCGGGGGGCCGCGTCTGCCTCTGGAAGTGCGGCCCGACCCCGGAGCTGCCGCAGGGCGGCGTCGCCTTCATCGCCCGCTACCTGCTCGACGGCGTCGTGTCCGAGGTGCCCGTCCCGGAGGAGTCGTTTCTGTTCCTGCACGACACCACGGTGCCGGTGGCCGGTGCGCTCGACCCCGGCTTCCCGGTCGTCGCGCTCGAAAGCGCGGAGGCCGCCCGGGTGGTCGTCGATGTGGCGCGGCTGCGTGCCGAATTGGCCCTCGTCGCCGTGCAGGCGGCGGGCTCGCAGCAGCGTAGCGCCGACCTGGAGCGGCTGATCCTGCAGGTGAACGAGCAGGTCGATGCGCGGGTCGAGCGCATGGTGCGCGAGCGCCTCGACGCGCACGTCGACGAGCGCGTGATCGAGAGCGTCGTTCGTGGGGCGCGCGAGGAGATCCAGCGCTCTTACGAGTGGAAGGTCCTCGGACAGGCGACGGAGGCGGCGCGCGCGGCCGCTGTCGAGAGCGTGTCCGGCACGGTCACGACCGCGGTCGAGCGGGTGCAGGCCGCAAGCCGGGAGGCGGACGAGTCCCTGCGCCGCGATCTCGAGCGTGAGGAGAAGGCGCGCGAGGAGCACGTCGGGTCGGCACGCCGCGAGGCGGTCGAGCAGGCACGCCGCGAGGCGGTCGAGCAGATCCGCAACACCTCGATCCTGGGACTTCTGCTGCGCCGCGCGGTGCGGACCGCGCGGCGTGCTGCGCGGGCGGCCGGCTGGCTCGCGACCCGGGCCTTCGTCGCGACCCTCGCCGTTCTCTCGCTTCCGCTCGCGCTGCTGGTCGCCGCCGCCATCGCGACGACCGACCTGCTCGCGCGGATCGGCGGTGCTAGCCGTCGCCCGCGCGGCCTCGGCGACGCACCGCCGGTGTCCGCGATCCCGGCCGACGCGCCGGTCTCGGTGGTCATCCCGACCTGGAATGGCGCGGAACTCCTGCAGATGAGCCTGCCGCCGCTCTTCGAGGCGCTGCGCGTCCACGGCCGTCCCGACGACGAGGTGATCGTCGTCGACAACGGCAGCGAGGACGACACGATCGCGGTCCTCGAAGCGATGGGTCACCCGCAGCTGCGGGTCGTCCGCCTCGACCGCAACCACGGCTTCGCCGGGGCGACCAATCGCGGGGCCGCCGAGTCACGCAACCCAGTCCTTGTGCTGCTCAACAACGACATGGTCGTCGAGCCGGACTTCTTGCAGCCGCTGCTCGACGCCTTCGTCGAGGAGCCGGGTGCCTTCGGGATCTCCTGCCAGATCGACTTCATCGACCCGAAGAAGGAGCGCTGGGAGACCGGCAAGGTGCATGCGCGGCTCGAGCAGGGCAGCGTTCGGCTGTTCCACCTCGACCGCTTCGACGCGGACGCGCTCTACCCGGTGTTCTTCGCCGGCGGCGGCGCCTCGGCCTACGACCGCGCCAAGTTCATGGAACTCGGCGGCTTCGACGAGGCGGTGTTCTCACCGGTCTACATCGAGGACGTCGATCTCGGCTACCGCGCCTGGAAGCGCGGCTGGCCGTCGCTCATGGCGCCGCGCTCCTTCGTCCACCACAAGCACCGCGGTACGACGCGGCGCATCTGGAGCGAGGGGCGGATCCACAGCTTCTTCGTGAAGAACCTCGCAGCACTGCTCTGGAAGAACGTCGACTCCCGTTCGATCCTGCGCCGGCACCTGGCCGGCCTCGCCGTGACGCCTTTCCGGGTGCTGCACGACCAGGGCGGGCGCGCAGCGCTGTTCACCTGGATCGGCCTGCTGAAGCAGATCCCGCCGACGATGCGCGCGCGCTTCGCCGAGTCGCGCGTGCCGCGAGCACTCTCCGACGAGGAGATCTTCGCGCTCTCGCGCCACCGGCACGCCTACCGCGCCCGCTACCACGCGGCGGACGCCCGCGTGCCGGGAGCGAAGGTCCGGGTGCTGCTCGTCTCCCCTTATAGCCCGGTCCCCAACGTGCACGGTGGTGCCACCCGCATGATGAACCTGCTGTGCGCGATGCGCGACCGCTGCGAGGTGACGCTCGTCACCTACTATGACACCGAGGCCGAGGCCGCGCCGGAGAGCCGGGTGCGGCTGCGGTCGCTGTGCAGCGAGGTAGTTCTCGTCCCGCGCGACCTGCACGGACGCGGCAAGGGCCCCCTCCCCAAGGCGACCGAGGGCTTCTGGTCGCAGGCGATGTTCGACGAGGTCGAGTTCCAGCTCGATCGACGGCCCTTCGATGTGGTCCAGGTCGAGTACACGCACATGGCGCACTACCTGCCGCCGCCCTGCGCAGGGCTGCTGCGCGTCCTGGTCGAGCACGACGTCGCATTCGTCGCCGCACGGCGTGCGCACCAGGCGGAGAGTTCGGGGTTGCGCCGCCGTCGACTCCGCCGCGACGAACTCCGCATGCTCGACTACGAGCTGGGGCACGTCGAGGCGGCCGACCTCGTGCTCGCGATGAGCGACGACGATCGCGCGGAACTCGCGCGCTGGGTCGACCCGTCGCACGTCGCCGTCGTGCCCAACGGTGTCTCGTGCGCCGACTTCCCGCTACGCGCCCCGGGCGAGTCGGAGCCGGCGACGGTGCTCTTCGTCGGCTTCTTCCGCCACGACCCGAACGTCGAGGCGGTCGAGTGGTTCGCCCGCGAGGTGCTCCCACTGGTGCGCGAGGCGGTGCCCGAGGTCGTGTTCCGCGTGGTCGGGGCCTATCCGCCTGCGGAACTGCTCGACCTGGCGGCAACCACGCCCGGCATGGAAGTGACCGGGCTCGTGCCGGCGACCGCGCCGCACTATCGGCGCGCGACCGTCTTCGTCGCGCCGATCCTGCGCGGCTCGGGGACGCGGCTCAAGATCCTCGAGGCGATGGCGAGCGGCAGCCCGGTCGTGTCGACGACGATCGGCGCCGAAGGGCTCGGCGCCGGCGCCGGGGAGATCCGCATCGCCGACCGGGCGCGGGACTTCGCCGACGAGGTGATCGGGTTGCTGCGCGACGCGCCGGCGCGTGCAGCCCTGGCGCAGCGCGCGCGGGTCTTCGTCGAGCAGCGCTTCGACTGGCGCGCGGTCGGCGAGCGGCTGTTTCAGGCCTATGCCGAGGCCGGGGTGTCGGTTCCGGGCGAGGACGGCGGTGCCGACGGGCACCCGTCGGCGTCCGCGTCGGCGACGCTCCCGGGGCCCGGGGATCCGGCCCGGCGGCGCGCGGGAGGGGCGCGATGACCCCGCTCGCCTTCCTGCGCCACGTCGACTGGGCCGGGGTGCACGACGTGGCGCTCGTGCAGACCGGGTCCGTGCGTCAGGTTCTCGACATCGCGGTACGCCTGCGGGCGGAGTTCCCCGCCGCCTCGATCCAGGCGATCCTCGACGAGGACACGACCGGACTCGTCGCCGTACCCGGACTCGCGGTCGAGGTCGCCCGCCCGGGCCACCGCTGGGAATTGCTGCGACGCTTGCGAGCCAAGCGCTTCGACCTGGTCGTCGTGCAACTCGGCGATGAGCCGATGGGCGAACTCGGACGGCTCGCCTTCCTCCTGCGCGCACGCTCGATGATGGCCTTCAACCAGAACCTCGATTCCTTCCCGGTGAACGTGCACCGCGTCGCGACGATCGCGCAGCACTTCGGCGGCGACGGGCGCGGGGGTGGTGCCCTGGTCGGCTGGGCGCTCCGCCGCGTGGCGACGGCCGCGTTCGTCACCCCGGTGACGAGCGCCCGGCTCGCACTGCGCGTCGCCGGGCGTCGACTGCGCGGCCCGCGTTCGCGCGCATCAGTTCTCGCCGACGCGCAGCGGCGCCGGACGGGCGCATGAGGATCGTGCTCTACACCCGCGACGGCTGCACGCACTGCGAGCGCCTGCGCGCGGACCTCGCTGCCGGTCCGGACCGGGTGATCGAGGTGAACCTGAGCCGTGAACCGCAGGCGACCGCCGAGTTCCTCAAGGTGACCGGCGGGCGGCGCATCGTGCCGGTGGTCGTGCGCGACGGGCGCATCGACGTGGCGCCCGGAGGCGGCAGTGGGTTCTGAGCGGGACGGCGGTGGTGGTCTCGGTTTCTCACCCGGCGCCGCGCGGCGCTGGAACTGCCGGCTGACGACGATCGGGCGCAGGACCGGTCGCCCGCGCACGGTGACGTTGTGGTGGGTGCCCGACGGCGCGCGGGTGCTGCTCGCGGGGGGGGCCGACGAACCGCAGTGGTGCCGCAACCTGCGTCGCGACGCGGCGGTCGAGATCGAGGTCGGCGGTGAGACCCGCCGGGGTCGGGCGCGGCTGGTGGACGATTCCGCGGCCGCCGCCGCGATCCGCGACCGCTTCGTCGAGCGTTACCTGCTCGCGCGCGCCGCGCGGCTCTTCGGCGGCTACACCCGCTCCCACGCGGTCGTCGTCGATCTAGAGGCGCCGGTTCGGGGGCGCGGTTCCGCCGCGAATTGAAAGCCCCGGCCGCGGTTGGTAGCCGGCTGAGATGGATTACCGCGCGACGCTGAACCTGCCGTCGACCGACTTCCCGATGCGGGCCAACGCGGCGAAGCGGGAACCGGAGATGCTCGCGCGCTGGGACGAGGACGGCCTCTATGCGCGTATGCTCGCGTTGCGCGAGGAAGCGCCGATCTTCGTCCTGCACGACGGCCCGCCCTACGCCAACGGGCACATGCACCTGGGCCACGTGCTGAACCGGGTGCTGAAGGACATCGTCGTCAAGTACAAGCACCTGGTCGGCCATCGCACGCCCTACGTGCCGGGTTGGGACTGTCACGGGCTGCCGATCGAACTTCAGGTCGAGCAGGAGATCGGTCGCGACAAGAAGGCCGCGATGGACGCGGTCGAGGTGCGTCGTCGCTGCGACGCCTTCGCGCGGAAGTTCGTCGGGCTCCAGCGCGACGAGGTGCGCCGGCTCGGCGTGCTCGGCGACTGGGCCGACCCCTACCTGACGCTCGCGCCGGGCTACGAGGCGCAGGAGATCCGCGAACTCGGCCGGATCGCTGCCACCGGCGCGCTCTACCGGCGCAAGAAGCCGGTCTACTGGTGCGCCTCCTGCGAGACCGCGCTCGCGGAGGCCGAGGTAGAGTACGAGGACAAGAAGTCGCGCAGCGTCTACGTCCGCTTTCCGCTGCCCGGTGGTGCGGCTGCCTTGGGCGACGCACTCGTCGGCGGTGCTCCCCCGCCGGGAAGCCTGTCCCTCGTCGCCTGGACGACGACGCCCTGGACGCTGCCCGCGAACCTCGCGCTCTCGCTCCACCCCGAATTGCCCTACGTGGGGCTGCGCCTCGACGGCGGCGAGACCGTCGTCGTCGCTGAGGGACTCGCCGAGGCGTTCCTTGCCGCGACCGGGCGGAGCGAGGAACCCGGCGCGCCGCGCCTGCAGATCGACCCGAAGCGGCTCGAGCGGAAGGCTTTCCGCCACCCCTGGATCGACCGCGACGTACCGGTCGTACTCGGCGACCATGTAACGCTCGAGAGCGGTACCGGCGTCGTCCACACGGCCCCGGGCCATGGGCAGGACGACTACCTGGTCGGGCTCCGCTACGGGCTCGACGTCTACTCGCCGGTGGATGGCCGCGGACGCTTCACCGGGGAGGTGCCCGAACTCGCGGGCCAGCGCGTGTTCGACGCCGACGGGCGCGTCGTCGAGATCCTCGAGGCTGCCGGTGCGCTCGTCGCCGAGGCGCCGATCCGCCACAGTTACCCGCACTGCTGGCGTTGCAAGAAGCCGCTTCTCTTCCGCGGCACCGAGCAGTGGTTCGTATCGATGGAGGACACCGGCCTGCGGGAGCGCGCGCTCGAGGCGATCGACCGCGTGCAGTGGGTGCCGCCCTGGGGCCGCGAGCGCATCCGCGGCATGATCGCGACCCGGCCCGACTGGTGTATCTCGCGCCAGCGGTTGTGGGGCGTGCCGATCGTCGCCGTCTTCTGCGAGGACTGCGGCGAGGCCCATCTGACGCCGGAGATCGCCGACCACGTGGCGGCGATCGTCGAGCGCGAGGGTTCCGATGCATGGTTCGCGCGGCCGGTCGCCGAGCTGCTGCCGGCGGGCTTCCGCTGCGGCTGCGGCGGCACGTCGTTCCGCAAGGAGCGCGACATCCTCGACGTCTGGTTCGACTCCGGCGTGAGCCACGCCGCGGTGCTCGAGCGGCGCGCCGGGCTGCGCGCACCCGCTGACCTCTATCTCGAGGGCTCCGACCAGCACCGCGGCTGGTTCCACACCTCGCTGCTCACCGCGGTCGCGACGCGCGGCGATGCGCCCTACCGCGCCTGTCTCACGCACGGCTTCATCCTCGACGGCCAGGGTCGCAAGATGTCGAAGTCGCTCGGCAACGTCGTCGCCCCGGACTCGATCCTGAAAGACATGGGTGCCGACGTGCTGCGCCTCTGGGTCGCGGCCGAGGACTACCGCGGCGACGTGCGCATCTCGAAGGAGATCCTCGGGCATCAGGTCGAGGCCTACCGCCGACTGCGCAACACGGCGCGCTTCCTGCTCGGGAATCTCGGCGGCTTCGACCCGGAGCGCGACCGGGTCGCCTACGCGGACCTCGTCGAGATCGACCGCTGGGCCCTCGACCGCCTCGCCCGGGTCATCGAACGAGCGCGCGCGGCCTACGAGGCCTACGAGTTCCACGCCGTCTACCACCTGTTCAACAACTACTGCGCGGTCGACCTGAGCGCGCTTTACCTCGACGTGACCAAGGACCGGCTCTACTGCAGCGCTCCCGGCGACGCGGCCCGTCGCGGCACGCAGACGGTCATGCACGAGATCGCGCGCTCGCTCGCGGGACTGTTCGCGCCGATCCTCTCGTTCCTTGCCGAGGACGTCTGGTCGGCCCTTCCCGCGCCGCCCGGTCGCCCCGAGAGCGTGTTCCTCTCCGACTTCCCGGTCGCGCCCGCGGCCTGGCGCGACGACGCACTCGCCGCGCGCTTCGAGACGCTGCTCTCGGTGCGCTCGGCGGTGACCAAGGCGCTCGAGGGCGAGCGCCAGGCGGGTCGCATCGGGCACAGCCTGGAAGCGCGCGTCGTGCTGGAGTCGACCGGCGAACTCGCCGCAATCCTCGCCGAGCGCGCGTCCTGGCTGCCGGACTGGTTCATCGTCTCGCAGGTGGCGCTCGACGGCCGGGGTCTCGACGAGAGCGCGCTCCACCGCGGGCTCGGCATCTCGATCGAGCGATCGGCGGGCGAGAAGTGCGCGCGCTGCTGGATGCTGCTGCCCGACGTCGGCTCGCAGGCGACCCATCCCGGGGCCTGCGCACGTTGCGCGGACGTCCTCGTCCGCGTCGGTTTCGAGGCCGCGTCGTGAGCGTCGCGACCGACAGCCGCGACGACGCTCCGGGCAAGTACCTGCTCGTTCTCGGCGTCGCCGCGGCGATCGTGTTGCTCGACCAGTGGAGCAAGCACGCGGTGTCGGGGGCGATGCGCCTGCACGAGACGCGCCCGATCCTGCCCGGGTTCTTCGACCTCACCTACGTGCGCAACACCGGCGCCGCCTTCAGCATGCTCGCCGGCCGTTCGGCGGCGTTCCGCATCCCGTTCTTCACGTTGATCTCGGTCCTCGCCGGGATCGCGATCCTGGGCTTCGTGCGCCGGACGCCGGCCTCGCGCCGGATCGTCCTGCTGGCCTGCGCGGCGGTGCTCGGCGGCGCGGTCGGCAACCTGATCGACCGACTGGTGCAGGGCGAGGTGATCGATTTCCTCTCGCTGCACTGGAACGGCTGGTTCTGGCCGGCCTTCAACGTCGCCGACTCGTTCATCACCGTCGGAGTGATCGTCCTGCTCGGCCGCGCCCTTCTCGGTTACGACGACATGGCCTGACCGGGGGCCGCGGAGTGCTGACGCAGCGCGTCTGATTTCGCCGGGCGCCTCGGTGCGTCGGCCGGGCGGGTGCGACGAGGCGGTCGGTTCCATGCTGACAAGCGCGGCCGAGTGTGCGATCAAGGGGTGGGACCGAAGGCCGGCGCCGCGATGCAGGTCGCTGGCCCGCGCACGAACGAAACCAAGCGAGGCCAACCATGAAGTCCAGCCGACGACGCCTCTCCTCCATCGCGCTCTGCGCAGCGCTGCTCGCCTCCTGCGGGGGGAGCGGAGGAGGAGGCGGCGGCGGCGGCCCCGTGGTGCCGGTCGGGCCGAGTTGCGAGGCCGGGCAGAGCTTCGCGTCGACCTACGACGGGATCCAGAAGACGATCTTCGAGAAGCACGGCTGCACCCAGGAACTCTGTCACGGCAGTGCCCGGCAGGGCGGGCTCGACCTGACCGCGTCGGCCTCCTACGACGACCTCTTCGAGGCGCCCTCGCAGTTGAGCCGCCTGCCGCGGGTCTACCCGGGCGACAAGCAGCGCAGCTTCCTGTGGCTCAAGCTGCTCGCCGGGACCGATCCTTCGGTGGCGATCGAAGGGGCGCCCATGCCCAACGGGCTGCCGGCGCTCGGCGCCGACGAACTCGAACTTGTCCGCCTTTGGATCTACGCAGGCGCGCCGCGCGAGGGGACCGTGGAGGGAACCCAGGCGCTCCTCGACGGCTGCCTGCCCGAACCGGAGCCGATCGCGATCAAGCCGCTCGAGGCGCCCGCCCCTGGGGAGGGCCTGCAACTCGTCATGCCGGAGTGGCGCCTGCCCGCGAGCAGCGAGCACGAGGTCTGCTTTGCCTCGGTCTACGACGTGACCGACCAGGTGCCCGCGGAGTTCCGCGATCCGAGCGGCGAGTTCTTTCGCTTCTCGTCGACCGAACTGCGCCAGGATACGAACAGCCATCACCTGATCGTCGACTACACGCCCATTTCGCTCGACCAACTCGACGACCCATCCTTCGGTGCCTGGACCTGCAAGGGCGGAGCGAAGGACGGCGAGGCTTGCGACCCGCGCGTGCCGGACGCCTGTGGCGACGGGCTTTGCGGGAGCACCCCGCGCGACGGGTTCGCCTGCATCGGCTACGGGCCGCCTAGCAACGGCTTCAACCGCTTCCAGATCGGCGGCGCGCAGCAGGCGCAGTCGATGACGACCTTCTACCCCGGTGTCTTCGCGCAGGTCCCGATGAAGGGCGTGCTGCTCTGGAACTCGCACGCCTTCAACCTGACGAAGTCCGACCAGACCATGCACGCGCGCCTGAACTACAACTTCGCCAAGGACCAGCGCGCGCAGACGACGCAGATCTTCGACGTTTCGCGGATCTTCGCCGCCAATGCCCCTCCGTTCACGACGCAGACGGTCTGTGCCGACCACGTGTTGCCCCGGGGCGCCCGCCTGTTCAACCTGAGTTCGCACACCCACAAGCACGGCAAGCGCTTCACGATCGACCTGCCCGATGGCCGCCGGCTCTACGAGAGCACGATCTACAACGACCCGGTCGACCTGCAGATCGATCCGCCGCTCGAGTTCGACTCGCCGGACCCCGCGCAACGCACGCTGCACTACTGTTCCCTGTACAACAACGGCGTCGCCGAGGACGGCTCGCCGGACGTGGAACTCGTGACCCGCGCCTCGCGGGTCCCGACGAGCGCGCAGCAGACGCTTGGACGTTGCAGGCCCACGGCTTGCGTCGCCGGCAAGATCGGATCCGCCTGCGGAGGTTCGAGCGACGACGCCGCCTGCGACAGCTCGCCGGGCGCGGGCGACGGCGACTGCGACGCCTGCAGGATCACCGGCGGAGAGAGTACCGAGAACGAGATGTTCATCCTGCTCGGCCAGTACTTCATGGCGGACGGCTCGGGCGGCTGAGGACGGCAGGCCCGGCCGCGGCGGCGGAAATTTCGAGAGTGCGAGACGCCCCCGCCGCGTTGCCGAGCCGCGTTCTCCTCGTCCGGCTCTCCGCGGTCGGCGACGTCATCAACGTGCTGCCGTCGGTCGGACTGCTGCGCGCGGCCCTGCCCGATGCGCACCTCGCGTTCGTGGTCGAGGATCGCGCGGCCGACCTCGTCCGCGGCCATCCGCTGCTCGACGAGGCGATCGTCTTCCCGCGCCGGCGCTGGCGCGAGATGCTCGCCGGGGGCGACCCGCGCCGCTGGCGCGAAGCCGCCTCCGAGGTCGCCGCCTACCGGCGGGAACTGCGCTCGCGTCGTTTCGACGCGTCCCTCGACTTCCAGGGGAATCTCAAGGGTGCCATGCATGCGCTCGCGAGCGGCGCGCCGCGGCGGATCGGCTTCGCCGCCGGACACGGTCGCGAGGCGAGCCACCTCTTCGCCAACGAACTCGTCGTGCCGCCGGCCGACCGTCCGCACCGGGTGGAGAAGTTCGCGTCGCTGGTCGCTCCGCTCGGCGCGGCGTCGGGTCCGCTCGTCTACCGCCTGCCCGAGAGCGCGACGTCGCCCGGGCGCGCCGATCGCGCCCTGGCGACGCTCGAACCCGGTCACGTGCCGCTGCGCGGCTACGTCTGTCTGCACCCGGGGACGAGCGAGCGGGGGGCGGGCAAACGCTGGGCGCCCTCGCGCTTCGGCGCACTTGCCCGGGAATTGTACACGCGCCGGGGCGCCAAGGTCCTGGTGACCTGGGGGCCGGGCGAGGAAGGCCTCGCCCGCGAGGTCGTGGCCGCCTCCGGCGGGACGGCCCGGGTTGCGCCCGCAACCACGTCCTTGCTCGACCTGGCCGAGGTCCTGCGCCGCGCCGCCGTCTTCGTCTCGGCCGACACCGGGCCGATGCACCTCGCGGCGGCCTGCGGCACGCGCTGCGTCGCCCTCTTCGGCCCGAAGGACCCTGCCGTCTACCGCCCCTGGGGCACCGGGCACGTGGTCCTGCGCGGTACAGCCGTCGGCGGATGGCCGCCGACCATGGACGGAATCCCGGTCGGGGCGGCTCTCGACGCGGTGGAGTCGGTCCTGGCTTCCTGTAGCCCCGCTCGTTGAAACCGCGGGCCTTAACCGCGAACCTGTCTGGGCACCGCATGTCGCACAAGACCGCCATCATCATCGGCGCCGGCCCGGCCGGGCTGACCGCCGCCTATGAATTGCTCGACAAGACCGACGTGCGCCCGATCGTCTTCGAGGCGGGGGACGACGTCGGCGGGCTCAGTCGCACGATCGAGTACAAGGGCAACCGCATCGACATCGGCGGACACCGCTTCTTCTCCCGCTCGGACCGGGTGATGGACTGGTGGCAGTCGATCCTGCCGCTGCAGGCCGGGGCCGAGGGCGGTGTCGAGGTGACCTACCAGAACAAGACGCGCATGGTGGTCCCCGGGGGGCCCGCCGCCGATCCCGCCAAGGACGAGCGCGTCATGCTCGTCCGGCCGCGGATCTCGCGCATCTTCTTCATGCGCAAGTTCTTCTCCTACCCGGTGTCGTTGAGCATGGACACGCTGGCGAACCTCGGCCCGGTGCAGACCGTCAAGATCGGGCTCAGCTACCTGTGGATCCGTCTGCGTCCGCGCAAGGACGAGCGCTCGCTCGAAGACTTCTTCATCAATCGCTTCGGGGCCGAACTCTACCGGACCTTCTTCAAGGACTACACCGAGAAGGTCTGGGGCGTGCCCTGCGACGAGATCAAGCCCGAGTGGGGTGCACAGCGGATCAAGGGGCTCTCCATCACGAAAGCGCTTGCGCATGCGGTCCGCAGCCGGTTCTCGCGCGACGAGTCGATCTCGCAGAAGCAGTCCGAGACCAGCCTGATCGAGCGCTTCCTCTATCCGAAGTTCGGCCCCGGCCAGATGTGGCGCGAGGTCGCGCGGCTAGTGCGCGAGCGGGGCGGCGAGATCCGCATGGGCCGCAACGCGGTCGCGATCCGCACCGAGGGCAAGCGCGTCGTCGGCGTCGACTTCCGCAACGTCGAAACCGGCGAGGTCGAGCGGGTCGACGCCGACTGGGTCTTCTCGACGATGCCGGTCCAGGACCTGGTGCGCGGCATGGCGGATGTTCCCGAGAACGTGCGGCGCGTTTCCGAGGGCCTCGTCTACCGCGACTTCATCACCTGCGGCCTGTTGCTGCGCAAGCTGAAGATCAGGGGCGACAACCGGGCCGACGCCCCGCACGGGCTCGTGCCCGACAACTGGATCTACATCCAGGAGCGCGACGTGCGCATCGGACGCCTGCAGATCTTCAACAACTGGAGTCCCTGGCTCGTGCGCGATCCGGATACGGTGTGGCTCGGCCTCGAGTACTTCTGCAACGAGGGCGACGACCTCTGGCGGATGTCCGACGAGGATTTCCGCGCCTTTGCCGCGGCCGAGCTCGTCAAGATCGACGTGATCGAACCCGGGGACGTGCTCGACGGCGTCGTCATCCGGGTGCCCAAGACCTATCCCGCCTATTTCGGCAGCTATGACGACTTCCAGGTGGTGCGCGACTTCGTCGACGACTTCCCGAACCTCTTCCTGGTCGGCCGCAACGGCATGCACCGCTACAACAACCAGGACCACTCGATGCTGACCGCGATGACGGCCGTGGAGAACCTGCGCGACGGCGTGACCTCCAAGGACAACATCTGGGCGGTCAACACGGAGGAGGACTACCACGAGGAGAAGTGAGCCCGCGGCAGGCCTGCCCCGCTCGGCCGGTTCGTCCGGGCGGGCGGCCGTCGGCCGCCCCGGGGGCGCCCGAGCGCCCTGGGGCCGGCTTCCGGATTTCCGGCCGTCAGCGGGGTCCGATCGTTTTCTTCTTGTCGGCACCGGACCTGCCGTGATAGGGCAGGCCGGAGCCATTTCGAACCCGGATTCACCGGGGGAGTCGCAACAGGAAAGGGGAAAGGAAGTTCTGTGTCGAGGACGGCGTTCGTCGGGAATCTGAGCTTTTCCGCCACCGAGGAGGAACTCAAGCAGTTGTTTTCGGAAGCGGGTCCGGTGGTGAAGGCCCGCATCGGTGTCGATCGCGAGACCGGGAAGTCCCGCGGCTTCGCTTTCGTCGAGTTCGCGAGCGACGAGGCTTGCGCCAACGCGATCGAGAAGATCAACGGATACGACATGGGCGGTCGTCGTCTCCGCGTGAACGACGCGGACGACAAGCCACCGCCGCGCGCGGCTGGTGGTGGTGGTCCCCCGAGCGGCGGCTTCCGCCCGGGAGGCTTTGCCCCCCGGCCCGGGGAGGCGCCGGCGTTCGCGCCACGGCCCTGGGCGCCCCCGCAGGAGTTTCCGCCGCCGCCGCCCTTCGAGCGTCGTGACGACCTCGGCGGGGGTGCCAGCGGAGAGCGGCGCAAGCCCAGCGTGAAGGGCAGTCGGCGCGGCTTGCGCGGCCGCAAGCGCTCGCTCTGGAGTTGAAGGGTCAACGGCCGGACTCCGCGGGGTCCGGCCGTCCCACCACCGGCCTGCGCGTCGCGGGCCAAGGCACCGCGGCGCGCCGCGGGGTTGCGGCGTCCGGTGCGCGTTGCGTAGGCGGACGGCGCGGTCGCCGGAACCCGTCCTCTGGCGCGGCGGGCGTCGACCGCTAGGTTGCACGGGGTGGTGACCTCGCAGGCAGCCGCGGCGGGTCCGGGCGCCTCGTCGATGGGCGACGTGCAGGAGCGCCTGATCTTCCTCGTCGGCGCGCCGCGCTCGGGGACGACCCTGCTCGCGCGAATCCTCGCCGCGCACGGCGAGGTTCTCGGTCGCGCGGAGCCTCACCTGCTCACCCCGCTCGCCCACCTCGGCTTCTACGGCCGCGTCGACAAGGCCCCCTACGACCCGTTCAACGCGGAACAGGCCATCCGCGGATTCGTAGCCGACCTGCCGCGCGGGGAGCAGGATTACCTCGACGCGCTGCGCGCCTATACCGACGCGCTCTACGGCCGGATGCTCGCGACGCGGCCCGACAAGAAGTACTTCCTCGACAAGACGCCGGCCTACGCGCTCGTCCTGCCGTTCGTCGCGCGCCTCTATCCGCGCGCGCACTACGTGGTGCTCACCCGTCACCCGATCGCCGTACTGACGTCCTACGTGACCTCGTTCTTCGACGGCGACTACGAGGTGGCGCTCGCCCACAATCCGATCCTCGCGCGCTACGTGCCCGCGCTCGCGACCTTTCTCCGCGAGCGCCCGGTGCGGCTGCACCACGTCCGCTACGAGGAGTTCGTGCGCGATCCCGAAGCGGGCTTCCGCTCCCTCTGCGAGGCGATCGGGCTGCCGTTCGCGGCCGGCGCGATCGAGTACGGCCGCAGCGGCGAGGGCTTCGAGGGACTCGGCGATCCCACCGGCGTCGCCCGGCACGCACGGCCGGTTACCTCCTCGGTCGCCCGCTGGGCCGCGGACGTGACGGCGGATCCCGCGACCGAGGCGCTGGTGCGCCGCCTGGTGGACGAACTCGACCCCGACGACCTGGCGACGCTGGGTTATCCGCGCGACTCGATCCTCGCCGCCATGGATGCGGCGCGCGGCGCGCCGGCACCCGGCAAGCGACGCATCCCCCTGCGCTACGCGCTCGAACGCAGGCTCCTGGTCGCGCTGCGGCGCGACATCCATCACAACGCGCTCGGCCGCGCCCTCAAGCGACTGCGTTTCGCGCTCGACGTCGTCCTGCGCGAGTAGGGCGCGGTACGCATCCACGCCGCCCCTGGCCTGCTCGCCGGCGAGGGGCGACGCCTTGCCCGACCGGGTCGGCCGTCGCCCCGGTGCACCGCCAGCGGCCGCGCGGGGCCGGCCGCGTCGCCGTTGCCGCACGGTCGGGTTCGCCCGCGACCCGGGCCGGCGCGCGGAACGGAGCGACGGGGATTGTCGAATCGTCCCCGGCCCTCTGCTAGCGTGCACTCCCATGACCGGAGCCGAGATCCGCGGCAGTTTCCTCGAGTTCTTCCGCGAGCGGGGCCACCTGATCGTGCCGAGCGACCGCATCGTTCCGGAGAGCGATCCGTCGCTGCTCTTCACCAACGCGGGCATGGTCCCCTTCAAGAACGCCTTCTTGGGCGCGGAGAAGCCCCGCTCCCCGCGGATCGCGGACGCCCAGAAGTGCCTGCGCATCTCGGGCAAGCACAACGATCTCGATGACGTCGGGCGCGACGTCTACCACCACACCTTCTTCGAGATGCTCGGCAACTGGTCCTTCGGCGACTACTACAAGGCCGAGGCGATCGAGTGGGCGTGGACGCTGCTCACCGGCGTCTGGAAACTGCCCAAGGAACGGATCTTCGCCACGGTCTTCGAGACCGACGCGGAGGCCGAGGCGCTCTGGCCGAAGGTGACCGACCTGCCGGCCGCGCGCGTGCTGCGCTTCGGCGCGAAGGACAACTTCTGGGAGATGGGCGAGACCGGCCCGTGCGGCCCGTGCTCGGAGATTCACGTCGACCGCGGACCCGGCACCTGCGACAAGCCACCCGGCCACGCCTGCGGCGTCAACTCCGGCTGTGCCCGCTACATGGAGATCTGGAACCTGGTCTTCATCCAGAACAATCGCGAGAGCGACGGCCGGCTTTCCGACCTGCCCGCGCGCCACGTCGACACCGGCATGGGGCTCGAGCGCGTGACGTCGATCCTCCAGGGCGTCGACGGCACCTACGACACCGACCTGCTGCGGCCGATGATCGGCGTCGCCGAGCGCGCCTCGGGGCGACGCTACGGTGCGACCATGTCGGAGCAGGATGTCGCCCTCCGCGTGATCGCCGACCACGGCCGCGCGGTCGCGGTCATGATCGGCGACGGACTGCTGCCCTCGAACGAGGGCCGCGGCTACGTGTTGCGCCGCCTGTTGCGGCGCGCCGCGCGCCAGGGGCGGGTGCTGGGCCTCGCGGACCCTTTCCTCGGTGCGGTCACCGACGCGGTCTGCGACGTCCTCGGCTCGGGCTACCCGGAACTGGTCGAGGGCCGCGCGCGCATACGGGCCGCCGTCACCGGCGAGGAGGAGCGCTTCGGAGACACGCTGGAGAAGGGTCTCGGCCTGCTCGGCGAAGAGATCGAACGCCTGCGCGCCGCGCGCGGCGCGACGCTTCCCGGCGAGGTCGCCTTCAAGCTCTACGACACCTACGGCTTTCCGATCGACCTGACCGAGGACATCCTGCGCGACCAGGGACTTGCGGTCGACCACGCCGGCTTCGAGCAGTCGATGGGGGCGCAGCGCAAGCGGGCCCGCGAGGGGGCGCGCTTCGCGACCGCGACCGCGGGCACGTTCGGCGAAATCGTGTCGCGCTTCGCCGGCGACCGGACCGGACCCCTAGAGTCCGAGATCCTCGCCCTCGCGGTCAGCGGCGAGGAGCGCGAGATCGCGACCGAGGGGCAGCAGGTCGAGATCGTCACGGCCGAGACGCCCTTCTACGGGGAATCCGGCGGCCAGGTCGGCGACCGTGGCCGGATCACGCTCGCCGACGGAACGCTGGTCGAGGTGCAGGACACGCAACGGCCCCGCCCAGGGTTGGTCGTGCACCACGGGCGCGTCGTGCGCGGCGCGGTGGTGCGGGGCCGCCCGGCCGTCCTCGAGATCGACGAGGCGCTGCGCGAGGCGACGCGGCTCAACCATTCCGCCACCCACATCCTCCACGCCGCCCTGCGCCGGCAGTTGGGCGCCAAGGTGCGCCAGGCGGGTTCGATGGTGTCCTCGGAACGCCTGCGTTTCGACTTCGCCCACGAGGCCCGTCTCCCCGAGGAGCGGCTCGCGGCGATCGAGGACGAGGTCAACGCGCACATTCGCGAGAACGTCCCGGTCACGGCCGACGAGATGGCCTTCGACGACGCGATCAAGTCCGGGGCGCTCGCCTTCTTCGGCGACAAGTACGGCGACCGGGTGCGGGTGCTGCGCATGGGCGACTTCTCGGTCGAGTTGTGCGGCGGCACCCATGTCGCGCGTACCGGCGACATCGGCCTGTTCAAGCTGCGCGCCGAGTCGGCGGTGGGCGCGGGTGTCCGGCGCATCGAGGCGCTCACCGGCCCGGGTGCGATCGAGGCGATCCGCCGCCGCGAGCGCGAATGGCGCGGCATCGCCGCGATGCTGCGTGGCGGCGAGGACGAGATCGCCGCCAAGCTCGAGAAACTACTCGCAGCGCAGCGCGACCTGGAGAAGCGCCTAGCCGACAGCCAGTCCAGGCTCGCCGCCGACGCGTCGAAAGACCTGCTCGAGGGCCTGCGCACCGTCAACGGCGTTCAGGTGCTCGCCCGACGGGTGGAGGGCGTCGATGCGCACGCCCTGCGCGAACTCGCCGACAAGCTGCGCGAGCGCATGAAGTCGGGCGTGG
>Ga0114969_10001127_pt1 | contig 22779 bp, 25 predicted proteins | sample M_130807_MF_Meta_FD_87316 | JGI IMG/M metagenome (GOLD analysis project Ga0114969, IMG submission 87316) | Freshwater microbial communities from Lake Montjoie, Canada to study carbon cycling - M_130807_MF_MetaG | ecosystem: Environmental > Aquatic > Freshwater > Lake | place: Lake Montjoie...
GGATGGGGCAGCGCCCCCTCTCCCCCAGCGGGGGAGAGGGCCGGGGTGAGGGGGAGTTCTATCCGCCGTACGAATCGTTGTTGCGGTTAGACCGCCCCCTCACCCTGACCCTCGCCCCGAAAAGGGGAGAGGGAAATTTTAATTCAGCGTGGATTTGAAGAATTCGAGCATGTGGTGCCAGGCGTGTTCGGCTTGGTGTTCGTGGTAGACGGAGTGATCTTTCACGCACCAGCCGTGACGGGCGCCCCAGTAGGTTTCGCCTTCATATTTCACGCCCGCTGCATCAAGCGCCGCGTTCAGTCTATCGATGGCTTCCTGCGGCATGTTCTTGTCTTCGACCGCGAAGCCGAAATAGAGCTGCGCCTTGATCTTCGGCGCCAGCGTATGCGGTGAATCCGGCGCGTCCGATGCAAGCTGGCTGCCATGGAAAGACGCCGCCGCCTGAATCTTGTCCGGTTCCGCCGCTGCCGTGCGCATCGCCAAACCGCCGCCCATGCAATAGCCGACCGTTCCGATCTTGCCGCTGAATTGCGGCAGGCCGTTCAGGAAGCCGACAAACGCATGCGCATCGGTAATCGCGCCGGTGGCCGTCACATATTTGCGCACCTCACCCATGCGGGCGGTCGTCTCGTCGGTGCCGAATTTGAAGTTCTGATACACGGGCGCGCGCTGCAACCGGTAGAACGGGTTCGGGATGAGGACGATGTAACCCTCGGACGCGAGGCTTTTGCCCATTTCCACGAACGTATCGCGGCGTCCGCCGATGTCCGTATACATAATGACGGCCGGCCACTTGCCGATTTCGGCGGGATAGATCAGGTCGCAATCGACCACACCGTCGGCTGTTTTAATGTCTACCTGCTTCTCGATCACGTCATTCCTCCCGTGTGAAAAATTATCTCTCGCGGAGCCGCGAAGAGCGCGGAGAAGAAGAAGGGAAACCACAAAGGACACGAAGGAGACACAACGAACACGAAGTTAGTTTGCTTGCACCGATCACTGCTGCGCGAAGAATGCTGGCGCGCAAAGCGCGCCTAAATTTCCTTTGTGACCTTCGTGTCTTCTTTGTGCCCTTTGTGGTTCCCCTTCTTCTTCCTCCGCGCCTCCGCGTGAACCAATTCTTCTTACGCTGCCTTTGGACTGCGTGCCGGACGCGCGAGGCAACGGCCGAGCCACGCCACGACGTTCGGGACGTAGGAAATATCGACCTTGCCGTAGTGCGTCAGCGAGACCACCGTCGCCACGTTGAGATCGGCAACGGTAAAGCTGTTGCCCACCAGCCATTGGCGGTCGCTCAGATAGCCGTCGAGGACCTTCAGCACGGGAGGCAGCTTATCGGCGGCGGCTTTGGCGCCGGCCTCATCCTTGCTGTAGCCCAGCTGGACCAGCAGCGCAGGCATAACCAGCGGTTCGACCTCGGTGGCCGCCCACAGCGTCCATTGGAAAACGGCGGCTTCATCCTCAAGTTTGGCCGGATACAACCCGCCGGTACCGTATTTCTTCGCCAGATACATATTAATCGCCAGCGATTCGAACAGCTTCAAATCGCCATCCGAGAAACCCGGAAATTTGCCATTCGGGTTGACGGCCAGGAAATCCGGCTTCTTTGAGTCTTCCCAAGCGACATCCACATGCTCGAACGGCACGTTCAGCTCACGCGCGCACCACATCACGCGCGAGACACGCGACATCGGACTACCATAAATTTTAACGGCCATGACTTCCTCCCCAGTTTATCCGCGCCAAGCAAGAGTCCGAACGCCACTTTGTCAAGTGACAGAATGGTTTAACCGGCCCTTCCCCTGCCGGATTTCGGCCCGGCAGGGCGGAAGCGCCGCACCTGCTTCATGTTGCACGACTGTAATCAGGCGTGCTAAGTCCCGCGCGCTGCGGCAGAGGGGGCCCCTCTGTCCGAATTTCTGTCTTTATAACAAAGGTTTAGCCCTAAGCACCTGGGCAGACCGAATCCAGTAAGGCAAGCCAAGTGGCCTCTGACGACAGCCATATCGCAGGTCTGGCGCTGCGCTACGCGAACGCGGTCTTTGAATTGGCCGCGGAAGAGCACGCCCTCGACCAGGTGGCGGCGGATTTTCAGTCGCTGAAAACTATGCTCCGGGACAGCCCAGAGCTGCGGCGGCTGGTGCTTTCGCCCATGTTCTCGCGCGAAGACCAGTCCAAGGGCATGGCAGCGGTGCTGGCACAGGCCGGCGCCAACGATATGACCCGCAAGTTTGTGCTGCTGCTGGCGCAAAAGCGCCGCCTGTTCGCACTTTCCGACGTGATCCGCGGGTTCGAACAATTGCTCGCCAAGCATCGCGGCGAAGTGGCCGCCGACGTCACCTCTGTCCGCGAATTGTCGGCTGAGGAAATGAGCGAGCTGCGCGCCGTACTGAAAAATAAGCTCGGCCGCGAGCCGCGCATTTCCGCCCATGTCGATCCGAAACTGCTCGGCGGCCTCGTGCTGCGGGTCGGATCGCGTATGATCGATTCATCCTTGCGCACCAAGCTTAATTCCTTGCGTGCCGCCATGAAGGGACAATAACGATGGATATCCAACCCTCGGAAATCTCCGCGATCCTCAAGCGCGAGATCCGCAATTTCGACGCCGAAGCGGAAGTGACGGAAGTAGGCCAGGTGCTGTCGGTCGGCGACGGCATTGCGCGCGTCTACGGCCTCGATAACGTCCAGGCCGGCGAAATGGTGGAGTTTCCCGGCGGCATTAAGGGCATGGCCCTGAACCTTGAAACCGACAATGTCGGTATCGTGATTTTCGGCAATGACAGCACGATTAAAGAGGGCGACACGGTCAAGCGCACCGGCTCCATCGTGGACGTGCCGGTCGGCAAGGGCCTTCTGGGCCGCGTCGTCGATCCGCTCGGCAATCCCATCGACGGCAAGGGTGAACTGAAAAACGTCGCCGAACGCCGCCGCGTCGACGTGAAAGCGCCCGGCATCATTCCGCGCAAATCGGTGCATGAGCCGGTGCAGACGGGCCTCAAGGCCATCGACACGTTGATCCCGATCGGCCGCGGCCAGCGCGAACTGATCATCGGCGACCGCCAGACCGGCAAGACCGCGGTGGCCATCGACGCCATCATCAACCAGAAAACTGTAAACGCCGGCACCGACGAAAAGGCCAAGCTCTACTGCATCTACGTCGCCATCGGCCAAAAACGCTCCACCGTCGCGCAGATCGTCAAGACGCTCGAGGACGCGGGCGCCATGGAATACACCACCATCGTCGCGGCGACGGCGTCCGAACCCGCACCGCTGCAATTTCTCGCGCCGTTTGGCGGTTGCACGATGGGCGAATGGTTCCGCGACAACGGCATGCACGCACTGATCATTTACGATGATCTTTCCAAGCAGGCGGTCGCGTATCGCCAGATGTCGCTGTTGCTTCGCCGTCCGCCGGGCCGTGAAGCCTATCCGGGCGACGTGTTCTATCTGCATTCCCGCTTGCTCGAGCGCGCCGCGAAATTGAACGATGACAATGGCGGCGGGTCGCTGACGGCGCTTCCCATCATTGAGACACAGGCCAACGACGTGTCGGCCTATATTCCGACGAACGTCATTTCGATCACCGACGGCCAGATATTCTTGGAAACCGACCTGTTCTACCAGGGCATCCGCCCGGCCGTGAACGTGGGCATCTCGGTTTCGCGCGTGGGCTCATCGGCGCAGATCAAGGCGATGAAGACCGTGGCCGGCCCGATTAAGGGCGAACTCGCGCAGTATCGCGAAATGGCCGCCTTCGCAAAGTTCGGTTCCGACCTCGACACCTCCACGCAGAAGATGCTGGCGCGCGGCGAACGCCTGACCGAGCTGCTGAAGCAGCCGCAATACAAGCCTTTCGCGGTGGAAGATCAGGTGGCCGTGATTTACGCCGGCACGCGCGGCTATCTGGACCGGTTCCCGACGAACCGGGTCCAGGCGTTCCAGGATGCGCTGCTCGGCAAGCTGAAGTCGGCCTATCCGCAATTCCTCGAAGGCATCCGCAAGGAGAAGGCGCTGTCGCCCGCTCTCGAACAGATGCTCAAGGATGCGCTGGCCGAAGTCACCAAGACCTTCGCCTAAAGCGATCCTGAAAGACCTGCTGGTTTAGGAAGAGAAGAAGCGGCCATGGCCTCCGTCAAGGAAATGCGCACCCGGATCTTAAGCGTGAAATCCACGCAGAAGATCACCAAGGCGATGCAGATGGTGGCTGCCGCAAAGCTGCGCCGCGCGCAGTCGGCGGCGGAAAGCGCGCGCCCCTACGCCCGTCACATGGCGAGCGTCATCGCCAATCTGGCCGGTGGCGTTTCGGGTCCGTCCGCGCCCAAGCTGCTTGCGGGCACGGGCTCCGATAAGCGCCATCTTGTGGTGGTGGCGACCTCGGATCGCGGCCTCGCCGGCGGCTTCAACTCGGGCATCGTGCGGCTGGCCCGCGAGAAGATCGGCGGGCTGCTGGCCGAAGGCAAAGACGTGAAGGTCATCACGGTCGGCCGCAAGGCGCGCGACCAGCTTCGCCGCAATTACGGCAGCCGGTACGTCGAGAGCTTCGAGGTCGGCATCAAGATGCCGGGCCTGGCGCTGGCGCGGCCCGTGTCGCAAAAAATCCTAGACCTGTTTAACAGCGGCGAGGTCGACGTCGAGACGTTGATCTACAGCCGTTTCAAATCCGTGGTCACGCAGACCCCGACCGCGATGCAGATCATTCCGGCGACCGTCGAAGCCACGGACGCAAAAGCCACGCGCACCGTCTACGATTACGAACCCGACGAGAACGAAATCCTGGCCGCGCTGCTGCCGCGCAACATCACCGTGCAAATTCTGACGGCGCTCCTGGAAAACCAGGCCGGATTTTACGCCGCACAGATGGCCGCCATGGACAGCGCCACGCGCAATGCGGGCGACCTTATCAAAGCCCTCACCATTCAAATGAACCGCACCCGCCAGGCGCAGATCACCAAGGAGCTGATTGAAATCATCTCCGGCGCTTCGGCCGTTTGATCCTTTCGAGAAAGAGACCGCTATGAACGCACAAGTTCCCACCTCCAAAGGCCGCCTCACGCAGATCATCGGCGCTGTCGTCGACGTGCAGTTCGACGGCAACCTGCCCGCGATCCTGAACGCGTTGGAGACGACGAACGTGGACGCGCGCACGGGAAAGACCTTCCGCCTCGTATTCGAAGTGGCGCAGCATCTGGGCGAAAACACCGTGCGCGCCATCGCCATGGACACGACCGAAGGTCTGGTTCGCGGCCAGGAAGTCGCCGATACGGGATCACCGATCCGCGTGCCCGTCGGCCCCGCCACCTTGGGGCGCATCATGAACGTGATTGGCGAGCCGATCGACGAAGCGGGCCCGATTGCGCAGACACACACCTCGCCCATCCACCGCGACGCGCCGTCGTTCTCCGAACAGGCGGGCACCGCGGAAATTCTCGTCACCGGCATTAAGGTCATCGATCTACTCTGCCCCTACACGAAGGGCGGCAAGATCGGCCTGTTCGGCGGCGCCGGCGTGGGCAAGACGGTGACTATGCAGGAGCTGATCAACAATATCGCGAAGGCCTATGGCGGATATTCCGTGCTCGCGGGCGTTGGCGAGCGTACGCGCGAAGGCAACGACCTCTATCACGAGATGATCGAATCGAACGTGAACGTCGATCCGCGCAAGAACGGTTCGGCCGAAGGCTCCAAGTGCGCCCTCGTGTACGGCCAGATGAATGAGCCGCCGGGCGCCCGCGCCCGCGTGGCCCTCACCGGCCTTTCGGTCGCCGAATATTTCCGCGACGTCGAAGGCAAGGACGTGCTGCTGTTCATCGACAACATTTTCCGCTTCACCCAGGCGGGTTCGGAAGTGTCGGCGCTTCTGGGCCGTATTCCTTCGGCCGTGGGCTACCAACCGACTCTCGCCACCGAGATGGGCAACCTGCAGGAGCGCATCACCTCGACCAACAAGGGTTCGATCACCTCGGTGCAGGCTATTTACGTGCCGGCCGACGACTTGACCGATCCGGCGCCGGCGACATCCTTCGCGCATTTGGACGCCACCACCGTGCTGTCGCGCGATATCGCGGCGCAGGCCATCTTCCCGGCCGTGGACCCGCTCGACTCCACCTCGCGTATTCTCGATCCGCAGGTTATTGGCGAAGAGCACTACACGATCGCCCGCCGCGTCCAGGAAGTACTGCAGCAGTACCGCGCGCTGAAAGACATCATCGCCATTCTGGGCATGGATGAACTCTCCGAAGACGACAAGCTGATCGTGGCGCGCGCGCGCAAGATCCAGCGATTCCTGTCGCAGCCCTTCTTCGTGGCCGAGCAGTTCACCAACTCGCCTGGCAAGTTCGTCGAGCTGAAGGACACGATCCGTTCGTTCAAGGCGATCGTCGAGGGCGAATACGATCACCTGCCGGAGCAGGCCTTCTATATGGTGGGCGCCATCGAAGAGGTCGTTGCGAAGGCGCAGAAGATGGCCGCAGACGCGGCGTAATCCTTCCTCCACGGGTCCATGTCGCCGCTTGCCCCGTTTACTAGGGCCAATCGAGCGGCGCGGGGCTTAAGGGGGCGAACGGAACAAAGATGGCTGACAAGATTCACTTCGACCTGGTTTCTCCCGAGCGGATGCTCCTCTCGGAGGATGTGGACATGGTCACGCTGCCCGGCACCGAGGGTTATCTCGGCGTTTTGGCTGGGCATGCGCCTACCATCACCGGCCTTCGCCCCGGGGTTATCGAAGTCAAAGGTGGCAGCACGCCCGACCTGAAGCTGTTTGTCCGTGGTGGTTTTGCGGAAATCGATCCGGGCAAAGTTGTGGTCCTGGCTGAGGAAGCCATTCCGATGGGCGATTTCGACATTGCTGCCCTGGACCAGCGCATCCAGGACACGGAAGAAGACCTGGCCGCGGCCAAAACCGATGCCGAACGCGGCCGCGTCGCCGAGGAACTGGACCATCTGCGCCAGCTTCGCGCGGCGTTCTAGGTTGGCAAATCCTCGCTGCCCAAAACTTAGGCAGACTTTATGGCAGGTTTCATCACTACGAGGTGGTTTCAGCCGCCGCCGATTTCGATGTAATCTGATTCGTCCCACGCCACAGACAAGAGAGCATTGGGCGGGACATTAAGATGCCCGACGGAATTATTTACGAAGCAGGGTGGACGCTCGACGACATCAATTGGTCGCTCTTCGAGGCGTCGAAGGTTACGCCGGAGCTGCTGGCGTCTGTGAAGGCTGCCTCGCTCGTCGAATACAACGCGCCCGACTATGTCTCTTATCTGAAGCGCGTTTTCAAAGACGCGCCCGAATCGGTCATCAGCACGATCGAACATTGGGGCGAAGAAGAAGTTCAGCACGGGCGAGCGCTGGCGCGCTGGGCCGAACTGGCCGATCCCGGATTCAATTTCAAAGCGGCGTTTACGCGCTTTCGCGCGCTGTACCGGCCAGCGCATTTCGTCAGCGGCGAAGGCTCGGTTCGCGGCTCGCGGCGCGGCGAAATGATTGCCCGCTGCGTCGTCGAAAGCGGCACCTCGTCCCTGTATAGCGCCATACGCGATGCAGCCGACGAGCCCGTTCTGAAGGAAGTGGCTGGGCGCATCGCGGCGGATGAATTCCGCCATTACCGGCTGTTCTACGACATCCTCACAAGCGAGTCCGAACCCGAGCTGCCCGCATGGCGCAAGATCTGGGTTGCCGCAACTCGCGTCAACGAATCGGACGATGACGAGCTGGCCTGTGCTTATTATTGCGCGAATGTGCTTCCCGCGGAGATGCCCGCCCAACCTTATCGCCGCCGCCGGTATGCGCGTCTTTACCAAAGCAAGGTAATGGCCTTTTACCGCCGCCACCACATCGACCGCCTGGTGAAGATGGTGGTGAAACCGGCCGGGCTGAACCCATCGGGCCGGATCTGCCGCATGACGAGCGCGTTCTTGTGGCGCCTTATGATGCTGAGAGGGTACGGCACCCGTGCAGACCTGCGCCCGGCTTAATTCGTCCAAGCGTTCGCACAACAAGTGACTAGCGGCGGCGCGCATTCTGAGACACATTCCCGCGCCATGTCGGAACTCCAACTCCAAGACGCCCAGCGCGCCCACCAGATGGGCCAGCTCCCCGAAGCCGCTCGCCTCTACCAGGAGGTGCTGCGCGCCAACCCCGGCCATTTGGAAGCGCTCTATTCGCTGGGCATGGTCTGTTTTCAATCTAACCAGCTCGAACAGGCGGAAAACCTGTTTCGCCAAGTGGTGCAGGCCGCCCCCTATTTCGCCGAAGGCCTGTGCATGCGCGGCGTCACGCTGGTGAAAATGAATCGGGTGGAAGAGGCGCTCAATTGCTTCAAACAAGCCATCGCGATCAAGCCGGATTTTGTCGAGGCCCTCAGCAACCACGCCACGACGCTGGTGCAGCTCGGCCGCTACACCGAGGGGCTTCAGGAACTCGATCGCGTGGTCGCGCTCAATCCGCAGCATTCGCTCAGCTGGAACAATCGCGGCAACGCGCTTTTCGCGCTGAAGCGTTACACCGAAGCGGTGGAAAGCTACGACCGCGCGCTTTCTATTTTCCCGGACTTTCCGGACGCCAAGCTGAACCGCCTGTTTGCGCTCGGCGATCTGAAGCGCGCGACGCCCGAATTTCCGGACATTCTGTACGCCCAAGGAACGGAGTTCTTAAGCCGCCAGAATTTCGTCGAAGCCATTCGCTGCTTCGAGGAGGTGCTCGCCATCACGCCCAATAATCCGGATGTTATCGAAAAGCGTCTGGAGACAATTCAGGCCGGCGTGCGGCAGCTGTTCGACGAATGCGCGCCCGATTTCGAAGCGACGATGCTCAACAATTTGAATTATCGCGGTCATATGCAGGTGCGCGAGACGGCCGAACTGACGTGGATGGGCCCACGTTTCGGCCTCGCCATCGCCGACCTAGGCTGCGGCACCGGGTTGGTCGGCGCCCAGTTCATGGATTGGGCGACCGGCGGACGCTTGGATGGCGTCGATTTTGCCCAGCGCATGCTGGACGAAGCGCGTGTCCGCGGCATCTTCGACAATTTGATCCTCAGCGATCTGGAACCATTTCTGAGGGATACCGGCGAGCCGTACGACCTCATTATCACCGCCGACGCGATGATCTATTTCAGCGACCTTTCCGGAATTTTTGCCGGCATCGCCAAGTGCCTCAAACCGGGCGGCCAATTCATTTTCTCGCTGGAGGCCAAGCACGGCGAAGGCTGGGAAGAGACACCCAAACGCCGCTTCCGCCACAGCGAGGTTTATCTGAGGCAGGAAACGGAGCGCGCGGGATTGAAATTCATCTATCTCAGTCCGTCCACGCTGCGCTTTGAAGCCGGCATGCCGGTGGCCGGGTTCACCGTAGTGGTTCAGAAATAAGGCGCCATGGACGAGCCGACACTTCAAAGGGCCAGAGCCCTCCACCAGACCGGTCACCTCGCGGAAGCCGCTGAGCTTTACCAGCAGATGCTGCTGGCCGATCCCTACCAGTTCGAGCCGTTTTACTCGCTGGGCATGATCTGCCTGCAGAGCGGTCAGCGGGATGACGCCGAAAAGCTCATCCGCAACGCCCTGCACATCAATCCGGATTTCACGGGCGGCTGGTGCGCGCTGGGTTTGATCCTGCTCATGCTGAAGCGCCCGGAAGAGGCGCTGGCGCATTTTGACCGCGCTCTATCGCAACAGGCCGATTTCCCGGACGCACTTTCCAGCCGGGGATCGGCGCTTCTGGAGTTGGGCCGCCCAGACGATGCGCTGGCCGACTTCGACCGCGTTATTGCGCTGCTGCCAGACCATGCCATCACCTGGAACAATCGCGGCAACGCGCTCGCGCAGATGCGACGGTTGGAGGAATCGCTCGCGAGTTATGACCGCGCGCTGCAACTGGTGCCGTATCTGCCGCAGGCTATCGAGAATCGCGAGAACGCGCTGTTCGAACTCAAACGGATGGCGCGCTGCCCAGCGGGCTACATGCGCAATCTGTTCGACAATTTCGCGCCGGCCTACGACCAGACGATGCTGCAGGGACTTGGGTACCGGGCGCACATGCATGTGCGGACGCTGGCCGACCGCGTGCTGCCGCCCGGCGCCGCGCAATTGCGCGTTCTCGATTTGGGTTGCGGCACGGGCCTTGTGGGCGATGCGTTTAAGGATCTGGTGCGCGGCGGGCGGCTCGATGGCATCGACATTGCGCCGAACATGATCGAGACGGCGCGCGCGCGCGGGCTGTACGACGAATTGATCCTCGGCGATCTGGAAACAATCCTCCACACGCCCGGACGGACGTATGAACTGGTGCTCGCGGCCGACACGATGATCTATCTCGGCGATCTGAAGCCTGCCGTGACGGGCGTCGCCAAACGTCTGGACTCGGGCGGGCTCTACATCTTCGCGGTCGAAAGCAAAGACGGCGAGGGCTGGGAACAGACGCCCGCCAACCGCTTCCGCCACGGCGAATCCTATGTGCGCGGCGTTGCCGCCGAAGCAGGCCTGGACGTCGTCGACATCATGCCCTGCGTCCTACGCTACGAATCCAACACGCCGGTCGCGGGCATGGCATTGGCGTTGCGAAAATAATCCCACCCTCCCCTTGAGGGAGGGTCGAACCGGCAAAGCCGGTTCGGGGAGGGGACGTTTTCCTCCACGCAAAACCGAACCGAGACTTTGTCAGTTAAACGAAATTCGTGCGCGGACTTTTTACAGCGCGCTGGAACACCGCAACATCCCCTCCCCGAACCCGGCTTCGCCCTTTGGGCTACGTCGCGTTCGACCCTCCCTCAAGGGGAGGGTGGGTGATTAATCGGTACGGCGTTGACGTCAATATCAATATTGATATATCTGAAAAATGGCTTGGGCGGTCACATTCCTGAGTTTGGCTGTGGAGCGCGAGGTCGCCGCACTTCCGGACGATATGCAGGCGAGGCTTATCCGCATTGTCGAGTTGGTGGAAAGCTTCGGCTTGCAGGGCTTGCGAGAACCCCACGTCAAGCATCTTACCGGAAAGCTTTGGGAAATCCGGCTTAGCGGACGCAGCGGGATAGGACGCGTGATCTATGCCACCGCAGTGGGCCAGAGGATTGTTCTGTTGCGGGCATTTATAAAGAAGACACAAAAAACGCCGGCCCGGGAAATCGAACTTGCAATGCTACGGCTCAAGGAAATCGAGGAATGAAAAGTTTTGAGGCGTACAAAAAAAAGGCTCTGCGCAAGCCAGCCATACGAGCCGAGTATGAGAAGCTGGCGCCCGAATTCGCAGTTGCCAGGACGCTCATTGCCGCACGCATGGCAGCAAAAATGACCCAAGGAGAGGTCGCGAAACGGATGGGCACTTCCCAATCCGCTGTAGCGCGCATGGAAAGCGGCCGCGCCCTGCCATCTACAACGTCTCTGATGAAGTATGCAGAAGCGGTCGGAAGAAGACTCACGATCGGCCTGAGCTGACCCCTACACCGTCCGCTTCACCATCATCTGCTTGATCTCCGCGATGGCTTCCGAAGGGTTCAGGCCCTTCGGGCAGACATTGGCGCAGTTCATGATGGTGTGGCAGCGATAGAGGCGGAAGGGATCTTCCAGATGATCCAGCCGCTCGCCGGTCATTTCATCACGCGAATCGGCCAGCCAGCGATAGGCCTGCAACAGCGCCGCCGGTCCCAGGAACCGTTCCGGATTCCACCAATAGGACGGGCAGGACGTCGAGCAGCAGGCGCACAGGATGCACTCATACAGCCCATCGAGCTTGGCGCGCTCTTCCGGCGATTGCAGATGCTCCTTGGCCGGCGTAGCCGACTTGGTCTTCAGGTGCGGACCGATCGAGGCATATTGCGCATAGAAGCCGGTCAGGTCCGGCACCAGATCCTTCACCACCGGCATATGCGGCAGCGGATAGACACTGATCGTGCCGGAAATGTCCGACATCGCCTTGGTGCAGGCCAGCGTATTGGAGCCGCCGATATTCATGGCGCAGGAGCCGCACACGCCTTCGCGGCAGGAGCGCCGGAAGGTGAGCGTCGGATCGACCTCGTTTTTCAACTTCATCAACGCATCCAGCACCATAGGACCGGTGTCCTCGGTGTCGATGGTGTAGGTGTCGAGCCGAGGGTTGTCCTTGGTCTCGGGGTCATAACGGTAGATGCGCAGGCGCTTGGCCCGCTTGGTCGGCTTACCGTCGGCGCGTTTGGCCGCGGGCCAGGTTTTGCCGGGCTTTACCCGGGACTCTTTGGGCAGTCGGAGCTGAACCATTTAGGAAAGCCTTGGATGCTTACGGTACCCGAGCAATAGCAAGCGCACCCGCCCCTGACAACGCCGCGTTAGGCCTCAACAATGCGCCACATCGGCGCTCAGCCAGGCTTGCGGGCGATGAAGACCTTCTCGCCGCGCTGTAAGGCATAGGTCAGGACGTCTTCGCCCTCGGCGGTGAACTCATCGAGTGCGAAGCCGCCGGCCCTGATCCGGTCGCGGACATCGGCGCCGTAATAGCGGATGTGATCGGCTTGGCCGTAATGGCGCTTGCGCTCTTCGGGCGTGTACACGCGCGGGTTTTCATAGGTCGTGGCCCAGCCCTCGATGACGGGCAGCATGATCAGCACAATACCGCCCGGCTTCAGCACGCGATACATTTCGGCCAGCGCCTTGGCGTCGTCGACATGCTCCAGCACGTGCGAGCAGAGAACGCAGTCATAGCTCGCGTCCGGCATCGCAATCGCTTCGATGTTGAGCACGCGGTCGGCGCGCCCCGGCATAATGTCGGCCGATTCATAACGGCCCACGCGCTTCTTCAGGAGCGACGTCAAACCCGCTTCGGGCGCGAAATGCAGCAGGTTCGCGTTTCGCAAAAACGAACCATGACGGTCGAGCCACAAAGCCAGCAGCCGATACCGCTCCGCCGCGCCGCATTTGGGACAGCGCGCGTCAATGCGCTTGGGCCTGCCGCCTGATTGGAAGCGCCCCTGATAGCCGCAGATATTACAGGTGCGTGGAAACGAGGCCCCTTTCGACCTCGATCCAAACACGCGCGCCAGCCAGTTCATCATCGCTTTCTTGATAGCATCATCTGGCCGGTGGCTGGGAAGCCTGTTCCGGCAAAGACAGAATACGCAGATCGCGGGTGGCCGAAGGCGTGCGGATACCGTTCGCCTGGAACGCCTCCCAGATCGCGAGTGTACAAGCGCCGCGCACGTTTCCGCAGCCATTCATCGGATCGCCGATCCAGAAGCGCAGCTCGAAACGCATCCCCGTTTCGCCGAAATTCGAAAGGAAACACACCGGCGGCGGTGATGTCAGGACTCGCGGTACACCGGCAGCCGCCTCAAGCGCCAGCGCAATCACCCGCCGTGGATCGGAATCGTCCGCCGCGCCAAACTGAACCCTGAGGCGGATGTTGTGATCCAGATGGGACCAATTCTCGACACCCCCGCTGAGGAACGTGTCGTTTGGGACCAGATAATCGATGCCATCGCGCGTCTGCAAAGACACGAAGCGGGCGCCCACCGAATTCACCCGGCCATAGGTTTTGGCGCCTGCCATATCCTTGACCGCGATAACGTCGCCGGGCCTGATCGAGCCACCGCTGAGCAGCATCAAGCCGCTGATGAGATTGGATACGGCGTGCTGCAAGCCGAGCCCTGCGCCGACCGCGAACGCGCCGCCGAAGACGGTGAGCGCCGTCAAATTGATGCCCACCAGCGGCAGCGCAATCAGCACCGCGATCATCGGCAGGCCCAATTTGAGCAGTTGGATGAAGAGCCCCTGCAGCGATGGCGTCAGGCTTTGCGCTGCCATCACCCGGCGCTCGAAAAAGCGGCGCACCAGTCCGGTGCCCCACAGCAGAATCCCAAGCACGATGATCGCGCGGACGATGTTCAGCGCCGAAATCCGTGCATTGCCGTACGGGAACGCCAGCCGGTCGAGCGTGCCTTCGACCTCGCCGAGCACCCCCAAAATGTCCAGCGCCGCCAGCGTCCAGGCCATGAAGAAGACCACGCGAGACCACAGGCGGTTGCGCACCACATGCGAGAACAGCTTGATCATCACCCAGGCCGCGAGCAGCGACACCGCATCGGCGGCAAGGATCAACGGCACTTTGGCGCTGCGGCCTGCCTCCGCGCCAACCCAGAGAAGCAGCAGCCACAAACCGGACCGCGCTACCGAAGCCAGCATTTCCGCCGGAGGCGCGAGGACATGCCATCCCGCCTTCTGCGCAAACCCAAGCAGACGGGCTTTGAGAGGGGCGCCGAGCCAGAACGCCAGGAGCCCCGTTACCGCAATCGTCGCGAGCTGAATCAGAAACAGCGGCGATTGCAGATCGGCCCATGCCCCAAGCAATTGGCTTTGGCCGAGCGTCAGTGCACCGCCAATGTCCGTTAGGTTCACGAGAGCAAAACCATCACGTCAGTTGCTCGAACTGCCAGGAGCATTCCATCGGTTCGCCCGACCATTCGCCACCGATCACCAATTGCTCGCAATGCCGCGGCGAACCCCCGCCAAAGTAGACGCTCTCTTCGATAGAGAGCTCTCCACTGCCTGCGCGGAAACGCCAGCCTTCGCCCGTCGAGAGCTTCAGGATGACCGATCCACCGCCTTGGGCCAGCGAAACCCGGACATCGGGGTGCACATGAAAGCGTATCGTGAACGGAATTTTGCGCCTGCCGCGACCCGCCCCTTCCGGGATCAGCCGGTCCACGCCCATCAGGGCGGTGCCGCGTGGTGCAAGCGTCACCCCCCGCTGGTGGATAACCCCAAACGGCGCGAGGTACCCATCGTGATGGGCTTCCACTGTGATCCCACTGGCGTCCTCGCCGCGCCGCGTTTCCACCTGATCCGGTCCGTCGACGAGGCGCGGACCTAACAGCCCCCCCATCCTGCCGGACAGGAATAGCCCCGAGGACACCTCACCCAAGGTCAACGTGGAATGCGCCGGGGTCGAGCGTAACGCCGTCGTCCATTCGTCCGATTCGCCCACGGCCATGCCGCAATTGACGATCAGGCGATGCGCCCCTGAACTCATCTCGAAAGCGAGACATCCGGCGTGCGCATCCAGCGAATGGGCGCCCGAAGCGGGCGGTCCGGTATCGACAAGCACCAGCGTACGTCCGCACGCCAGCCGCTGATAACCCGAATAGGGAGCCAGACCCAGCGGTTGGCCCATGACGTCATCGCTGTCGAGTGTCGCATCGACCGTGCGCGCGTCGCTTTCATTTCCGCCATGGAAAACCGCAAGCGCTCCATCGCCCATGCGAAAGAACCGGAGCATGGGCGCAATCCGGTCGAGCGCATTGCGAATGGCGGGATGCACGCCGGCCCCGGCCTCCTGGACCATCACGAGCAGCCGGTAGACTTCGAGCAAGGCCGCGGGGGAGCGGCTGATGTGTCCGCCGTCAGGCAGAATTTCCCGTTCGATTTCCGCCGAAAGCTTTTTCAATCCCAGCACCGAATTGCGGCTGTCCCCCAGACACACGCCGGCGAGTGTCAGTGCTACGGCGCATTTCAGGCGTGGGAGGCCCGGCGGCACCTCATCGATGGTGCGGGCGAGAAATTGGGTTTGGTCGCGCAGGGACACGAAGAGGCGCGACCGCCAGACCAGATCGGAATTGGGCAGAAAGAAACGCCCGTGGCAGAAAAGGTTCAGCAGGCGTTCCGCGACAATATCGGTGCGCCAGACAAACGGCGTGAAGCGCGCATAGCGTTTCAGCCATTGCTGCGTCAGCTTCAGCGCAAAGGTTCGGGCCAGATCGCCGCCGGCCGCCTCGACATGGCGCAGCCAATCGAAGCCATGCAGCGCAACCGCAAAAGACGGCCCGGGCATCGGCGCATCGAAAACCGAGCCCTCCCGCACGTCCAGCCTTTGCCCGCCAAGCCGGAAGCGCCCGCGAATGCAGGAGTCCGCCTCGTCCAGCTTGCGCAGCCGGGTGTCAGTCGGGTGAAACAAAATCCGGTCGGGAATGGGACCAAGCAACCGCCGCCGGAACATCCACGTCCTGCGATACCACAGTACGGCAGGGCGAACGGCGTTTGATAAAATGACACGAAGCGCGTCTGGCCATAATCCACGCGCCGAAGGCACGCGTTCGGGCTGCAAGCGGGGGGCGCTTTGCGGTTCGAAAACGCCTTCTAGCTCCGCCGGCCTAGCCGCGGAGGCGAGCGATGTTGCCGGCATAGTCGACAGGCCCTTTGCCTTCTGGATCCTTGGCCGGATCTCTGGCGTTGAAGACCGCATTTCCGGCGACCAGAACGTCCGCGCCGTTTTTAATCGCAAGCTTTGCCGTTTCCGGATTCACGCCGCCGTCCACTTCCAGCATGATGTCGCGCCCCGTGGCGGCAATGCGCGCGCGGGCGGCTTTGATCTTCGGGAGCTGGCTATCGAGGAATTTCTGGCCGCCAAAGCCGGGGTTGACCGTCATAATGAGTATGAGGTCGACCATATCCATGACCGGATCGAGGACCTCGACCGGCGTACCCGGATTCAACACATAACCGGCCTTCTTTCCCAAAGAGCGGATGAGTTGAAGGGTACGGTGCGGATGCGGCCCGGCCTCGGGATGAATGCTGATGATGTCCGCCCCCGCCTTGGCGAACTCGGCGATATACGGATCGGCGGGCGCAATCATCAGATGGCAGTCGAACGTCTTCTGGGTGTGCGGCCTTAGCGCTTTGACCACATCCGGCCCAATGGTGATGTTGGGCACGAAATGGCCGTCCATCACGTCGATATGGATGAAGTCGGCGCCGGCCGCATCGATGGCTCTGACTTCTTCCCCCAGCCGCGCGAAATCCGCGGAAAGGATAGACGGCGCAATGCGGACAGAGCTTCCCATAGGCAAAAACTAAGACCCCGATTCGGGGCTGAGCTACAAGGCAAAAACCGCTTTGTCCACTTACGTTGTTGCATGATCTGGGATCGGGAAAGCTGACCCGAAGCTGCGCATCTGCTATGTCTCGCTTATGACCAAGCTGCTCGAAGAAGCCATTGAGCGAGTGAAGGCTCTGCCGGAGCCCGACCAAGACGTTGCCGCGGAGTTCTTACTCGGCTTTGCCGATTACGACAGGATGCGTTACCGGCTTTCTGACAAGCAGTTGCGGGAAGTCGAAATCGCTAAAGACGAGGCCCGCCCGGGTAAGTTCGCCAGCCAAGCGGAGATCGACAAAGCCTGGGACGATCCACGCACCATACGTCCCGCCGAGGACGTGTTTGGGCGCTTGGAGGCGCTGCACACCCAAACCGTCGAAGCCTCCAAGAACGATCATGGCTGATGTCATTCAGCGTCCAGCAGCCGAAGCCGATCTGACCGATCTCTAACGCTATATTGCCGAGCGCAGCGAAAGCCATGAGGCAGCCATCGGCCATATTCGCCGGATTCGCGGCCACTGCGAAAATCTGCTCACTTTTCCCGAAATTGGCCGCCGCCGTGACGCCCGAACTGCGAGCCATCGCTTTCGAGCGGCGCGTGATCATTGCCTACAAGGTACTTCCTGCCGGCGATATTTATGTCGGCCGCGTCCTCTACGGTGACCGAAACTACGAAGCCCTCTTAGACAACAATGACGACTGAACATACTCAATATAGATGGCGCCATTCTTCAATCCCTGACCGCCGACGGTTTCAAATATTTCATGACACGTCGACATCCAACTAGCGTTTTGTGATATATACTGCGTTTACCTGTTAGGGAGTCGCCACATGCTGTCGCTGAGAAGACTCTTTGTTGCCGCGGGTGTTGTTGTCGCAATCGGCGTGTCACCTAAGGTAGAGGCAACGCCGATACTGGACACAACCTTTGCGCTAGATGGCGTCACATTCGCGGATGGTGGTGAGGCGACGGGAAAACTCATCATAGAACAGGGAAAGGCTACCGGTGCAACGCTATTGTCGGCGGACGTGACAACTACCGCCGGTAGCAGATTCGGAGGCGCGCATTATCTGACTGGTAGCATCTTTGTTTTCCTAGGCGGCAGTGTAAATGCCTGGGTAGTAGAGCTCGATGTTAGCAACCAACTCTCAACTTTTATACTTAACATTCCTGTCTATCCTAACCCAATTTCGACGACCGCACCCACTGGAATTGTGGCGACTACTGCTTACCCAGGCGAAGTGTTTCGGGTGACGCCGAGCTGTCCTTGCGATTGGCGCGTCCTTACATCTGGTCGCATCGTACCCTTGGAAACGATTGATGTGACACCACCACCACCACCACCCACTAACATCCCTGAGCCACCCACCCTAATTCTTTTGGGCGCAGGTCTTGCCGGGTGGGCTGCACTGCGGTGCCGTCGTCAGGCTGCGTAATGTCGATCAGATTTTGAGTACCGTATTTGCGTTCAGTAATTGTTGGTGCGGTTGGACATCGACGTTTGCAAACTTTGCCGCGACACCTGAGCTTAAGCCCGATTGATCTGGCGATAAGCCAACATGCCGAGCACCAGTTGCGCATGCACGAATCAAGAATTTCGCACCACGCGAAAAGTGAACCTAAGACAGCACTTTGTCGTCATCTCCCCCCTAAAGGGCTGCGCGAAAGATAGGCCGCACGCCTTCCACAGCAGACGCGCTGGCAAGGCAACCGGCGCGGCGGAGATTCGCCAAAAGCTGGTCCAAATTCATGTGGTAAGAGCCTCCTCTGGCCGCGCACTTCCATCGGTCAGTCGACAGCGGCAAACGGTGCTATTGGAGCTAGTTATGTTCAACGAAATACGTAAAATCCGGAAGTTTAATGCCTTTGGTGTTTTGCTAACATCCGTTGCACTCGTCCGGCTATTTGTTGATTTGAGCACCTTAAACATGCATGGCGTAATTCACACCATAATCACCTTCTACGATACCGCCATCTCCACTCCTGCGCACCGCCTTCTGAATGCAGCGGGCATTCATCTAGACGTTGGTATTTTCGAGGCAATTATCATAGTAGGTGTTATGACTACCACGATCATCAGATCGGTTTTGCATTTTGGAGTGCGGGATTTTGTGGGACGTTACAAGCTAGCGTATGGCGGTTTTGCCGTTGCTGGCACTTTTAATGTGGCCATAAATACTGTGAAAAATATTCCTCGAACACTAGAGATCTTGTCACAAGCGGGCGATTTCCAAGACCAATCTATGCAAATTCTAATCTTCGTCATTGCGGCGATTCTAACGATTACCTCTTTTGCTTTCGCGTTTTGCATTATGGCCGTGATAAGCGCATTTGCGGTAGGTAACATCATAGGCCTCATTTTGTGCGTAAAGGATGTTCTGTTGCGACCGAAACGGGCGAATGCGCACGGTCCAATAGGGGGGCCGAATGCCGGAGCGGCACAGGATGCCCCAGGCGTTGGCGCGTATTATCGCGCGTTGTTTCTGTACACGGTTTCGACAGTCCTAACTAGCTTTGCAGCATTAGTAGCGGCTGCATACGGCGCATAGCGGTTGGTTGTTGGCAGGCTGCTCGATACCGTCAGGAGGTTTGCGACCTGAATGACCATAATGGGACACGAACCGTCCATCCGATCTGGCGCGCCGAGCATCGGCGCCCCCATTACCAGACAGTATCGCTGCCTTCAGAAGGGTGCGTAATACAAGAGTTTTCCGCCGCTACGCGGTTGGCGGAAAAACAATGTCCGGTCGTGTGCAAAATTCCGGCGTGAATGCCTGCTTGCTGCCATGCGGGTTAGCCACCAGGGCATCTCCATCAAATCAAGAGCCATCGTCTGTGGGCGCGCGCACGGTTAGGGCGCCACGAACCAGCCTTCGATGTTTGAGGTGCACTCTCCCTTGACGTCGTGGATCAGCTCAAAGAATTGGCCATTACCAGCCTTCCCCATATTCGGTCCGGACATTCTGCGCTTATCGGGCTCGGTGTCTTCCTTAAAGAGCGGGAAAAGCCCGAATCCCGACGCGAAAACCCGGAAAACGCGGCAACTGCGCGGTTGACATACCCCCCTCCCTTCCTACACTCCGGCCCACTCGAAATTGACCTTGCCGAATTAAGGAACATCAATGGCTGACGCCCCCAACAGCCCAGGGCCAAGTGGACGGCCCCTTGGGCGGCCCTTGTCGCCGCATCTGCAGATTTACCGCTGGCCAATTACGATGGCCGCCTCCATCACCCATCGCGCAACAGGCGTTGCACTGGCCGGCGGAACGCTTTTTCTCTCCTGGTGGCTGATGGCCGCTGCGTCCGGCCCGGATGCCTATGCTGTCTTCGCCGCTGCCGCTGCCCATCCGCTGGGGCAGATCGTGCTGTTCGGCTTTCTGTGGTCCATCTGCTTCCATCTGCTGAACGGCATCCGGCACCTGGCCTGGGATGTCGGCTATGGCTTCAAAGTGCCGACCGCGAAGATGACCGCGGCGCTGGTCTATGCCGGATCGCTGATCCTGGCAGGCGGCGCCTTTGTCATCGGCATGATGGTGCGTGGAGGGCTCGGCACGTGACCCGTCTCAATACGCCACTCTCCAAAATCGAGGGCCTGGGTTCGTCCAAGTCTGGCACGCACCATTTCTGGCATCAGCGTATGACGGCAGTCGCGCTGATCCCGCTGTCGATCTGGTTCGCGGCATCGGCGCTGGCTTATGTCGGCGCCGATCAGGGCGCGGTCGCGGCGTATTTCGCCGAACCCATCAACGCCGTGCCGATGTTCCTGTTCATCGTGGCCAGCACCTATCACATGTCGCTGGGCCTTCAGGTCATCATCGAAGACTACATCCACAATGAGGGGCAGAAGATCGCCCTGCTCCTGCTGAACCGGTTTGCCGCCTGGGCGATTGGGTCGGCTTCCGCTTTTGCTCTTATCAGAATGGCGCTGCACCCATGACCGCGTATCCGATTATCGACCACACCTTCGATGTCGTCGTGGTGGGCGCGGGCGGAGCAGGCCTGCGCGCAACGCTGGAAGCGGCGAAGCTTGGCTACAAAGTCGCCTGCATCACCAAAGTCTTCCCGACGCGCAGCCATACCGTTGCGGCGCAAGGCGGCATTTCGGCCGCGCTCGGCAATATGAGCGAGGACGATTGGCGCTGGCATATGTACGACACCGTCAAGGGATCGGACTGGCTCGGCGATCAGGATGCGATCGAATTCCTGTGCCGCAAGGCCCCCGAAGCCGTTTACGAACTCGAACATTTCGGCGTGCCGTTTTCGCGCATGGAAGACGGCCGTCTGTTCCAGCGCGCCTTCGGCGGCATGTCGCTGCATTACGGCAAAGAACAGGCGATGCGCACCTGCGCGGCGGCCGACCGCACCGGCCACGCCATGCTGCACACGCTGTACGGCCAGTCGCTGAAATACGACTCCAACTTCTTCATCGAGTACTTCGCGCTCGATCTCATCATGGAGGACGGCGTCTGCCGTGGCGTCATGGCGTGGAAGCTGGACGACGGCACCATTCACCGTTTCCGCGCCCATCGCGTCATTCTGGCGACGGGCGGTTATGGCCGCGCCTATTTCTCCTGCACGTCGGCGCATACCTGCACCGGCGACGGCAACGCCATGGTGCTGCGCGCCGGCCTGCCGCTGCAGGACATGGAATTCGTGCAATTTCACCCCACCGGCATTTACGGCGCGGGCGTGCTGATCACCGAAGGCTCCCGCGGTGAAGGCGGTTACCTCACCAATGGGGCGGGCGAGCGCTTCATGGAGCGTTATGCGCCCAACGCCAAAGACCTAGCCTCGCGCGACGTCGTTTCGCGCTCCATGACCATCGAGATTCGCGAAGGCCGTGGCGTCGGTCCCATGAAGGACCACATCTATCTGAACCTTTCGCATCTGGATCCCAAGGTGATCCATGAGCGCCTGCCCGGCATCACGGAATCGGCCCGCGTTTTTGCCGGCGTTGACGTGACCAAGCAGGCGATCCCCGTGCTGCCGACCGTGCATTACAACATGGGCGGCATCCCCACGAATTATCTTGGCGAAGTGCTGACGCTGAAGAACGGCGATCCCGATACCATCGTGCCGGGCCTGTTCGCGATCGGCGAAGCGGCGTGCGTCTCCGTACACGGAGCAAACCGGCTGGGCTCCAATTCGCTGTGCGATCTGGTGGTGTTCGGCAAGGCTGCCGGCGCGCGGGCCGTCGAGGGCATCCGCCCCGGCGAAAATCATACCGATCTTCCGAAGGACGCAGGCGACAATGCGCTGGCGCGTTTGGACCGCTTCCGCAACGCCAAGGGCGGCACGCCGACGGCGCAACTGCGCGGCGCCATGCAGCGCGCCATGCAGGAAGACGCCGCCGTGTTCCGCACCGGCGAGACCCTGCAGAGCGGGCAGAAGCGGGTTCGCGACGTCTATCGCGGCATTCCCGATATCGGCGTGTCGGATCGCGGCATGGTCTGGAACACCGATCTGGTCGAAACGCTGGAATTCGACAATCTGATCAGCCAAGCGATTGTCACGATCGACAGCGCCATCATCCGCACGGAATCGCGGGGCGCGCATGCCCGCGAGGATTATCCCAATCGCGACGATGCGAATTGGATGAAGCACACGCTCATCTGGTTCGATTTCAAGACGGCGGAGACGCAGATCGATTATCGCCCCGTTCACAATTACACGCTGTCGAACGACATCGAATACATTCCGCCGAAGGCACGGACGTATTGAATTTCGATCCCCTGCTGACCGCGCCGCTTGCCGTCCGGATTCATGCCCTGACGGTGATACCGTCGTTCTTTCTCGGCACGTGGCTGATCTTCGCCAGCAAGAAGGGACGTTCGGCGCATCGCCGGATTGGCTATCTGTACATGGCGCTGATGACCGTGACGGCGGTCGCGGCGTTATTTGTTCATCAGTTGAATCCCGATGGGCCGTTTGGGCTTTCCTGGATTCA
>Ga0114969_10001129_pt1 | contig 22765 bp, 21 predicted proteins | sample M_130807_MF_Meta_FD_87316 | JGI IMG/M metagenome (GOLD analysis project Ga0114969, IMG submission 87316) | Freshwater microbial communities from Lake Montjoie, Canada to study carbon cycling - M_130807_MF_MetaG | ecosystem: Environmental > Aquatic > Freshwater > Lake | place: Lake Montjoie...
CAAACTGCAGCAGGTATTCCGCCAACGGTTTATCGCACAATATCGCGGCACCGCTGACGCCAAACGCTTTGCCAAAGGTCACCACCAGCATTTCTGGGCGAACGCCCTGTTGCCAGCAACTACCGCGCCCCTGCTCACCGCGTACGCCAATGCCGTGTGCATCATCCACCATCAGCCAAGCCCCGGCTTGTTGCGTCAGGCGATGCAGTTCAGCCAGCGGCGCACTGTCGCCATCCATGCTGAATACGCCTTCGGTGATCGCCAACTGCTGGCCAGCGCAGGGTTTCTCCAGCAATGCCGCCAATGCCTGCGGCTGATTGTGGCGAAAACGCCGCAGCTGAGCCGGTGAGTGGGAGGCGGCTTCCAAGATTGACGCATGACTGAGTTTATCCGCCACAATGCGATCGTCGGCCTGCATCAGCGCTGCCAGCAAAGCCTGATTGGCGGCATAGCCGGAGATAAACAGCAACGCGCGCGGGTAGCCAAGCCACTCTGCCAGTTGCTGCTCCAGCTCATGGTGTGGCTGGCAAAAACCAGTGACGTGGCCCGAACCACCGCTGCCAACGCCATAGCGCGCAGCGCCCTGTTGCCAGGCGGCGATCACGCTCGCATGCTGGCTGAGCCCCAGATAGTCATTACCTGAAAAGTTAAGATAGCGTTGATCGTTAAGCTGCAAATAGCGGCCATTGCCACCCTGATTGACCTGCCGCTGACGGTAAGCGGCGGCACGTTGCCGCTCGCCCAGGGCCTGTTCGATGCGTAGTTGCCAGCTCATTACAGCGCCGCATTGTAGAACTCAGCGGTGTCAGCATGCAGTAACTGCTCTGCCAGCACCTGCTGTTGCTGATTGTCACCATGTGCGGTAGCGGTCTGCTGCGGATTCAGCCCCAGCTTGCGGAACAGTTGCAGATCTTTGTCTTCGTCCGGGTTCGGCGTGGTAAGCAGTTTGCAACCGTAGAAGATCGAGTTGGCACCCGCCATGAAGCACATCGCCTGGGTCTGCTCGCTCATCTGCTCGCGGCCAGCAGAGAGGCGCACATAGGACGACGGCATCATGATGCGCGCAATAGCGATGGTGCGGATAAAATCAAACGGATCAACGTCAGCGTTATCGGCCAGCGGCGTGCCTTTGACTTTCACCAGCATGTTGATTGGTACGCTCTCCGGCGGCGTTGGCAAGTTGGCCAGTTGCACCAGCAGCCCAGCGCGATCGCTCACGGTTTCCCCCAACCCGACGATGCCACCAGAACAGACCTTGATGCCCGCCTCGCGCACTTTATCCAGCGTGTCCAAGCGTTCCTGATAGGTGCGGGTGGTGATGATGCTGCCGTAAAACTCCGGCGAGGTATCCAGATTGTGGTTGTAATAATCCAGACCCGCCTCGGCCAGGCGCTCGGCCTGAGTGCCATCCAGCATGCCCAGCGTCATGCAGGTTTCCATCCCCAGCGCTTTCACCCCCTGCACCATCTGTTGCAGATAAGGCATATCGCGCTCGTGCGGGTTTTTCCAGGCAGCACCCATGCAGAAACGGGTCGAACCGGCCGCTTTGGCCTGACGCGCAGACTCCAGTACCTGTTCCACCTGCATCAGCCGTTCGGATTCCAGCCCCGTTTTGTAACGTGAACTTTGTGGGCAATACTTGCAGTCCTCCGGGCAGGCCCCGGTTTTAATCGACAGCAGCGTGCTGACCTGAACCTGTTGCGGATCGAAATGCTGGCGGTGAACGGTTTGCGCTTCGAACAGCAGTTCAAGCAAGGGTTTATCAAACAGCGCCTGGGCTTGCGCGACTGTCCAGTGAATGCGATCGGCCATTGACGGCGTCTCCAAAGAGAGGAAAAAGTGTCGTCAGTGTAAATATTGCGGATATACTGTCAACCATTCTATTTTATTTTGGTTTACAACAATGTCCCTCACTGATGACGATCTCGCCTTCGATCAACGCCACATCTGGCACCCCTACACCTCGATGAGCCATCCACTGCCCTGTTATCCGGTGGAAGCTGCTCGCGGCGTTGAGCTGCAACTGGCGGATGGCCGCCTGCTGGTCGATGGAATGTCATCCTGGTGGGCCGCCATCCACGGCTACAATCACCCGCAACTGAATCAGGCAGCAACGCAGCAACTGGAGAAAATGTCGCACGTGATGTTCGGCGGCATTACCCATCCCGCCGCCATTGCGCTGTGCCGCCAGTTGATCGCGATAACGCCAGAAGCCTTGCAATGTGTATTCCTGGCAGATTCCGGTTCCGTAGCAGTGGAAGTCGCGCTAAAGATGGCGCTGCAATACTGGCAGGCACGCGGGGAACGGCGGCAGCGGGTGCTGACCCTGCGCCACGGCTATCATGGTGATACCTTTGGTGCGATGTCGGTGTGCGATCCCGATAACTCCATGCACAGCCTGTATCAGGGCTATCTTGCACCACATCTGTTTGCCACTGCGCCCCAACGCCGCTTTGATGAAGCCTGGGATGAACAGGATATCGCCCCCTTCGCCGCTTTGCTGGAGCAGCACAGTGGGGAGATCGCTGCGGTGATCCTGGAACCCATCGTGCAAGGTGCCGGTGGCATGCGGATTTATCACCCCACCTATTTAAAACGGGTTCGCGAACTGTGCGACCGTCACCAAGTTCTGTTGATCGCCGATGAGATCGCCACCGGCTTTGGCCGCACCGGCAAGCTGTTCGCCTGTGAACATGCGGGCATCGTGCCGGATATTCTCTGCCTGGGCAAAGCGCTGACCGGCGGCTATATGACGCTTTCCGCCACCCTGACCACCCGTTCGGTCGCCGAAACTATCAGCAACGGCGCGGCAGGCTGCTTTATGCATGGGCCTACTTTTATGGGTAACCCGCTGGCCTGCTCGGTAGCCAGTGCCAGCCTGGCATTGCTGGAGGAGAACCGCTGGCAGCAGCAGGTGGCGGCTATCGAGTCCCAACTCAGGCAACAGTTGTTGCCACTGGCAGCCTTGCCGAAAGTGGCAGATGTGCGGGTACTTGGCGCAATTGGCGTGGTGGAAATGCGTGAACCGGTGGATGTGGCTAGGTTACAGCGCGGGTTTGTTGAGCGCGGCGTGTGGATCCGCCCCTTTGGCAAACTGGTTTACCTGATGCCGCCTTATATCATTACGCCAGAACAGCTCACACGCCTGACGGCGGCGATTGCCGCAGCGGCAGAATAACCCGCAATGATAGGGTTGGATTGTTCGGGTAAAACGATCTATACCCAAAATAATTCGAGTTGCTTGTAGGCGGCAACCGAATGAATCCCCAGGAGCTTACACCAGTAAGTGACTGGGGTGAACGAGGGAAGCCAACACCCAAGCAACTTGAAGTATGACGGGTATAGCTTAAACACACTGAACTTTCGACAACAGGGAGTCACTATGGCCTTTCGTTTGTACAGTAACGACCTGCAAGACGGCGCAAAAATGCCGGAACGGCAGGTATTTAACGGTATGGGTTACCACGGCGATAATCTTTCGCCACACCTGGCTTGGGATGGCGCACCACAGGGCACCAAAAGCTTTGTGGTGACGGTGTACGATCCTGATGCCCCGACCGGTTCTGGCTGGTGGCACTGGGTAGTGGCGAATATTCCGGCTAGCGTGCATGAACTGCCGCAGGGTGCGGGTTCTGGCCTAGCTGGTTTGCCAGCAGGTGCCGTACAGACCCGTACCGATTTTGGCAAGGCCGGTTATGGCGGTGCTGCACCACCACAGGGCGAAAGCCATCGTTACCAGTTCACGGTTCATGCGCTAGACGTAGAGACTATTGAGGTGGATGAAGGCGCGAGCGGTGCCATGGTGGGATTCAATATTCACTTCCACAGCTTGGGCAACGCCAGCTTGACCGTGACATACAGCTAAAATGCTGAACCCTAGAGAGGGTTTTTTAGCCCGAGATACCCGGGCCTAGCGCACCATAGGTATCTACACATCTTTGCACGGAAGGTGGGACTCCCTCTCCCTTGGGAGAGGGCGGGGGTGAGGGGCCTTTTTATCACGATCTATTGCCAGCGACTCCGTTAGAAACTCATTGTCATGGACAACAAAACCCATTGAATTAATTGATATTTAATCAATGACAGTTCGCCGTGAATAGCCCCTCACCCTAGCCCTCTCCCGCAGGGAGAGGGGACCGTTCAGTGCACATTTCAAGCACCAAAGCCGTAGCACGCCGTGATATTCTGTCCGTCGGAGGTGATGGGGCTGTCTATTGGCAACTTGTGTAGATATCTATGCCTAGCGCACCGAGGGGGCACTCCGGCGGCTTACGCCGCTACGACCCCTTCGGCACGCTCTCCCTAATAACGGGCTTTGTCAGTAGTCTTTAGGGTTCCGCATATTGAACCCTAAAAACACCACCACCGGTTTTACTATTTAGCCAGCACGCTCACCCACATCGGGCCTTTACCCACCGGATAGCGTGCCAGCGTGGTCAGCACACCGCTGGCCTGATCGATTTCACACACTTCAATATGGCCGGATTTCTGACCAGCAGAAATCACGAAGCGGCCGCTATGATCGATATTAAACCCGCGCGGCTGCTCTTCCGTTGCATGATGCCCTACCACCGCAATGCTGCCCCCGCTTTCGGAAACGCTGAAAATGGTCAGAATGCTGGCGGTGCGATCGCTGACATACAGGAAGCGGCCGTTCGGCGTGATATGGATGTCCGCCGCCCAACGGGTGCCGGTAAAATCAGCCGGCATCATATCCAGAGTTTGCACCAATAAATATTTGCCACCGTTTTCACTGATCGCGAACACGTCTACCGTGCCGTCCAGCTCATTCACGCAGTAGGCAAACTGATGGTTTGGATGGAACGCCATATGGCGCGGGCCTGCACCGGTGGCAGTCGCTACCGCTTCCTGAGTGTGTGGCGCGAGTTTGCCTTCCTGGCTCAGGTTGAACAGGCGGATACGATCCTCTTTCAAGCACGGTACCAGCAACAACTGGTTGGTGGGATCGATATTCGCCGAATGCGGCGCGGTAAGACCGTCGATCTGCTGGATCGGAGCAGTAACGATGCCATCGCGATCAATCGGGCTGACGCTGGCGCAGTTGCCGCTGTAAGAGGCGGAGAACAGATAGCGGCCCTGCAAATCGGTTGAAATATGGGTCGGGCTGCCTGGCAACGGGGCCATACCCACCTCCTGCAACGAACCGTCGGCCTCAATACGGTAGCTGACAATGCCAAACGCCGGGCGCACGCCAACGTACAGATGGGTTCTGTCCGGGTGGATCGCCATCGGTTGTACCTGACCCGGTGCGTCAACCGTTTGCAGCAACGCCAGCGCCCCTTGGTCGTCTAACTGCCAAACGTGGATCTGCTGGCTTTCCGGGCTGGCAACATAAACGATTTGCTTCATTTGCGCTCCTTAAGTGAGAAAGAGTAACCGGTTTCAGTTTTGCGGTTTGCTCTAGCTTACCTGACATCCGTCACATAACAACCCCGGCTTGCAGCGCAAAAGCCTGCGGTTTTATAGTACTGCTATCCGTTGTACCATTCAGGTAATTTTCTTGCCTACAACCATGAGATCGCTATGAGCTACCGTGTTATTGCCCTTGATTTAGACGGCACCCTGCTGGACAACCAGAAACGCATCTTGCCACAGTCGCTGGCTGCCCTGGCGGAAGCCCGCGCCGCTGGCATCCAGGTGGTAATCGTTACTGGCCGCCACCACGTTGCCATTCATCCTTTTTATCAGGCACTGCAAATCGATACCCCTGCCATCTGTTGTAACGGCACTTATCTGTACGATTTCCAGCAGAAAAAGGTGCTGGCCGCCGATCCGCTGGCCAAAGATCAAGCCAAGCTGGTGTTACAGATGCTCAAACAGAGCAATATCCACGGCCTGATGTATGTAGATGATGCCATGCTGTATCAGGAAACCAGCGGCCATGTGACACGTTCGCTGGCGTGGGCGGATACCTTGCCGCAGGCCCAGCGCCCGACGCTGTTGCAGGTCGACAGCCTGGTTCAGGCCGCCGACGACGCACAGGCGATCTGGAAGTTTGCTACCTCGCACAGCGATATCCCGGCATTGCGCAACTTTGCCGACACGGTGGAAAAAGAGCTGGGTTTGGCCTGCGAATGGTCATGGCACGATCAGGTAGATATCGCCAAAGGTGGCAACAGCAAGGGCAACCGCTTGCAACAGTGGGTAGAGTCGCAGGGTTTTACTATGGATCAGGTGGTGGCATTTGGTGATAACTACAACGACTTGAGCATGCTGGAAGCCGCTGGGTTGGGCGTCGCAATGGGGAACGCCGATGATGCGATCAAACAACGCGCCGATCTGGTGATCGCCGATCACCTGCAACCCGGCATCGCGGAAGTGATCCGCACGTGGGTGCTTGGACTGTGAGCTGCTTCCCTCTTCTCACCGAAGAGGGAATATTCAGCGCCCTTCGCGGCTGATCGAAACGCTCTTGATCTGCGCATACAGCCACAGCCCTGGCCTGATCAGCAATTCGTCACGCGCCCAGGGCGTGATGCGTGCCCACAGAACGTTTTCTCCTACCACGAGCTTCACTTCCACCTGCTCATCAACATCCAGACACTCCACCACTTTTGCCGGCAGGATATTACGGATGCTGCTGTTGAGCGGCGGTTGCAGCACCAGCGAAACATCGGCGGCGTTAATGCGGATGCGTAATTGCGTGCCGACGGGCGAATTAATACCGCTTACCCACAGACGTTGATCGCCCAGCGCCAGCGCGCTCATGGCGTAGTGCTGATGATGTTCAAGCACGCTGACTCGCAGCACGCTGCTCTGATCTTCACGCTGTAACCAAGGGCGCAACGCGCTGCTGGCCCACACCTGTTCCAGCCCGCCAAATGCACGCACCTGACCGTTATCCAACACCATCACCTGCTCCGCCAGCCGCAGGATCTCATCCATACTATGGCTGACGTAGAGGATCGGGATATTGACGTCCTGCGCCAACCGCTCAAGATAGGGCAACAGTTCACGCTTGCGCGGCAGATCGAGCGAGGCCAAAGGTTCATCCATCAGCAGCAGTTCCGGCGCGGTGAGCAAAGCCCGGCCGATTGCCACCCGCTGTTTTTCGCCACCAGAAAGGGTTAATGGCAAACGGTTAAGCAATGGCGCAATCCCCAGCAGCTCAACAATGCTGTCGAATTGGCTGCGCATACTGGCCGCCATGCCGTATTGCAGATTGCCGCGCACGCGATAGTGCGGGAACAGGCGCGCATCCTGAAAAACGTAGCCAACGCGGCGCTTTTCCGGTGGCAGAAAGATAGCGCTGTCGGTATCCACCAGCGTGCGGCCGTTGAGCACAATGCGCCCCTGTTGCAGACGCGTCAGGCCGCCGATGGCATTGATCAGGGAGGTTTTACCCGCACCGGAAAGGCCGAAGATCGCGGTAATCCCCTGCGCGGGCAGGTTAGCCTGCACATTGAGGTTGAGATCGCCAAGCCGCTGGGAGAAATCCAGTTCTAACATCTATAGCCCCATACGCTTGCGGCCCCAGCGGGCCAGCCATTCGGAAACCATCAGGGCAGCCAAGGCGAGCACGATAGCAATCACGCACAGGCGCGCAGCGGCAGCCTCCGCGCCAGGCGTTTCTATCAGGGTATACATCGCCAATGGGATAGTGCGGGTTTCACCGGGAATATTGGAAACAAAGGTGATGGTTGCGCCAAATTCGCCCAAAGAACGGGCAAACGCCAACACCACGCCAACGATAATACCGGGCAGCGAAAGCGGCAACGTGATGGTGAAAAACACCCGCCACGGATTCGCGCCTAACGTACGGGCTGCCTGTTCCAGGCGAGTATCCACCGCCTCCAGCGCTAGCCGAATGGCGCGCACCATCAGCGGAAAAGCCACCACGGCCGAAGCCAGCGCCGCACCACGCCAGCTAAAACTGAAGCTGAAACCAAACCAGTCATACAACCATTCGCCGATAAAACCGCGTCGGCCCATGGCGATCAGCAACAGATAGCCCACCACCACCGGCGGCAGGACCAGCGGCAGGTGAATGATGCTGTCCAGCAAGGATTTACCGGGGAAATGGCAACGCACCAGGATCCAGGCCATCAGAATACCCAGCGGCAAACTGCAAATCACCGCCAGGCTGGAGACTTTCAGGCTCAGCTCAACCGCCTGCCATTCATATTCGCTCAAGATCATTTATACCCTTATTACTTGAAATTGCAGGGGTGTTGGCTGCCTTCCCTCACCCCAGTCACTTACTTGAGTAAGCTCCTGGGGCTTCACTCAGTTGCCGCCTACCTGCAACTCCAAGTACTTGGGGTATACACGTGGTAAATCCATAACGTTGGAAAACAGCCGCCGCTTCCGGGCCTTTTAGATAGCTGTAAAAAGCGCTGACGCTGGGGTTTTGACGATCTTTGACTATCGCCATCGGGTATTCAACCGGCTTATGGCTGCTTGCCGGGAATAGGCCAACCACTTTCACTTTATCACTGGCAACGGCGTCGGAACCATAAACAATCCCTAATGGCGCTTCTTCACGTTCCACCAGCGCCATGGCGCTGCGCACGTTGTTGGCACGCGCCAGTTTTGACTCCAGCACGACCCAAGCCCCCAGGTTCTGCAACGCTTCCTTGGCGTAAAGCCCGGCCGGGACGTGAGCCGGATCGCCCACCGCTAAACGGCCACCGTTGAGTAACCTGGCCCAATCGGTGGTTTTGCTGATATCGATTTTGCTCTGTTTGGCCGATTTGGCCGCGATCAGCACCAGCTCGTTGCCCAACAGGGTATAGCGGGTATCTTTCACCATCTGCTGTTTATCGATAACGTAATCCATCCACTGCTGATCGGCAGAGATAAACAGATCCGCCGGAGCCCCCTGCTCAATCTGGCGTGCCAAGGTGGATGAAGAAGCAAAAGAGGAGACGACCTGCACACCTTTGCTTTGCTGATATTGGGTGGCGATCTCCTGCACTGCGTTAGTCAGCGAAGCGGCGGCAAAAACGGTGATTTTTTCTGCCGCCGTTGCCTGTGCCACCAAACCAGAAGCCAATGCCATACCGCCAATCCACTTGGACCATTGTTGTTTCATTATTTTCTCCGGGAATGACTCGTTGAGATTGCGTTATATAAAAAATAATATAACGTAATACGGAACCTTGTCATGGGGTTTATCGGCAAAGCGAGAGGTGGCTTGAGAAACGCCCGCTGAAACTCGTCAGCGGGTGCTTGAGATGGGGATTAGCTGCGTTTTTCTTTTGAATGGCCGATTTTGGAGAAAACGTTAAACACTTCTGCCAGAGCATAGATCAGGCCAAGGATAACGGCCATCACGATGGGCACCATGACCACGGCAAACAACAGACTTTTCAATAATTCCAACATAGTAGCCTCACTGTACTGCTTATTTAAACGGCTGCGCAGGTTTCATTGTAAACCAAAAAGCAGGCAAAAAACCTAACACCGGTCAGTTAAGCGCAAAACTGCATGATTACGCAGCAGGTGCTAAAGGTGTGGCCTCCCTTTCCCGAGGGAAAGGGAACTGGTTAACCTTAACTAACCGGCATTCGGCAAAAACCCCGTTATTTTAAAGACTGAGAGAAATTTAGCACCTGCGAAACGTGCTCATTTGGTGCTTTTGGCCAAATCGGCGACAATAACCTTTTAGCCGCCGATGGAACCTATCATGCAGGCCGAGATCCTCCTCACCTTAAAACTTCAGCAGAAACTGTTCGCCGATCCGCGCCGCATTGCGCTGCTTAAACAGGTTGAGCATACCGGTTCGATCAGCCAAGGGGCTAAACTGGCGGGCATCAGCTATAAAAGCGCCTGGGATGCCATCAATGAAATGAATCAGTTGGCGGAACAGACGGTGGTGGAACGTGCGACCGGGGGTAAAGGCGGCGGCGGTGCGCAGGTAACGAACTACGGCCAGCGGCTGATCCAGCTTTACGATCTGCTGGGCCAGATCCAGCAAAAAGCCTTCGACGTGCTGCAACAGGACAACCTGCCGCTCGACAGTCTGCTGGCAGCGATCGCCCGTTTCTCATTGCAAACCAGCGCCCGCAATCAGTTCTTCGGTACCGTGATTGAGCGCGATCACCAGCAGGTGCAGCAGCATGTCAGCCTACTGCTGGCCGATGGCCACACCCGCCTGACGGCCGCCGTCACACAGCAAAGTGCCAATCGGCTGCTCCTGACCCCTGGGAAAGAGGTGCTGGCGCTGATTAAAGCCCCTTGGGTCAAACTCAACACCGATCCGGCGCTGAACGGGCTGGCCGACAATGCGCTGGAAGGCACGGTGGCCAGCATTCAGCCTGGCAGCGAACACAGCGAGGTACTGGTCACGCTAAAAGGAGGCGAAACCCTGTGCGCTACCGTCGCTAATCAAGAATTGGCACAGTTGAAACTGAGCGCAGACTCGGCGGTGTTTGCCCTGTTCAATGCCGATCGGGTGATTGTTGCCACGTTGTGTTAAACGCAACGTGATGTTGCAGTATTGTCGATTGACATCTTTTCCCCATGCGCCTATTTCTATACCCAAAATAATTCGAGTTGCAGGACAAAAACGCAACGTGTTTTTGAACAGCACTTGTGCTGGCCCCGTAGGGGCGAGGCCCAGGGTTGGGCCGAGTAACGCGGCAACGCAGAGAATCCCCAGGAGCTTACTCAAGTAAGTGACTGGGGTGAGCGACAAATCTGCCAGGAGCAGATTTGAACGCTGCTTGCAGCGGCCCCGAAGGGGCGAGGCCCACGGATGGGCCGAGTAACAAAGCCAACGCACATGCAACTTGAAGTATGAAGGGTATAAAGCAAACAATTGCAGAACAGGGAATAAATGATGTCGTTGTTGCACATTTCGCAAGGTTCATTTCGTTTAAGCGATACCCGCACGTTGCAGCTCGATCAACTGGAGATCAAATCCGGCGACAGTTGGGCATTTGTCGGTGCCAATGGCAGTGGTAAATCGGCTCTGGCGCGCGCGCTGGGGGATGAATTGATATTACTGCAAGGCGAACGTCACAGCGATTTTCACCGCGTGATACGTATTTCGTTCGAGCAATTGCAAAAGCTGGTCAGCGATGAATGGCAACGCAACAATACCGACCTGCTCAGCCCCGACGAAGACGACACCGGCCGTACCACCGCAGAAATCATTCAGGAAGAGGTGCAAGACCCGGCTCGTTGCCAGCAATTAGCTGCACTGTTTGGTATTACTCCCCTGCTTTCGCGCCGCTTCAAATATCTTTCCACCGGCGAAACGCGTAAGACTCTGCTGTGCCAAGCCCTAATGCCGCAACCGGACTTGTTGATCCTCGATGAACCCTTCGATGGTCTGGACGTCAACTCGCGGGCTCAGCTTGCTACGCTGTTAGGAACACTTTCACAACAAGGCTATACGCTAGTGCTGGTGCTCAACCGTTTTGATGAGATCCCGGATTTTATTCAGCAAATCGGCGTGTTGGCAGACTGTACCCTTACCAGCCAGGGGCCGCGTGAACAGGTGATGGCCGACGCGCTGGTCGCTCAGTTGGCACACAGCGAGAATCTCAGCGGCCTGACGCTGCCAGAAACCGAGGATCCGACGCAGAAAACCACGCTGCCAGCCGATCAGCCGTTGATCGTGCTGCGCGATGGCGTGGTGAGCTATAACGATCGCCCGATCCTCAACCAGCTCAGTTGGCAGGTGAATCCCGGCGAGCACTGGCAGATCGTCGGCCCGAACGGTGCGGGTAAATCCACGCTGCTCAGCCTGATTACCGGCGATCATCCACAGGGCTACAGCAACGATCTGACGCTGTTCGGCCGCCGACGCGGCAGCGGTGAAACCATCTGGGACATCAAGCGCCATATCGGTTACGTCAGCAGTAGCCTGCATCTGGATTACCGCATCAGTTCCAGCGTGCGTAACGTAATCCTGTCGGGCTTTTTCGACTCAATTGGTATCTATCAGGCGGTTTCCGATCGCCAGCAAAAGCTGACCACCCAATGGCTGAGTCTGCTCGGGCTTGGCGGGGCGCATGGTGATGCGCCATTCCATAGCCTTTCCTGGGGCCAACAGCGGCTGGCGCTGATCGCCCGCGCGCTGGTTAAGCACCCGACGCTGCTGATCCTTGATGAGCCCTTGCAGGGGCTGGATCCGCTGAACCGCCAACTGGTGCGGCGCTTTATCGATGTCCTGATTCAGCAAGGCGCTACCCAACTGCTGTTTGTTTCGCACCACGCCGAAGATGCGCCGCAGTGCATCACCCACCGCCTGACGTTTGTTGCTGAAGGTGACGGTTATCGCTATCAGTACGACCGGCTGGCATAAACTTCCTACGGATGGGGGGATAGCCCCTCATCCGATGACATATTCGGCAACACTTCCCCGCAGCACATCACACTTAGCCTTTTATCATAAAAGTATGCAGAGTTATTTTCTGGAGAAGATATGTCCGCCGCACTGATTATTATTGACCTGATTGAAGACTTGGCTGGCCCGAAAGGTCGGGCCAATCACTGCCGTGAACAGTTGGTAACGCAGGATATTATTACCCACACCAATGCGGCTGCCGCTTACGCGCGGGTGCGCAAAATTCCGGTCATCTGGGTGCGAGTCGGTTTTGCCGATGACTATCATGATATTCCGCCCCATTCACCGTTGTTCAACCACCTGAAACACCTCGGCGCGCTGCGTTTAAGCAACGGGGGTTGCCACTGGCTGAAAGGGCTGGAGGTAAAAACGGAGGATTTGCAGTTCGAAAAAAAAGCAACTTCTGCCTTTGCCGGTAACAATTTGTTAGCGTGGTTACAGCAACACCGCTGCCATCATTTGTTGCTGGGCGGCATCAGTACGTCACTGGCGATCGAAAGCACCGCGCGGCAGGCGCACGATGCCGGTTTCCAGGTCACGATATTACAAGATCTCTGCACGGCACCAACGGAAGATATCCACCAGCAGAGCCTGGAGACGTTGCAAAACCTCGGCAGAGTCATACGTTCGCAAGCCTGGATGCAGGGCTGAGTGCCGGTTTGCTCCTGCTACAATTGGCGAGCAAGAGGGGATAACGCCTCGATTTAATAGCACTTTTCATCGCTGTCCTAACCATTACATTAATTTCCCTGTGCTACTATCCCAGTTAGCACTCATTTCACAAGTCACTAACACGCCGAACCTTCGGCATTGGGTGTGGTGTTTCTAGATAAAGGGATAGCAACTATGTGGGGCGTACTATCGGCTTCATTGTTTTTTTTACCGTTTAATCGGCTGTTTGCCTGGGTCTTTTTGGCCGCCGCAGTGGGGATGGGGATCTACCATCACATTCTCACGCCGCTCAGCCTGGCTTGCCTGGCACCTATCGCCCTTGCGGTCTGGCTGCGTCACCAATACCGCGAGCAGCGCGCTGTCGCGCTCATTCTGGAAATCTTTCTGGTTGCCTGTTCTCTGGCGCTGTTTTCTCACCTGATACCGGGCTTCAACAACCCGTTAATGGTCGTGCAGAAAAAAGTCGGGCCACTGAGTGCGCCCTATTCCCTGTATTACAACTTCGACAAAGCGTTAGTGCCCTTCCTGCTGTTTGCCTGCCTGCCGACGCTGTTTAATGCAGGCAAGGCCGACAAAAAGGTAGGAACCAGCGCCTGGGTGCTGCTGGTGCTGGCGGTTCCAGCACTGTTGCTGCTGGCGGTAGCGCTCGGCGGCCTGAGGATTGAGCTGCATATGCCGCCGTGGATCCTGGCATTCATGATGGCCAATCTGTTCTTTGTTTCTCTGGCCGAAGAAGCGCTATTCCGTGGTTATTTGCAGCAACGCATCCGTCAGTGGATCGGCGCTTATCCGGCGCTAATTATCACTGCCCTGCTGTTTGGTGCCGCGCACTTTGCCGGTGGGATGCTAATGGTGGCATTTGCCACATTAGCCGGGGTGATTTATGGCCTGGCCTGGATGTGGAGCGGCCGTCTGTGGGTGCCGATTATTTTCCACTTTGGCCTTAATCTGACCCATCTGCTGTTCTTCACCTATCCTTTGTATCAGCATCCATAGCCCTCTTGTTCGGCAGGCTCTCCCTGCCGAACAAGAGCATGAAAGCGTTACCACTCACTTTGTCTTCTTTGACTTCAATCTGCGGGTAGGCCCCTTACTATTGAGATCATCGCTCAATGTAAACGATTCCATTATTGGTGATGGATCACCTTTTTCTCTCCACGAGCATGCTATCTTTTCCCCCATTATTTTCCGCAATGCGTCGAGTCGCGATCGGTCACGCAAACAGTGAAAGCGATTACATAACACCGTACAGGTAGATGAAGGAAGCGCTATGCCCGATTTTAACCCCATAGATCACCCACATCGCCGTTTTAACCCGCTCACGGGCCAGTGGGTATTGGTTTCTCCGCACCGGGCAAAGCGCCCATGGCAGGGGCAGCAAGAAGCCCACGCGCAGGAAACGCTACCCGCGCACGATCCCGACTGCTTTCTGTGCCCCAGTAATCAACGCGTTACCGGCGATAAAAACCCTGACTATCCCGGTACCTACGTTTTCACCAATGATTTTGCCGCGCTGATGCCCGATACACCGCTGGCACCAGAAAACCCCGATCCGCTGATGCGCTGCCAAAGCGCACGCGGCGTCAGCCGGGTGATCTGTTTCTCGCCCGATCACAGTAAAACGCTGCCGCAGCTCTCATTACCGGCGCTGGAACAGGTGATCGCCACCTGGCAGGCGCAGACTGCCGATCTCGGCCGCACTTATCCCTGGATACAGGTGTTTGAAAATAAAGGGGCGGCGATGGGTTGCTCGAACCCCCATCCGCACGGTCAGGTATGGGCCAACAGCTTCTTGCCCAACGAGGCCGAACGGGAAGATCGCCTGCAACAGGACTATTTCCTCCAGCACCATTCCCCCTTGTTGGTGGATTACGCACAGCGTGAACTGGCAGATGGCAGCCGAACCGTGGTGGAAACTGAGCACTGGCTGGCGGTGGTGCCTTACTGGGCGGCGTGGCCGTTCGAAACTCTGCTGTTACCGAAAGCGGCGGTGCAACGCCTCACCGATCTCACGCCAGCGCAGAGCAGCGATCTGGCTATCGCCCTGAAGAAGCTCACCAGCCGTTACGACAATCTGTTCCAGTGCTCTTTCCCCTATTCGATGGGCTGGCACGGCGCGCCATTCAACACCGCCGATAATCGCCATTGGCAACTGCATGCCCATTTCTATCCACCGCTGCTGCGTTCCGCCTCGGTACGCAAATTTATGGTGGGCTACGAAATGCTGGCGGAAACCCAGCGCGATCTCACCGCAGAACAGGCCGCAGAACGCCTGCGTGCCGTCAGTGATGTCCATTACTGTGAAGCCGGAGTGAAATAATGAGCCTCAAAAACCATACCCAAGCCCTCTTTACTCAACACTTTGGCTATGCACCGCCCCTCACCATTCAGGCTCCGGGCCGGGTCAACCTGATTGGCGAGCACACCGATTACAACGACGGTTTTGTTCTGCCCTGTGCCATTGATTACCAAACGGTAATTAGCTGTGCCTCGCGTAACGATCACCAGATCCGTGTGTTGGCCGCCGACTACGACAATCAGCAGGATCTGTTTTCGCTCGATGCGCCAATCATCAGCCACCCAGAGCTACGCTGGGCCGACTACGTGCGCGGGGTGGTAAAACATCTGCAACTGCGCAATGCAAATTTTGGCGGTGCCGATCTGGTGATCAGCGGTAATGTGCCGCAAGGGGCCGGGCTCAGTTCTTCGGCCTCATTAGAAGTGGCCGTTGGCCAGGCAATACAAGCCCTTTATCAATTGCCGCTCGACGGTGTGGCCCTGGCGTTGAATGGCCAGGAAGCCGAGAACCAGTTTGTCGGCTGTAACTGCGGCATTATGGATCAGCTGATATCGGCGCTGGGTAAACAGGATCATGCGCTGCTGATCGATTGCCGGTCGCTGGAAACGCGTGCGGTGCCAATGCCGAAAAACGTGGCGGTGGTGATCATCAACTCCAATGTGAAACGGGGATTGGTCGACAGCGAATACAATACCCGCCGCAAGCAATGTGAAGAAGCGGCACGCTTCTTTGGCGTTAAAGCACTGCGTGATGTCAGCCCGGACCTGTTCTTCCCAATCCAGCACGAACTGGACCCTATCGTAGCCAAGCGGGCGCGCCATGTGATCAGCGAGAATGAACGTACACTGGCCGCTGCCGATGCGCTGGCAGCAGGCGATCTCAAACTGATGGGGAAACTGATGGCAGAATCACACGCTTCCATGCGTGATGACTTCGAAATTACCGTTCCCCCGATCGATACGTTGGTTGGGATCGTTAAAAAAACCATTGGCGATCGCGGTGGCGTACGCATGACCGGCGGCGGTTTCGGCGGCTGTATCGTGGCGCTGATGCCGCTGGATTTGGTGGAGCCGGTACGCGCAGCGGTTGCTCGGGAATATCCGCTGCAGACCAATGGCTTGCAGGAAACTTTCTACGTCTGTAAAGCATCGCAAGGAGCGGGCCCATGCTGACAGATTCATCCTCAATCGCCCCCGACGGCCAGACGTTTATCCTCACCACCCTGCGTAATGCCGGGGGAATGACGGTCACGCTGATGGACTGGGGCGCAACCTGGCTTTCCGCCGTACTGCCGCTCAAATCGGGTGAAAAACGTGAGTTGCTGCTGGGCTGCAAAACACCGGCGGATTATCTGCATCAACGTGCCTATCTGGGTGCAACCGTCGGGCGCTATGCCAACCGCATCGCTGATGCCAGCTTGCTGATCGACGGCAAGCCGCATCCCCTGGCGGCTAATCAGGGGGAGCACCAGTTGCACGGTGGACCGGAAGGTTTCCACGCCCGCCGCTGGCAGATCGCTGCACAAAATGAGCAACAGGTGGTGTATCAGTTGTATTCCGCAGATGGCGATCAGGGCTTCCCTGGCAATCTGTACGTTACGCTGACCTACCGGCTGACCGCCGATAACCGGCTGGAGATTGGCTATCAGGCTCAGGTTGACCGCGCCTGCCCGGTCAACTTGACTAATCATGCCTACTTCAATCTGGACGGCACGGGCCACGATGCGCGTCAGCAGCGGTTACAATTGTTTGCCGATCGCTATCTGCCGGTAGACAGCGAAGGTATCCCCAGTGCCGATTTGACCGAGGTTGCAGGCACCGGAATGGATTTTCGCCAGCCGAAAACGCTATTGCAGGATTTTCTGCGCGATCGCGATCAGCAGCGGGTCAAAGGCTATGACCATGCCTACTTGCTGTACCGCACCTGTAGCGCGCTGGAAAACCCGGCGGCACGTCTGTGGTCGGCCGACGGCAAAGTCGAGCTGACGGTGTTTACCAGTGCACCAGCGCTGCAACTGTACAGCGGCAATTATCTGGCTGGCACGCCAGCGCGTGATGGCGGCACTTACGCCAGCTATGCCGGTGTGGCCTTGGAAAGCGAGTTCTTGCCCGATAGCCCAAATCACCCAGAATGGCCGCAGCCGAGCTGTTGGCTGCAACCAGGCCAGCGTTATCAGAGCGCCACGCATTATCAGTTTAATCCTATTTGACCCGCCACGCCCCTCGCCACGCGGCAAGGGGCGCTATCGTTATCGTATCGCCCTTCTATCCCGTCGGTAGTGCCCTTTCCTTATTCCAAAGCCAGGACTAGAATCAGACAGCGGTGATAAGCACAACATATTGTGCTTAGTCACAATTTTCGGCCATCCAGGCCGGTCAATAGCTGAAGGAACACCTATGCGTCTGATTACTGCACTTCCATTACTGGCAGGTTTAATGCTGAGCACCAATCTGATGGCTGCCGATACCGCAGCAAAAACGCCTTCTCCGGCGCAGGCTGCCCAGCAGAAACGCATGACCGATTGTAATCAACAGGCCTCCAACCAATCGCTTAAAGGTTCTGACCGTACCACCTTCATGAGCAGTTGCCTGAAGTCCGAAGGGCACAAAACAGAAAAAGCCCTCACCCCGCAGCAGCAGAAAATGAAAAACTGCAACGCTGAAGCCTCGCAAAAGAGCCTGAAAAGCGATGAGCGTAAAGCCTTTATGAGCAACTGCCTGAAAAAATCAGCCTAACAGCATTAACTCTTCGGCGTGTTTGCATTGAACGCACTCACGCCGTTGCCTCTTCCCCCACTTTCCCTGCTTTCCTCCTATGCCTTGTGGCAAGAAATTGACTATGGTTAAACCAGATACCCAATAGCGCAATAGCCGGGTATATCGATTGCCGAGCCACCGGCCGCAGTAATATAATGATTCTCGTTATCATTAAAATATCAGATTATTGAGGAGTTAAGCTATGGCTGTAACTAAGCTGGTTCTGGTGCGTCACGGCGAAAGCCAGTGGAACAATGAAAACCGCTTCACCGGTTGGTATGATGTTGATCTGTCCGACAAAGGCCGCAGCGAGGCGAAAGCAGCAGGTAAACTGCTGAAAGATGAAGGTTTCGCTTTCGATTTCGCTTACACCTCCGTACTCAAGCGCGCTATCCATACTCTGTGGAACATTCTGGATGAACTCGACCAGGCTTGGCTGCCGACCGAAAAATCCTGGAAGCTGAACGAACGCCATTACGGCGCTTTGCAAGGCCTGAATAAATCTGAAACCGCTGAAAAATATGGCGATGAGCAGGTGAAACAATGGCGTCGTGGTTTTGCCGTGACGCCGCCAGAGTTGAGCAAAGATGATGAGCGCTACCCTGGCCACGATCCGCGCTATGCGCAACTGACCGATAAAGAGCTGCCAACCACCGAGAGCCTGGCGCTGACTATCGATCGCGTGATCCCTTACTGGGACGCAGAAATCCTGCCGCGCATCAAAAGCGGTGAGCGCGTGATCGTGGCGGCACACGGCAACTCGCTACGTGCTCTGGTGAAATACCTGGATAACCTGAGCGAAGATGAAATCCTTGAGCTGAACATCCCAACCGGCGTGCCGCTGGTGTATGAGTTCGACGAGAATTTCAAACCGGTTAAACGTTACTATCTGGGTAATGCTGACGAGATCGCCGCCAAAGCGGCGGCGGTAGCCAACCAGGGCAAAGCGAAATAATGATTTGCTGCTGAAAACAAAAAGCCCTCGGTTTTATCGCCGAGGGCTTCTTTTTTAGCTGCTGCCAGGAGTTAAGCGCGACGTGCCTTCACCGCTGCGGCCAGTTCACGCAGGACGGTTTCGGTATCTTCCCAACCAATGCAAGCATCGGTAACGCTCTTGCCGTAAACCAGCGGTTCGCCGCTTTCCAGGTTCTGATTCCCTTCCACCAAGTGGCTTTCGATCATCACGCCGATAATGGCTTTTTCACCACCACGGAGCTGTTTGCAAACGTCTGCATTGACATCCATCTGTTTCTTAAACTGTTTACTGCTGTTGGCGTGGCTGAAATCGATCATCACCAGCGCTGGCAGGCCCGCTTTCGCCAGCCCTTCTTTCACTTCTTTGACATGTGCAGCGCTGTAGTTTGGCTCTTTACCACCGCGCAGGATGATATGGCAATCGCCATTACCACCGGTATTAACAATCGCCGAATGGCCCCATTTGGTGACAGACAGGAAACAGTGTGGCGCACCAGCGGCGTTGATCGCGTCAATTGCCACTTTGATGGTGCCGTCGGTGCCATTCTTGAACCCTACCGGGCAAGACAGGCCGGAAGCCAGTTCGCGGTGCACCTGGGATTCTGTGGTACGTGCACCGATAGCGCCCCAGCTCATCAGATCCGCCAGGTATTGCGGGGTGATCATGTCAAGGAATTCCCCCGCCGCAGGCAAGCCGCTATCGTTGATATCCAGCAGCAGTTTACGTGCCAAACGCAGGCCATCGTTGATCTGGAAGCTGTTGTCCATCTGCGGATCGTTGATCAGCCCTTTCCAGCCAATGGTGGTACGTGGTTTTTCGAAATAAACACGCATCACCACTTCCAATTCACCGCTCAGTTCCTGGCGCAATTTCAGCAGGCGTGCCGCGTACTCTTTTGCCGCTTTGGTATCGTGAATCGAGCAGGGGCCGATCACCACCAGCAGGCGATCGTCATTACCACGAAGGATTTTGTGAATCGCATTGCGCGCCTGTGACACCGTCTCCGCTGCCTGCTCGCTAGCCGGAAACTTCTCCAGCAGGGCCACAGGGGGCAGGAGTTCCTTAATTTCTTTAATGCGTAAATCGTCGTTTTGGTAATTCATAACTTTTCCATTCGGTATCGGGAGGTGTATTTCGCAGCATTCAGCATGACATCCCAACAATCTAGCCTGTGAAACTGGCGCTGTAAATCACCTTTGGCGTGGCAAATGCGGCAAATGGGGGCGATCGCCGTATTCTTCCTGTGTGAAGCAGTATGGCGTTTCTGCTAAATGCAGCCAGTGGTGGATGCCTGAATGCCGTTAACCGCCATAGCAGGCTTGCTGCTCAACCTGCTTGGCTTGTGGCGGCTGTATCGCTCCAGCTTGTGTGATTACCAAGTATTTTGAACTCAGAGGGCCAGCCTCTGAGTTCTCATTGCTGCATTATGCTGCGGAAGATAATGGCCGCGAATGATTCCGGGCAGCACTGCGGATCCACAACCAGGAGCCGTTGAGCGCAATCAGCGTCAGAATGACGTATTCCAGCGCCATCGCGTAAACCCCTTGGTAGGCAAAGATTGCCACGCTGATCACATCAATAACCACCCACAGTAACCAGTTTTCAACGTATTTACGCGTCATCAGTATCATTGCCGCAATCGACAGCACCATCATCGTTGAATCCCAGAACGGGAAGGCGTCCGGCTGCAGTTCTGGCATCTGCACGCTAAGGCCAAGTGCCTGCATCACCGTTACCGCAATCTGCGTCAGATAAGCAAACACGCGATCGATATTAAAGGTCATCAAGGCAATGCCAACAATGCATAGCGCGCCCCACATCAGCGCCTTAGGTAACGACAGCCAGCGGATCTTCAGTTCGGCCTGGTTGTCCTGCGTCTGGCGGCTCCAGGCATACCAGCCGTAAATATTGGCCACGAAGAAAAACAGTTGCAACAGCAGGCTGGCATAAAGCTGGATCTGGAAAAAGATGACGGCAAACAGCGTCACGTTAATCAGACCAAACAGGTAGTTGATGATTTTCTCTTTGCTGGCATACCAGATGCACAGCAAGCCAAACAGCGTACCGATGGCTTCAATCCATGACAGATCGTAACCCCCGGCACCAAGCGGAATATGAACCAAAATATTGCTGGTACTGAAAAAACTCATCTCGCTATCCTTATCAAACGGTTAATCGGCAATCAGGCATTCCCTTTCACCGGCATTTTCAACTGTGCGGCAAACGCCAACATACGGTTGAGCGGGATCAGCGCTTTTTCACGTACTGCGCTATCAACAAAAATTTCATGCAGGGCACCGCCCTGTTCCAATCCTTCGGCGATCGCTTTCAGGCCGTTCATCGCCATCCACGGGCAATGAGCACAGCTGCGGCAGGTTGCCCCTTCGCCAGCCGTCGGAGCCTCAAACAGTTCTTTGCCTGGGCAAACCTGCTGCATCTTGTAGAAAATACCGCGATCGGTGGCGACAATTAGTTGCTGATTTGGCAGCGCTGTCGCCGCCTGAATCAGTTGGCTGGTTGAACCCACGGCATCGGCCAGATCGACAACTGCTTGCGGCGACTCTGGGTGCACCAATATCGCCGCATCCGGGTACAGCGCCTTCATTCGTATCAGCGCCTGGGTTTTAAACTCGTCATGGACGATACAGGCGCCCTGCCAGCACAGCATATCTGCGCCGGTCTGCTTCTGCACATAGTGGCCAAGATGGCGGTCAGGTGCCCAGATGATTTTCTCACCCAAACTATCGAGATGCTCTATCAGCTCAACCGCAATACTGGAGGTTACCACCCAATCAGCACGCGCTTTTACTGCTGCCGAGGTATTGGCGTAAACCACGACGGTACGATCCGGATGGCTATCGCAAAACGCGTTGAACTCCGCCTCTGGGCAACCGAGATCGAGCGAGCATTCGGCATTCAGCGTCGGCATCAGCACCTGTTTTTCCGGGCTGAGGATCTTGGCGGTTTCCCCCATAAAACGCACCCCGGCGACCAACAGGGTTGAAGCCGGATGGTTGCTGCCAAAACGTGCCATCTCAAGTGAATCTGCCACACAGCCACCGGTCTCTTCGGCCAATGCCTGGATCTCTGGATCGGTATAGTAGTGGGCTACCATTACCGCATCACGCTGTTTGAGCAAGGTTTTGATTTTCTGCCGATAGAAAGCCTTCTCGGCTACGTCCAACGGCACCGGCTTCGGCGGGAAGGGATACACCGCCGCGTTGACATCAAACATTTCACTCATCGCTGTCGTCTCTATGCTAGGCTGTTCGTCTGCTTATCAGGCAAGATTTTGCCTTCCACAAACGCCCTCGTTTTGTATACTAAACAAAATACCTAAAATTGAGTGAAAAGTCGCTGATGTTTTTAATTAAAAGCGATTTTTGTTTAATAGATTGAAATCATGTAAGAGTAAGACAGAGTGTTGAAGAGATAAAACTGAGGATTGAATGTGAAATACTTAGACTGAATATCAGACCGTTGGGTTCGAAAGAAGATGTTGGGGGGAGCTTTAAGATTGGTGGGTAGACTGGGATTACTCGGTTCGAACCTTTGCGGTTCTCATCCTTGTACGATTCCACTTTTTATCAATCCATTAAGAATTGGTGGGTCGTGCAGGATTACTCGGCTTCGCCTTGCCCTTCGGGCCATCGCTTGCGCGATGTTGTCTCGCTTCGCTCGACTCGAACCTTTACGGTTCTCATCCTTTACGATTCCACTTTTTACCAATCCATTAAGAATTG
>Ga0114969_10001131_pt1 | contig 22758 bp, 35 predicted proteins | sample M_130807_MF_Meta_FD_87316 | JGI IMG/M metagenome (GOLD analysis project Ga0114969, IMG submission 87316) | Freshwater microbial communities from Lake Montjoie, Canada to study carbon cycling - M_130807_MF_MetaG | ecosystem: Environmental > Aquatic > Freshwater > Lake | place: Lake Montjoie...
AACTACGGTTGTCTTACCAGCACCATTTGGGCCAAGCAAACCATATATCTTGCCCTTGTCTACGTGCAAGTCAATACCGTCAAGGGCTTTGACATCACCAAAATATTTCTTGAGTTTCTTAACAACAATTACCGGTTCATTTGTATTTCTCATAATTACTTACAACTATATACCAACAAGACTGGGCAAGTAAATAGGGCTGAGTCAACCTATCTATTAGGTAACAGGTGGTATAAGTGGTATAATAAGCACTAGCAAGAAATCTTACTAAACGATCGGACTATACTTTGGCCCTCAAAAGCTCATAAATATTACGGTTTTTTACGCAGACACTTGTCTAATGTACAACAAACTAAATTGAGCTCGAAATGAACTCTCGAAATAAAGAAAGGTCACTTAACAAATGGCAGCAAAATTATATGTAGGCAAACTTCCCTACGCAACAACAGAAGATCAACTAAAAACTATGTTTGGTGCTCACGGCACAGTAGTAAGCGCTCAGGTAATCACAGACCGTGATACTGGTCAGTCAAAAGGTTTCGCATTCGTAGAAATGGAAACTGAAGAAGCAGCACAAGAAGCTATCAAGGCTCTAGACAACAGCGAAGTAGACGGCCGAAACATCGTCGTAAACATTGCTCGTCCTAAAGAAGATCGCCCAGCTGGCGGTGGATACCGTAACTAAATCAGTCTTGGTTGAATAAAAAACTTTTATAGTTTTTTAATCATTTTGGCCATTACAAGGTCTTGTTTACTATGACTAAATCTAGCAAACATATTCAGATTGTTCGTTCAACAAATCCAGAGCTTCACTCCGTAGGTGTGAAGACCTCTGGGTTGTTGCGCGAAGTTTTGTCTAAACACTACAAAAAAGTTGGTGAGACAATGATAAACAAGCCTTCTGATATTAATAGGCTTATCAAGAAGAATCCAGATTTGGTATTTGTAGGCGTTAAAAACAACCCTATCCCCTCAAAGTCTGGAGATGAAAAACTGACTCTTGTTGATCACCTTGAAAAAAATAACATCAACTACACTGGCTCTGGCAGTAAAGCCAGAAACATTGCTGCCCAAAAAGACATAGCAAAACAAGTTGTGCGCGACGCCAAGCTATCAACTGCAGGCTTTTTTGTAACTAAGCCAGGCCAATATCATAGTAGCAATACCCTGCCCTTAAAGTTTCCGCTTTTTATTAAGCCCCCTCACAGAGGTCATGGTATTGGTATAGATGATAGTTCAGTGGTTAGAAGTTTTGCAGAATACGAACAAAAAATAGAGTCTATCTTGGTCAACTATAGCTCTAGCTCCCTTGTTGAGCAGTACCTAAGCGGTAGAGAGTTCTCGGTGGCGATTCTTGAGCAGCCTAATGGCCACGAAAGCCTAGTGATGCCCGTTGAAATTATTGCTCAAGAAAACTCTCGTGGAGATAGAATATTAGGCCATCGTATAAAAAATCAAGACAAAGAAGAAGTAATAGCAGTAGATACAGAAGTGATCAAAAATTGCGTTAGTGTCTTAGCAAAAAGTGTGTTTAGTGCACTTGGCGGCAAAGGCTATGGCCGTGTTGATATTAGAATGAGTGATGCTGGAACAGCCTATTTCTTAGAAGCCAACTTGTCACCAGGGCTTGGGCACGGCTACTTAGCTAGAGCCTGTGAAATAAACAAAAAAATGAGCTACGAAACTATGATCTTAAAAATCGCCGAATTAGGGCTGGCCTAAATAGCCAAGACCTCTGTATTGTAATGTAAATTCTTAAGTGAGCTTACATTCAAAGAAAAAATGGCCAAGATCTAAAAAATCAGCCCAATTAAGATATAATAGACATCATGAGAAGCTTAACTAACATAGAAAACGTGAAGTTAGATGATAGCCTGATAAGCGCTAGGGTAGCTACACCTCTAGTACTTATGTCTTGTTTTTTGTTAGTTATAAATTTTTTAACAGGCCAGACTTTTACAAAAAATCCCTACTTACTTGGTTTTACTGTTGCAATAATAAGTTTGTTTTCGCTAAGCCACTTCATTCCACAGTTAAAGTTTACCAAGATACACTCTTTCTACATCACTACCTACCACATAATATTTGCTTTAATAATAATATTTATAGCCCCTGTTCTCTCCTACTATTTAGTTCTGTGGATACTTCTGGCCTACCTGGCTGAGTTTTATTTTCAAAAAAAAGGCCTAATACTCAGCCTGTCTTTAATACTAATCTCTCTAGTTGCAGGTATCGCCTACCAAGACCCTCCCCTCTCCATAAATTCAGCCCTAGAAATACTACCTTGGTTTTTTTTAATTTCTGGGGTTATACTAATCTTAAGTAGGCTCTTACTGGGAACCAGAAAATCACGAGAAGAAATGGCTGCTAAAATTACTTTGTCTGAGTTTGACCATGAAAGACTTATGTCTCTTATCAACAGTATGAATGAAGCAGTAATTGCCGTCAGCGAATCTGGCAAGATAATAACATACAATTCTTCGGCTCTCGAGCTACTTGATACCAACTCAGATATCACCGGTAAGAATATTTCTGATATTTTGAAGCTGAGTGACCCAGACCACACCGATATAGACATACTTGATATTGCCAATACGGTAAAATACATTCTTAAAAAATCAGATCTTTATTTAGAACTTAGTCCGAAAAACAGGATTGCCCTTGAAATAAGTATCAGCAGAACTTCTCAAAATACTCATGGCCCCAATAAGAATGGCTACACTTTTATAATTCGTGACATAACCCGACAAAAAAAGATCGATGAAGAAAAAGATGATTTTATTTCAGTTGTGAGTCACGAGCTAAGAACTCCAATAGCAGTGGCCGAAGCCAACACTGCCATGGCTCAGCTAGTCGCTAAAAAGCCAAAACTAGACCCAAATGAAATATTAGAATCCCTAGATAAAGCCCACCGCCAAATCATGTTTCTCTCAGAAATGGTAAATGATCTATCGACCCTATCTAGGGCAGATAGAAAAGATAAAGAAATGGCTATTGAAACATTTGGTATTGCAGATGTATTATCTGAACTAGAGCTAGCCTACAAGCCTTTGGCAGAAAAAAAGAAGTTAGACTACGTTAGTAAAGTTGATGACGGCCTACCAAATATAACAACCTCGAGACTATATCTCAAAGAAATACTTCAAAACCTCATTAGCAACGCCATTAAATACACCGAAACAGGATCTATAAATGTAGCTGTAAGAAAAAATAGTGATAAAAAAATTCATATCGCAGTACATGATACTGGTCTTGGCATTTCCCTTGCTGACCAAGAAAATGTATTTGATAAATTCTGGCGCTCAGAAGACGTCTTGACTCGTAGTACCGAAGGAACTGGTCTAGGACTATATATTGCAAGCCGTCTGGCAAAAAGAATTAATTCCCAGATAGAGCTTACCAGCAAAACAGGCTCTGGCTCAACATTCGAGTTAATTCTTGCTCCACTAGCTACCCAGGAAGTTGATAGCTCTACTGTGGTAACTAACGAAGTAGACACTCTGCTTTCATAATTTCGAAGTCTTGATACTATAAATAAAGACCCTCTCCTACTACTTGACCGCTAATGCTACTTTGTAGGTTTCTTACTAAAGGCTAGAGGAGCCAAAATAATAAATAGGCTTGCCACTACCAAGCTAAAAGCTATAAACATCGCTCTAGGGATCGCCACAGTGGGCTGAGCTAGAAACGGCTGAACTACATAAATACCACCAACCAAAAAAAGTACTGCCGAAATAGATGCCAACCGCACTTTCTGACTATTACTTTTAACGCTACCAATTCTACTTAAAAATGCTAGGGCTACTAGTATAAAGCTTAGATACTGTAGTGCGGTGACTGCCTGGTAGCCAAAGCTAAATTGATAGATAAGACTCCAAGACCCATTGCTAGACTGCACTAGAGTTACTGGGTAGGCTAGGTTTTCGGTGATAGAAAAGTATGTACCAAGACCTATAAACACTAGGTCTATGGCAATCACAACAAAGCCTAGAGCCTTATTTTTAGGTAAGATCAGCCTTACGGCTGCAAGCCACATAAAAAACAAAGCAACGAATTGTAAGATATCTGCCAATATTGTGGAGTAAGTGAGCAGCGTCGAATTATCAGAGATTAGAGGTGGGAGCCCATAGGTAATAAAGCAGAGGCTAAAAAACACTCCTACCATACCAAAGTACAGATCAAGAGTGCTTTTATTTTTTTTATATAAATATATACCCCTGACCGCAATAAATAACATAAGCGGTAGACCTAGGTACCAGTGAATGCCGTTGGTAGGAATATGCATAAATATTATTATAGCAATATTTTTGTGTATTCACTATTACCGCTTGTGCTATATTGGTAGTATGAAAAAAATTAAGCAAGCCAAGTCAGCGTCGAACAAAAAAGATAAATACAGTAGTCTTAGGTGGGCAATACTGGCCTTAATTTTACTAGCTGAATTTATAACCATCAAGAATGGGCTAATAGCATTGGTGGTCTATATTTTACCGACTATTTTTATTTTTATGCATGGTAGTAGATTTTTGGGTCGAAAAAATATTATTATATTCTTTGTCACAATATTTATAATCAGCTACATAACTGAATATCTTGGCGTGAGTACTGGAAAAATATTTGGTGACTACTACTATAATTTACTTAACAATGGCCCCTTGGTGGGTGGAGTTCCGCCACTCTTAATGCTTACATATTTTGCTATTACCTACTCTACTTACTGGGTAATGCGCATTATGCTAGGTGACTTTGGAGTGATTAAGGGTGCTAGAATTATATGGCTTAGTCTACTTGGCGGGCTAATAGCTACACTTACAGACCTTGCAGCAGACCCAGTTAATTCTACGGTAAACCAAGTATATATCTGGACAAGAGGTGGTATATTTTTTGGAGTCCCCTATCTTAATTTTATAGGTTGGCTGGCAGAAATAAGTGTATTTTTTGTAATAATATCTTGTATCTTTGCATACCTAACCAAATCACCAAAGCTAAAATATAGCCCAAGTAAGAACTTTCAGCTTCAAGCAGTTGCACTGTTCGCATTACCGGTGATACCAATCATTTTAAGACCCCTATGGGGCGAACAGCCTGCCGATATTAGAGCCGCAATGTCGCTAATAGCTCTCTTTGGGCTAGGCAGCATCATCTTGGCTACTACTCTAAAAATATTCTGGAAAGAAAAATAATATACCAGACAATTATTTAGCAGCAACCGTACTGTAAAAATCCTAATGGTATCTTGGGGGTTTTTTGCTTCAAAGAAACCAAATCGTTCTACCGGTAATTTCCTTGAGTAGCATTTTAACATGATACCAATTGTGAAGACATGGCATTAAGTACTTGCCAACTCGTGATGGCGAAGTTTTGATTTTTTTAGGTTATTTGATGGCAGCTACTAGTAGATAACTGGATTAGCAATTATCTAAAATCCAGTCAGCCTCCTTGTGAGGTTTATGTTCTTTAACATACCGCGCATCTTGTGGCAGATACTCTTCGTCCCAGATTTTCGTCCACTCTTCACTATCGCGCTCAATACCCCTGCGGCGCCTAATCGCTTCAGGAGAGTCAATCCATATCTTGTAGTCAAAGTAGTTTTTTAATTCTACTCCAAGAGTCCCTAAGCCCTCTACTAGCACATAACCCTTTGGTTTAATATCTACTTTTTTTCCATTAGCGGCCAGATAAGTTACTGCGTTGCCGTGGTTTAGAGGCTCAAGAACTTGCTGTTCTAATCTTTTGAATTCAAAATTACTATGTACTGAAATCTGTTCGGTGATTTTAATTCGTTTTTCTTTTGGTTTATAAAAATCATCAATATGTATTACTTGGCTATTTCCTAATGCAAGAGCTAGCTTTGATGCATAAGTACTCTTACCTGCACCACCGCAACCATCGATTGCTATGAGTAAAACTGTTTGAGGTTTTAAGCTAGTAATATCTTCTACTAGCTTATTAGGTATGTCATTCATACATCTATCATAACAAAAAAAGACCCTTCTAGGCCTTTTAAGCATACGTACTTTAGCAGTGCGTTGTGAATGTAAATAGGTTCCTTACGGTATAACTACTATTTGGCAACCTTAACGAAAGCATGCTCTCTCCAATAACCCGCTTCGGGGCCACCTTGCAATGTATCAGCCTGGTATGCTTCGCTTTGAATCTTGGCTGGAAATGCAGGTGCATTCTCGCCAGGAAAGATAGTTAATACAGTAGGGACGGCCGTTTCAGGATTCTTCTGGATAATAACAGTAACCTTGTCTGTAGAAGATACACCCAGTATCGCGTCTTCAGTAGTTGTAGCAATGAGAGCATCTGGTTCAAACTTACCATGCGGATTCTTAACGCTGCCGTCTGTATTGGTTGCGGTCTCAAACCTACCAGTTTCTGGATCTCGTACAGCTTCTGGGTACCAAGCACCTTTTACGCCGTCGACCTCTGCTGGTTCACCACCAGGTATTCTCATGCCGTGCTCGATACTAACACCCTCGAAGCCCTCAAGCTCTTGCAATGATTTTACACCAGTAAAACCGACACTTTCTCCCTCGATCAAAATAGTTAGCTCAGCCCTACCATACTGGTCGTACTGCAAAGATTCAGGCAGTAAACCTCTAACTGCCTCGATTACCGATTCTGGACTATCAAATTGCTCGCCGTCAAATTGACTACCTGCGTCCTCACCACCAGCATGAATACTTATATGACTCATTACTCCTGCAAAGTCTATGTTGTTCTTTTCGAAGGCTTCTCCTAGCTCAACAGACCCGTCACCGCGAGTACTTTTTTGCTCAATATATGTGCCCTTAGCATGTATTACTTCTGGGTTAGATCCATTTTCATTGGTAATATTCTTGAGATGTGCAGTTAGGTCTTCATTAAAATTGCCAGTTGGATTATCAAGTGGGTTATAAGTTGGTTCGTTACTCATATGCTTATTATATCACTAATATCTATTTTTTTGATATTTTAAACATTAGTGCACTGGCAGAGCCTTGTGGCTCAGATTAAAACTACTAGCTTTTGTTCTTTTCTTTCATAACTATATCATCTATCTCTATAATCAAAGATTTATTTGATAGAGAAGTTTCAGATATTGATATTAGTATACTCGTTATCATTACTAGTAGCGATAAACCAAGAACAATCTTGCCGGCATCTTGCATGTTTATAAAAATAAAAAACATTGATAAGCAGGCGAGAATAAGTGCAGTCATGGCTGATAGTAGCACATATTTCAAAAGTTCAATTCGTTTTTTTAGAATCTTTAGTTGTTCTAAAAGATTAGTATGAATGTATTTAGAATCGTAATCTTTTTTAAAGCTTCGTATAACACCTGCAAGTGACACATACCTATTTACATAACCGAGCATAAGTATGGCTAAAGCAGGAAAAAGTAGAGCAGGAGCTGTAAGATTGATTTCCATTCTTGGATTATATCAAAAATTTATCTTGAAGTCTTCTTTAGCGTATTCAAAGTAATCTTAGTTCATAGACTAGTGCATCATATGCTCGCCGCCCGTGCTATTTGCAGAGCCTGAACTGACTGAGTATCCCCATTGTTGCTGCCAGGCCTTCATTTGGTTAATTTCATTCGTCTGTGTAGCGATAATATCGTTTGCAAGGGTGCGTAATTCTGGGCGGTTGGATTTTTGTAATGCTAGATCGGCCATATCGATTGCACCTTGATGATGAACAATCATTTCAGCCAAAAATGCTTTATAAAAATCATCAATATGTATTACTTGGCTATTTCCTAATGCAAGAGCTAGCTTTGATGCATAAGTACTCTTACCTGCACCACCGCAACCATCGATTGCTATAAGTAGAACTGTTTGAGGTTCTAAACTAGAAATATCTTCTACTAGCTCATTAGGTATGTCATTCATATTGCTATCATAGCAAAAAAAAGACCCCTATGAGTCTTTTAAGCAGGTTTACTGCGCATGGCGTGCTGCTACATAATGCGTACTAAGTTAAAGCTTGTGTAGCACTACCTGCACTAACCTACTTTTTTGCCAGCGCCAAATATTTTGATAATTCATTTAAATACGCAGGTGTTATTTAAAAAAATCTACGTTTAGTACAATTTATGACAGCAATGTAAGAATATCTAAAATACTTATTTTCTACCATTCTTGAGTTTAATAACTAGAATAATTAAACCTAAGGCTAGTACTACAATGTTGGTTATCCAGACGGCTGGCAACTTCCCGGTTAAACCATATATCACCCAGAAGAATGCTCCGGCTGACAAAAACAAAAGTGTAACAAGTGATAAATCACGAGTTTGTTGAGTTTTAATAGTTTTGAAGGCTTGAGGTACATAAGTTAAAAGAGTCAACAGTCCTGCGGTAATTCCAATAATCTCCATTAAATAATCTTATCATAAATGATTGCTTAGTGGCTGAGAATAGATTGCCCTAAATTATATGTACTAAGTTATAGCTGGAGTAACACTGGTTGTGCTAAGCTATTTTTTTTGCAAAAGCTTGCTATTGTTTGGATAAATATTCCTTTACCCCAATTAGCCACCCGCCAGTAAAATAGTCTTCTGGCACAAATGAGCCTACATCTACCCATTTCATTTTGTCGTGGTGTTCGCCAAGCCTAATCTCTCCACCTAAAAATTCTGCTTCGTATCCTACAGCAAAGATACGGGCTTTTTCATGGTTCGAGTGCTCAATGCGCTCGACTCGAAAAAATTCGACCGGTTTACCTAACTTGTAAGTTGCTTTTGGGCCCAATTCTTCTTTAATCTTTCGCTCAATCACAGATTCTAGAGGGTTATCAAACTCATCGACTTTAATCCTCCCTCCAGGTAGATCCCAGGAGCCGAAAATATCGTGAGTAATAAGCAATTTGTTTTCGTAGCGCAAAAGCAATTTTACAGCAACAAAATATAAATCTTTTTGGTTGTTTTTTGTCATACTAATCTTATCTTTGGTTACTTGGCATTTTATATATTAGTGCATTGGCAGGGGTGGAGGGGATCGAACCCCCGACCTTCGGTTTTGGAGACCGACGCTCTAGCCAGCTGAGCTACACCCCTTTACTGTACTGCTAACTGCATAAAAATATTTGCAATTAAAAACTAATACTTTTGTATTTTATCAAAAAAACAACTACATTAACAGCTTAGTTAGCCTTAGCTATTAGAAGAATTTTTTACCAGACTATAGAGTGCTGTGTATATAATTAGCCCTGGTATAACACCGGTCAATATAATAAGTGCCACCACCCCAAGTCTAACCAGCACTGGGTCTGTTTTGTAGTACTTAGCCAGCCCAGCGCTCAAGCCAGTTAATTTTTTATCTTTAGACAGCTTTAGCTTTGCTGTTGACTTAGATTTTTTAGTGGTCTTAGCCATTATAAAAAACTAGCCTTTGCAACTAAACTAAATACCAAACCCAAAAAAGTTAGCTTCAAGCCAGCGCCACTCACAGATAAGCCAAGGCAAATAGATCTATGCTGCGTAGAGTCTGCAGTAAAATAGTCTGACAAAAGTCTAGGTGGATCACTCTGGGGTGTTATTTGGGCCAATGAATCGATTTTTTGCCACATATAAATAATTTCTTTCTAACATAAATTTTTAAAAAATATAGGTTAAGTTCTTGATCTAGATGGAGCCGCCCGCGAGGATTGAACTCGCGACCTCTTCCTTACCATGGAAGCGCTCTACCACTGAGCTAGGGCGGCAAAGTAAATAGCGCTAGCTACGGTGCAGTATTGGCTTGCTTTTGCCAGCACCGCTACTTTTGTTATGTCTTTTATAATTAAGCTAATAAGCGAAGTGGCTTCTTGCATATCAGATTTTGAAATAATACTGGAGCCGATGAAGGGACTCGAACCCATAACCTGCTGTTTACAAAACAGCTGCTCTGCCAATTGAGCTACATCGGCTTGGTGCCGGGTGAGGGATTCGAACCCCCGAAGGCATAAGCCGTCAGATTTACAGTCTGATGCGTTTAACCACTTCGCTAACCCGGCATAAATTTTAAAAAGACAGCTTACAGCTTACCATTTTATCTGACCTTTTTCAATTGCGTAGCGGGCTGTAGTGCTAATTTGGCACGATGATTGGTTGGGTCGACTTTTAATACTCTTCTAAACATGATTCTGGCAGACTTTTCGTCTTTCTCATGTATGAAAGCTTCTGCCAATAACTGCATTATTTCGGTGTTATTGGGGTCTAGTGCATGAGCTTTCTTAAGGGCCGCGAGTTGCAAGTCAAATTTGTCCATAATTCTGTATATTCTGGCTAAACTCACTAGTCTATTTACGTGCATTTCCATAGCCAGAGACTTCTCTAGTGACTCTGCCGAATGCTTAAAGTCTCTTGTCTTGAAATACATCATGGATAAGTTGTGGTAGCTGGCTGCATTAGGGTAGGTATCTGCTACTATCTTAAAACACTCAATTGCGTCTTCATTTTTACCAAGGTGAGAGTAAACAAAGCCCAAGCGACTGTAGGCTAGGCTGTTTTTATGGTCTACCTTCAAAACTTTCAAGTAGGCTTTTTCAGCGGCTAGGTAGTTTTTTTCAGCATAATACCGGCCAGCTGTGTCGAGCAGTGTGTCTAGCGCCACGTCTTGGCTTGGCGGGGCTGATGATAGATTTGAAATCAAGCCGTCAATCAAGCCGTTGCGCTTAGATACAGTGGCCAAGACTGCCACCACAAATATTACCAAAATAAATATAACTTCTATCAACATATTAGTTTACCGCCATCTGTAACGCTAAGCTCTCAATAACAGTTCTGGTACTAACGTTAGCAGTAATTTGCGACTGAGCTTGCATTATAACCTCTAGTTTATTAATATTTTCTTCAAGAACTAGTATAGTTGATTGTTGTTTTGTTGCATAGAGCAGCTCTGTCAAGAACTCACTTCCCTGTTTCTGTTCATTAATCTCCTTCGCCACTAAATAACCTTGGGTTATCGTACCAGACAAAAGATCTTGTGCGCTTTTTTGTAGTGACATTGCGCGGCTATGTTTCTCGCTGTCTAAAAAGCTAGTAGCAAGTTCTGGCAGCCCATGAGCTAAATCGACTAAATCACTAGCCATCTCTGTATCTAGGCCGTGATTAGACTGCAAAAACTGCGTAACAGATTCTTTTTTGGGTAAAGAAAAATAAACTAGCTGACTCCTAGAACGAATTGTAGGTAGTACCGCACTAGCTGAGTCTGCTATAAGAAAAAAGCTAGTTTGTGGTGGGCTGTCTTCTAGATTTTTTAGCAGCGCATTAGCCCCATCTAAAGATATTTTATCTATTCCATCAACTATAACTATTTTTTGCATTTTGTCGCTAACACTAGTTTTCCAGATGCGTTCTGAAATATCTCTGACTTGGCTTATTGAAATAAGCTTCTTTCCTTCTTTTGGGTGAATGCAGATGAGATTTGGGTGAGCAAGCTCTGATATATCGGTATAAGCTAGGCCAAGTAGCTCACAGGCAATAGAGGTTGCTGATCGTAATTTACCAAGGCCCTTTGAGCCGTAGAGCAGATAGACCTGGCCAGGGCTATCTTTAATTTTCTCAAGCTTTTCTTGCACTTGACTAGAATATGGAAAATCCACTAGAGACCCCCTAAGAATACCTTTAGGTCTTTGGCTAGTGGTGCCTTAAAGGTCATTTTTTTATCTTTGGCTACTTCTAGGGAAAGTAGGCTGGCGTGCAAAAACTGCCTATCCAGGCCTGCCGGCAGTATCTGCTTACCATATAGTCTGTCGCCCGCTATAGGGTTGCCTATGTGTGCAAAATGAGCTCTTATCTGATGGGTTCTGCCTGTAAGCAGCTCAACTTCAATCAGGCTATAGCCTGGGTACTCAGCGACGAGCTTATATTCGCTAACGGCCATCTTACCACTACTACTAACCATCATTTTTTCTGGGTTCTTCTTGCTGCGCTCTAAAGGTAGCTCAATGCGTGCGGTTTCTCTATCTAGATGACCCAAAACCAAGGCAGTATATATTTTTTTAACTTTTCTATCTTTGAACTGAGCCTGAAGAAAGTCTTTTGTAGCTTCGTTGCGAGCCAGTATCATAACGCCGCTGGTATCTTTGTCGAGTCGGTGGACAATACCTGGTCTCAATAGATCTGAATCTACTATTTTATCTAAAAAAGCCCCGGCTACTGATGGCTGAGATAGCTTGGCCGTAGGGTGAGCAACAAGACCGGCTGGCTTGTTGATAACAATAACGTTACTATCCTCAAAAATTATTTCAGGCTGTGAAGCTGGGGCTATGAGTGAGTTGGTTTCAAGCAAAGGAAATTCACCGCCTATTTTAGCTTCAAATTTTATTTTATCAGATGATTTTGCCAACTTGCCATCTATTTTTACAAGCCCTAGTTTGAGCTGTTTTGACCATTGTGAGCGACTAAAATCACCATACTTTTCAGTCAGTACAGCATCTAAGCGCCTCCCCGTCTGCAGTTCATCTGCAGTAAAACTAAATGATTTCATAATAATATTTTTAGATTTAAATATGCCGACCAAGCGAGTCAAGCTGCTCTCGAGTACCCATCATAATCATCTTATCGCCGGCGTAGATTATTTCTTGACCGCTAGGATTGACCTTACTGGTGCCGTCTAGGCTATTTAAAGCCAAGACTGTACTGCCAGACGCAGATGCCTGCAAAAAATGTCCTAGTTTGCTACCAACTAGCTTTGATCCTTTTACTACAACCATTTCCTCCACCTGTAAATCAGCGCTGGCCTTATTGCTTAGAACGTCTATAAAATCTACTACGTTAGGGCGAATTAGCATTGTTGCCATGTGGAATCCGCCAATTTGATTTGGCATGGCAACTTTGTCTGCACCGGCTTTTTCTATTCTACTAATATTTTCCTCATGATTTGCACGGGCGACAATATATAGCGCTGGGTTAATCTGTCTAGCTGTAAGGGTCACGAATAAATTACTCGAGTCATGGCTTAAGGCCGCAACTAAGCCCCTGGCTTTGTCGAGCTTTGCCCGCATCAATACCTCTTCTTTGGTACTGTCTCCCACTATGGCGGTATAGCCTTTGGCTATTGCGGCCTTTACTAACTCTTCGTTTCTATCTATACCTACAAACTTAACCCCTTCTGTGGCTAATTCTTTGGCTATGTGACTGCCCACTCGGCCGAGCCCGCAGACAATATAGTGATCGTTGATGTTTACTAGTTTTGCTTTCATCTTATTTCTTTTTAATCCATCTCCTAAGTTAATCATATAGTCTGCGAGCGTTTTGAGCAAATAGGCAATAACCAGTAAGCTTGCGACAATTAGAACGATTATAGTTATTCTAGCAATCCAATTTTCCATATGGAAGTTGTCATGATGAGACAGAGTAATGTATATCGTTCGGTACAAGCCCTCTGGCAGGCTTATAGACTCAGATATGCTAAATACCACCGTTGCGGCCACAACAATTGCCAAACTACCTGCTGCAAGTTTAAGAAAGGTTTTACGGCTTGGTGACATAAGTACTATTATAGCAAAAAGACCCATCTTAGTGGGCCTTTTTGCTTCTAGACAATGTATTTTCTAAACAATACATTGCCAGCTGAGATACAAGACTAACGTTTTGAGAACTGTGGAGCCTTGCGGGCCTTCTTAAGGCCTGGCTTCTTACGTTCTTTTACGCGAGCATCACGAGTCAAAAAACCTTCTTTTCTTAAGCTGACCCGGTATTCTTCATTCATGCCGAGTAGAGCTCTTGCGATTCCTAGTCTAATTGCATCGGCCTGGCCTGTTAGTCCACCACCTTCAACACGGGCGTTGATATCAACTGTCTTGTCTTTAGCAAGAAGTACAAGCGGTGCACGTAGAGTCTGCTCAAATACATCGCTCCCAAAATACTCTAGGGGTGTTTTGTCATTTACTTTTATAACGCCCTTACCGTTGGTTAAACGAATTGTAGCAACTGATCGCTTGCGGCGACCAACACCAGGATAGTAATGATCTTTCTTAGAAACTTTTTTTGGAGCTACTGTTTCAGCCATTATTTTGCCTCCTTAGTAATTAATTGCGGGTTTTGTGGAGCATGAGGGTGCTCTGCAGTGGCGTAAACTTTAAGATTTTTTAGCATTAGAGCTTGCAGCTTATTCTTGGGCAACATTCCTGTTACAGCATGAATAATAACTTCATTTGGGTCTTTTACAAGCTGGTCTTTTAGGCTTATTTCTCTAATTCCACCTGGATATCCAGTGTGATGATAATAAATCTTATCGGTTAGCTTTTGGCCGGTAACAACCACCTTGGCAGAATTGATAACTACTACTACATCGCCGCCAACAACGTGAGGGCTATAGCTTGGCTTGTCTTTACCAGTTAATAGACGAGCTATTTGAGTAGCCATACGGCCCAGTGTCTGGCCTTGGGCATCTATAATATGCCAGTTGGTCACAACGTCTGCGGGTTTTAAACTAAAGGTCTTCATCTATTTTTTCTCCTTCTTGTTTTTAACACCAGTAATCTTAGTGGTTACTTTTTCAGTTGAAGCTGATTTGGCGGCTTTTTTAGTGGTCTTGGCTTTCTTAAGGGCAACTTTAGTAGGTTTTTTAGTGTCGCCTTTTCTTTCTAATGCCTGGTAATCATCGTCTAAAATTAGCTCAATAACAGCCATGGGTGCACCATCGCCAAGTCTAGTTCCGGTTTTGATTATTCTAGTGTAGCCACCATTGCGAGACTTGAAGCCATTTACAAGATCATAGTTAAGCTTCTGGGCAGCTACAGGGTTGATAGTTTCAGCCATAATAGCTCGATAACCAGAAAGTGTCTGCAGTTTTGCTCGAGTAACTTGGCGCTCAAAATATGGTGCAAGTTCTTTTGCTTTTGATTCAGTGGTTTCAATTCTTTCATAAAGAATTATGCTATCTAAAAGCCCACGCAAAAGCGCCCGGCGAGGACCAGCAGCACGTGAGAGTTTACGACCAGCGTAAGCGTGACGATGCATAAAGCTTACTCCTCTTCTCCTTCAGAGCCTGCACTGTTAACACCTAGTTCATCTAGTTTCTCTAGAACTTCTTCGTAGGCTTTTTGACCAAATCCCTTAAGCTCTTTTAGTTCTGTTGGCTTTAGTTCCATTATTTCCTTAATAGTCTTGATGTCATTGTTCATTAGAGCGTTTGTTGTTCTTGGGCTGAAGTTTACTTCGTCGATTGAAATCTGGGCCATATCAGCTTCTTGTTTCTCTGCTGCAGTCACAATACCACCAGAACCTACGCTAACTACATCGTGGCCAGCTAAAACCTGGAAGTGACCAACTAGAATCTCTGCAGACTGACTTACTGCATCACTGGCAGAAACTGTTCCATCTGTCTCAACTTCTAAGATAAGCTTGTCTAGGTCTGTCATTTGACCAACGCGAGTGTTTTCTACGCTATACCGAACTCTTTTTACTGGAGTATAGATTGCGTCGATTGCTATCATGCCTACTGGTAGTCTCTCACTAGCGCCACTCTCAACCGCAACATAGCCACGACCTTGTTCGATATGAAGTTCCATCTCGATTTTACTCTTAGAATTGTCTAGGCTTGCGATAACAAGCTCTGGATTGGCCACTTCTACGCCAGAAACAGTCTTGATGTCTCCTGCCAAAACGTCACCTTTGCCAGTTTTCTTAAGTGTAACTGTTACTGCTTCTTGGTGGTTGTTAGCAAATCGAACTTGCTTTAGATTTAGAATTATTTCAATAACATCTTCACGAACACCAGGTACTGCTGAAAACTCATGGCTTACGCCTTCTATTTTAACACCAGTGATGGCACTACCAGCTAAGCTAGATAGTAAAACTCGTCTCATGGCGTTTCCAAGAGTCATTCCGTAGCCAGGGTAAAGCGGCTCTACTTCAAAAGTCGAGCTGTTTCCTTCACTATGTATTTCTTTTAATTCTGGTAAGTTGATGTCGTATAACACTTTGTAACTCCTTTGTTATTTATTAGCGTGAATAATATTCAATAATCAATTGTTCGTCGATTTCTTCTGTTAACTCTTCTCGAGTTGGTTGCCCGGTGACTTGGGCGGTCATTTTGCTGGGGTCGAAGCTTAACCAGCTCGCCGAAATGGTGTTGGCCTTAATGGTTTCGCTAACTGCTTTAAAGTACTCATTCTTTTGGCTACTAGCCTTTATAGTTATCACGTCGCCCTGCTTGACCTGGATAGATGGGATATCAACTTTTTTGCCATTTAGCGAGATGTGAGCGTGAGTAACAAGCTGACGAGCTGACTGACGAGAAGGTGCTAGACCAAGTCTATAAACAGTATTGTCTAGACGAGTCTCTAGAAGTCTTAGAAGGGTCTGGCCGCTAACGCCGCTTTGGCGCTCTGCTTCTCTTACGTAGTTTTTGAACTGACGCTCTAGAATACCATACATGCGTTTAACTTTTTGTTTTTCACGCAACTGCAGTGAATAATCACTTGGCTTGCTACGACGACCTTGGCCGTGCTGGCCTGGTCCGTAAGCTTTCTTTGCCATAACCTTTGCAGCTTTTGGGTGGAGCTCTACGCCTTCACGACGTGATAGCTTAACTATTGGGGTGAGATTACGAGCCATAACTAAATTCTCCGTGCCTTTCTTGGTCTACAGCCATTATGTGGAATGCCTGTTATATCTTTTATGCTATTTATTGAAACGCCAGAAGCCATCAAAGCTCTTACTGCTGACTCACGTCCTGATCCAATACCTTTGATAATAACGTCTACTTTTGTAAGACCCAGGTCTTTAGCCTGCTCTATGGCTTTTTCAGCTGCTATTTGGGCTGCATAAGGGGTGCTTTTACGGCTACCCTTAAAGCCAGCTGAGCCAGAAGACTTCCATGTCACAACATTTCCACCGTCGTCAGTGATACTGACTATAGTGTTGTTGAAAGTAGCCTGAACGTGCACTGTACCCTTAGGTAAGCTACGCTTTGTTTTTTTTCGTCTGGTTTTTGATGCTGTTGCCATGATTTTAATCTACCTAGTTATTATTGTTTAAGTTTTCGCTGCTGATTTCTTACGGCCAGAGCCTACAGTGACTCTTTTGCCTCGCTTGGTTCGTGCGTTTGTCTTGGTGCGCTGACCACGAGATGGTAGAGCTGCACTATGACGTAAACCGCGATATGCCTTGATGTCTTTTAGTCGCTTGATGTTTCCGCTTACTTCACGGGCAAGATCGGCTTCAACTTTAAGATTTTTGTCTACATACTCACGAATCTTCAGTAGGTCGTCTTCTGAGAGGTCTTTAACTCTAGTGTCTGGATTGATTTTGACAGCTTCTAGAGTCTTCTTGCTCGTAACTATACCAATACCATAGACGTAGGTTAGGGCTACTTCTACGCGCTTTTCATTAGGAATGTTTGTGCCAGCTATACGTGCCATATTTATCCTTGCCTCTGCTTGTGTTTAGGATTTTCACAAATAACCGCTACTCTACCGCGGCGACGAATGATCTTGCACTTAACGCACATTTTTTTAACTCCAGCTCGTACTTTCATAATTTGTTACTTGTGCCTATAGGTTATTCTACCCTTGTTCAAATCGTACGGTGTCATCTCGACCGTAACCCTATCACCGGGTAGTATCTTAATATAATGCATTCGCATTTTGCCAGAAATATGGGCCAGTATTTCGTGACCATTTTCTAACTGCACTTTAAAGTTGGCATTTGGTAATGCTTCCTTAATAGTGCCTTCGACTTCAATTACTTCCTTTGTTGTTGTCATGAGAAATGCGTATCAGGTTAGTATTATAGACGTTCTTGGTTAGCTTGTAAAGACTTTTTTTGAAGATTTATCATTTTTATTGGCTTATTAATACTTTTCATAAGTTGCCATCAATGCCCTAGATTCAATTTGTTTTAGCGTCTCAAGTATTACCGAAACAATAATTAGCAGCCCGGTACCGCCAATACTCAAAATACTGTTCGATGACTTAAATATTGTCTCGATAATAAATGGAAATACCGCCAGTAGGCCAAGAGCAATTGCACCAAAAAGAGTCAGTCGAGTAATTATTTTTTTAAGATACCGGCTAGTTTCTTTACCGGGCCTAATACCTGGAATAAAACCGCCTTGTTTTTGAAGATTTTCAGCAATTTCATCTGGCTTGAATACTATTGATGTATAGAAGTACGTAAAAGCTACTACCAGAATAAAATAAGTCAGCGTGTAGATTGGTTTTTTGGGCTGAAAAGTAGCCTGGAGCCAAGTTGCGCTACTGGATAGCCAAGAAGACTTAGCGTTTGTAAACAGCTGGCCTAAAAAAGCTGGTAGAGATAAAAAAGCCAGAGCAAATATTATTGGAATCACGCCAGCTGTTATCAGCCTGATAGGCAAGTGACTATCTACCCCACCATAGCGTGAATCACCAGCTATTCTGCGAGCATAGGAGATGGGTATATTACGCTGACCTTCATTTAGCATAACTATAAATAGCACTACGCCAATGGCTATAATTCCGAAAAATATTAGAGTGAAAACCTTGGCAGTATCAGCTTGAGCAAGACTGACTTGTTGGGCTATCTGGGTAGGTAGGTGCGATACTATGCCGGCCAAAATAAGTATAGATATACCATTACCGATACCCCTGTCTGTGATGATCTCACCTAGCCACATAAGTAGCATTGAGCCGCCCGTGATAGCTGAAATCATAAGTATCCACTGGTAGACATTGGGGTTACCAATCAGATCGACGCCAGATATCTGAGTAGACAGAGTTCGGGCCAGGGTAATCATGGCCACAGACTGTACAATTGCTAGTGGCAGGGTGAGTAGTCTAGTGTAGTAGTTTAGCTTTTGTTGACCTGCTTCACCTTCTTTTTTGAGAGCCTCTAGCTGTGGAACTACCTGGCTCAAGAGCTGAATAATTATTGACGCATTGATGTATGGCCCTAGGCCCATCAGCAGAATAGAAAAGCTACTGAGAGCGCCACCTGTGAATAGATTGGCAAAGCCAAGCAGCGGATTGCTCTGAAACAAACGAAGCAAGAAACTTTGAAGCTTAGCTGTGTCTGGTACCGGTACTGGAATATGAGAAAGCAGACTATAAATAGCCAGTATGCCAATCACTATGAGTAGTCTATTGCGCAAATCTTTGTTTTTATACATTTGCGAAAATAGTGCTGTATTCATGGTTCCCTCCGTTACTTAGTTACTAAGTTGTTTTATAAAAATTACTTGGCTTTAGTAGGTTTTTTGACTATTTTTGATTCGGTATCAGCTGTTTCGGTCTTAGCTATTTTAGCTGATGCTTTTTTAGCCTTACGGGCTAAATTATTTTTAGTTTCTGCAACAGCTACTACAACTTCTGGAAGTATAACTTTTCCACCAGCCTTTTCGACTGCTTTAATTGCGTTTTTGCTAGCTGCATCTATTGTAACAGTTACCTTGCTGTTCAGGCTACCATTGCTTAAGAGTTTAGCTGGTTTTTTAGCACTGATCATTCCGGCTTCAGCAAGTACAATCTTGTCTACTACCGGCTTACCAATTTTTTCTAGTTGGTCTAGACTTATAACTTGGTAAATAGTAGGGGCAATAGCTGTAAACCCACGCTTCTTAGGTAGTCTTCGACTAAGCTTAGTTTGACCGCCTTCAAAACCAATAGATACTCCACCGCCAGTTCTAGAATTTTGACCTTTTGTGCCTCGGCCAGAAGTTTTACCACTGCCACTACCAATACCACGACCTAGTCGTTTGGTATCTTTGTGTTTAGGGGCTTTTATTTCGTGTAGTTTCACTTTTTAGTCTCCTTTACCTTGTCCACCTGTAGTGACTGGAGAGCCATTATGGTTGCATAGGCATTGTTTATCTTATTACTAGAACCAAGAGACTTTGTAAGAATATCTTTTACGCCAGCAACTTCTAGAATCGAACGAACTGTACCGCCAGCTATTACACCTGTTCCTGGAGCTGCAGGCTTCATAAATACTGTAGCACCGTCTGATCTAACCTGAACTTGGTGAGGGATTGTAGAGTTTTTAAGAGGAAAGGTTATGACAGCTTTTTTGGCAGTAGCTACGGCTTTTATAATAGAGGTAGGGGCATCACCACCCTTGCCTACGCCTACGCCTACTCTTCCTGCGCCATCGCCAACAACAACTGTTGCTCTAAAACGGAATCGTCTACCGCCTTTTACAACGCGAGTAACACGATCTAGGGCAATAATCTTTTCTTCAAATTCACTTGGTGTATTGTTTGTATCTCTCATAATATATCCTTTTAAAACTCCAGCCCGCCAGCTCGTGCTGATTCGGCTAATTGCTTAACTCTGCCATGATAAATTCTAAAGCCTCTATCAAAAACTACTGTGCTTATTTTAGCTGCTTTCGCAGATTTAGCGATTTCTTCGCCCGCCCATTTTGACTTATCGGTCATGTTTTTACTAGCTACAGACTTATTACCAATGGTTGATACGTAAGCTAGTGTTTTGCCGGTAGTATCATCAATAAGCTGAGCAGTTACGTTGATGTTAGAAATACGCACGCTTAGGCGTGGTCGTTCAGTACTACCGCTAATTTTTTTTCTAACTCGGCTTCTTGTTAATTTTTTTCGAATTGTTGTTTGTTTACTCATAGTATTATCCTGCTGTCTTTGCTGCTGTCTTACCAGCTTTACGTCGAATTACTTCGCCTTGGTATTTTATACCTTTACCTTTATAAGGTTCGGGTTTTTTAAACTCGCGAATTGAGGCTGCAACTGCACCTACTTTTTGCTTATCTGCACCACTAATGGTTATTGTTGTTTGCTCAACCTTAATGTCGATATCATCTGGGGCTGTGTACTCTATTGGGTGTGAAAATCCTAGATTTAGAACTAGCTTTTTACCCTGCAATACTACTCTAAAGCCTACGCCGTTTACTTCTAGTATTTTGGTAAAGCCTTTAGACACACCTTCTAGGCTGTTGGCTACTAGAGTTCTTTGCATGCCCCACAGCTTTAGGCTCATTGAATCTTGAGTTATAGGGGCCACTTCTAGCCTCTGTTCTTTTTGGACAATACTAAACTCAGGCAGCACAATAGTTGTTAGCTCGCCTTTAGGGCCAGTTGCGACAATAGTTTGATCAGTAATACTTACTGTTACGCCTGCTGGTATTTCGATTGGTACTTTTCCGATTCTACTCATGATATTCTCCTAGTACACCGTACATATTAATTCACCGCCCATACCCTTTTTGCGGGCATCGCTACCGGTCATTATACCGGCTGGTGTTGAAACGATAACAATTCCACGGCCACCCAATACATTAGGTATCTCGGTCTGGTGCATACATTCTTCTGCCTGGCTTACTTACCCTAGTGATGGTGGTTATTTTTTTATCTGCGCCACTTAGCTGAACTTCTAGCATAGCAAAGGCACCGTTTTTGGTCTCTGTGACGTTGGCTATGTAGCCTTTGGCCTTTAGTATCTGAGCGATAGAAAGTTTAACTTTTGAATAAGGGATAGTAACGGTTGCTTTGTTGGCACTCAAACCGTTTCTTATTCTTGTTAGCATATCTGCAATTGGATCTGTAGTCATAATATATCTCCTTCTACCAGCTCGACTTAGTTATACCAGGTATTCGACCGTTACTGGCTTGTTCTCTGAATGTGATTCGTGAAAGCCCAAAATCTCTAATAAAAGCATGGGGGCGGCCCGTAATCTCGCATCTGTTGTGCAGACGAGTTGGGTTAGAGTTTCGGGGAAGTTTAGCTAGGCCCTCCATGTCACCAGCAGCTTTTAGTTCTGCACGCTTAGCAGAGTACTTTATTGCAAGCTTTTGTCTTTTTAGCTCTCTTTGAATTAATGCTTTTCTGGCCATAGCTATTCTCCTTTCTCTAACGGTAAACCGAGCTTCTTTAGAAGCAGTACGGCTTGGTCTTTATTTTTTGCTGTTGTAACAATATTTATCTGTAAGCCGTGAGTAGCGCTTGCGTCTTCATAGCTAATCTCAGGAAATACTGTTTGGTCGTTTATTCCGATACTGTAGTTGCCCTGCGGATCAAAACTCTTCATAGAAAGGCCACGAAAATCTCTCATACGAGGAATAACAACAGCTATTAAGCGATCTAAGAAGTCCCACATGTGCTCACCGCGCAGTGTTACTTTTACACCGATTGGGTTTTCTTCTCTTAGCTTGAAGGCGGCGATACTATTCTTGGCCTTGGTCACTACTGGTTTTTGGCCACTTATCTTAGTTAGAGTGGCAACTACTATATCTAGGTGCTTACTATCTTGTACGGCCCTACCAACACCAGAATTAATCACGATTTTTTCAAGCTTAGGAACTTGATTGATGTTGCTTAAATCTAGCTCAGTTTTTAGCTGAGTCTTAATTTCTGTTTGATATGTTTTTAGTAATCTATTCATTTCTTAACCTCAGTTTTTTTACTAGATGGTTTTTTTACTGTCTTTTTAGCTACTACGTTCTTAAACTTAGAAACCTTAAAGATTCGTTCTTTTTTACCACTAGCACTAATCTTATATCCAACTCGTGCTGGCTTGCCGGTTGTTGGGTCTAAAACCATCACCTTACTAGCGTTAATTGGCTTAGTAATCTCGATGATTCCACCCTTAGGGTTAGCCTGAGAAGGCTTAGTATGTTTTTTAGCAACATTCACGCCCTCTATAACAACTTGGTTGGTCTTGGGTAGTACCGCAACTATTTCACCCTTCTTGCCGTTATACTTACCACTTATCACCATAACTTTATCTTTTTTGAGTATCTTCATTAGAGTACCTCCGGCGCTAGTGAAACAATTTTCATGTAGCCACGTTCACGAAGCTCACGGCTAACAGGCCCAAAGATTCTGGTACCTCTA
>Ga0114969_10001133_pt1 | contig 22721 bp, 20 predicted proteins | sample M_130807_MF_Meta_FD_87316 | JGI IMG/M metagenome (GOLD analysis project Ga0114969, IMG submission 87316) | Freshwater microbial communities from Lake Montjoie, Canada to study carbon cycling - M_130807_MF_MetaG | ecosystem: Environmental > Aquatic > Freshwater > Lake | place: Lake Montjoie...
GAATTCTCGTCATTAAAAAGGCTGGAGCATCCACTTGTTGTATTTGCTCTAAAATTTCTAATTGATTAATTAATTTTTCGCTTTTCATTTTGTTTTAATAGGATGTTTGACGATATTAATTTTAAATCCCTTCGCTTAGATTAAGTTTTTTTGATAAATTCGTTTTAGCTCTTTGAATTAGTGATTCTACCGCTTTCGTACTAATATTCATTATTTCAGCAATTTCGGCTTTTGTTCTATGATCTATTTTACTTAATATTAAAGCAGTTTTTTGATTGGCAGGAAGGTTGTTAATATGTTGAAAGATAATCACTAAAGACTCTTTGTTTTCTAACTGAATCCCAGGATGATTAAACGAAGGAATATCATGTTTAATCTCGTTACTATTTTCATAGAAATAGGAGGTTAGAAAGCCAAATCTTTTTTTACGTTGCTTTGCCTTAATAAAATCTAAAGACTTATTGATTGTGATCCTATAAATCCACGTCGATATCTTTGATTTTTCCTTAAATGTAGATATTGATTGGTAAACTGTTAAAAATACATCCTGTGCAATTTCTTGAGCATCTTCATAATTCTGCACATACTGTAAGGCTAAGTTAAAAACCATTTTCTTATAGTCTGTATATAGTTGTTCGAATTCCAAGTTGTTTTTATTTAAAGACAGATAATATCTTTAATCGCAATATTAAACATTTTTTTGGGAGATTTTGTTCTTAAACTTTATTAGTCCAAATCAAATTACTGACAAAAAACATTTTTGAAATGCAGGTTTTACTAAGAAAATAATACTATATAATACATTTTAATAATTTAATGGTTGATGTTCCTTCTGGCTCTTTTAAAGTCAGAAAATATACCCTTTTAAGTATCTAGGATAAATTAATTTTAGTTACTTTATATAAAATGTTTTCTTCTAGAACGAGACATCTTAAATTGTTTAATAAAATAGCATAATAATTTATTTTTTCTTCTATTAATTAATATTTAACTAAAAAAGTATTTTAACAATCGCTAAACAATTTCAAGAGTTTTTATTGTCAATTTTATTCTATTTCAGTTTTATTTTTAAAATATTTTGACTTTTTTTAAATTTAATTTGACTATAATCTACTTGTATAGCCAAATATAAAAGCATGATTTTTTTTGAAATAAATTATTGTTCTTCAAATTTTAATAGTTTCAAGTCCTGCCCATCAAATTCGCCATAGGTTTGATGGTTGATCCACTCGCCTAAATTTAGATATCTGCTTTTTTCTGCTAATTTAATATCTAAAGGCAGATGACGATGTCCAAATATAAAATAATCGAAATGTTCTTTCTCTAAAACTTCTTTTGAGTAAATTGCTAACCATTCATTTTCTTCTCCTAAAAATTTCTCATCAGTATCACCAGTTGCTATTCTACTTTTTTTAGAAAAGTACTTTATTAATCGTATTCCTAAATTGGGGTGCAATCGTGCGAACAACCATTGTGATAATGGATTTGCAAAAACTTTTTTAATGAATTTATAACCATGATCGCCTGGCCCTAATCCATCTCCATGTCCTAAATAAAACTTTTTATCGTTATATATTCTTTGAATTGGTTCTCGATGTAATTGTAATCCTATTTCAGTTGGTAGATAGTCGAAAACCCACATATCATGATTGCCAGTGAAATAATGCATCTCAACGCCCTTATCTGCTAATTCAGCTAATTTACCTAGTAAACGAACATATCCTTTCGGAACAGTATGACTATATTCAAACCAATAATCAAAAACATCCCCCATTAAGTAAAGAATCTGTACGTCTTTTTGAATAATATCAAGCCAACGAACGATTTTTTTTTCGCGCTCTAAACTACTGGCATAATCAGGAACACCGAGGTGAAAATCACTTATGAAATATATTTTTTTATTATTTTCTAATGTCATCTCTTTGGTTTTGATTTAATTTTCTAAAAAGGTACAATTATAATATTTCATTAATATCCTATAAATTTAGTTCTGAATTTCATAGGATTTAGGTTAGCGATATTGAACATAAAACGAATTTGATCGCCAAACTTAATTTTATTGAAATCGTTTATCGCTTTAATTTCTTTTGAAACTGCAATAGGAATATAAACTTCAAAAGCATTTGGGAATACTTTTATACAAACTCCAAAATCATAGGTGAACGTTGTTTTAGCATCATAAACAGTTGGAATGTCGTTTTTATAACCTTCAGTTGTACCAATATCTGCAAATAATTGTAATGGAAGACTAATTGGAAGATCAGCATTTATGTTGAAGGATGTTATCCATTTTTTATTAGCCCCTAATGCATTATATACCTTGAAGTTCCCTTCTCTCGTCGCTATTTGATGTGACAAAACTCCTTCAATAGATGTTCTGCCAAAATACCACTCATCAAATGCGTAATCTCTTAAACCTGCATTTTCACTCAAGGAAAATCCATATTTGCCTTCAACTTTATCATTAAACATATATCCAGCAAATATTCTAAAATTGACTCCCTTATTACTGCTGTTGTAATTAATTTTATAGTTTATGCAAGTAAATAATTTTCCAAAATTGGAATTTCCTTCATAGTTTAAATCAATATTCCATGGATCTATTTTTTTTGAATTAGAAATTGAATATTTAGCTCTGTAAAAGGCTGTTTTCTCATTATTAACGATAGCGAAATTTAAGCTGTCCTTTTTCTGGTAATTTATCGTCTCAGCATTTAAAAGTACTGCACTAACTTGTACTATTTGACGTATGTTACTTCTTGGATTTTTTGGTCTAATATTAAAAGTTAATAATGGTTCTATTCGTTGGTATTCTAAATTTACATTTGTTAATTTTTGGTCTATATTTAAATAATCGGAATTTTCAAAGGCAAATTTACGATACCGAATAGTAGGTACAATTGAAAATATGGAATTTGAGTTAGGATAAATATGATAATTAATTTCACCAGCACCTACAATTTTATGCTGACTAAATGAGTACAATGGAGAGATAATATACTCTAATTTTTTAAATGGTAAAAAAGTATTATGTAATACCGCTCCTAACATAAATTTATTGTATTCATTATAGGCAACTGTAGGCAATGCAAATAGGTAGGACTTGTATGGATACTCTAAATGTCCGGGAACGCTAATGGTTATTCTTTCTAGTTTCTTAAATATTCCATGTGTTCGAATTTTATTGTTATCTCTCTGAAAATCTAATGTTTCAAAAAAAGGATCTAATGCTATTGCTTCACAATCGGTATATGGAATGATAACGTTAGTATTAGTTGCGGATGGCAGCACCCACTGTTTGTGAACCACTTTTTTGTTGCTAATTCCACTGATAATTATTGGAGGTAAAAAATCGCCTTTGTTCCGAATATTTACTTTAAATCCTTCAGCAACTTCAGAGATTTTTGTAATTGCATAATCGGTTTTTTTATTTGTTTTAATAACATCATTAAAAAACCATGACAGATCTTGTTTACAGTTATTTTTAAATACTAATTCTAAATCCTCTGGATAGGGATGCTTGTATTTCCATTGCTCAAAATAGTTCTTCATACAATTATCAAACAAAGTGTTGCCTAAAAATTCTTTTAAATATCCAAAGGCGTTACCCGTTTTTTTATAAACGATTAATCCATAATTTGCTTGTGTAAAGTCTTCAGATCTACCTTCAATGGCCTGATCAGTATGAGAACTTGCTGCATACTTATATTCTAAATCTGCTGCTTCACGATAATTTATTCTACTAGTTCCAATAATATCACCAAATTTTCCAATCCCATATAATTCATTCCATCCTCTATATTGGGTAGGTGGATATTTTTTTAATGCATAACGCATTTCATAATATGAATTAATTCCTTCATCCATCCATGGATGTTCTCGTTCGTTGCTTCCTAATATGCCATAAAACCAGCTATGGCCAATTTCATGAATAATAGTAATTTCTAATTGAACCGTATTATTCGATGTGCCAATAATTGTCAAATTTGGATATTCCATTCCTGAGCCAGCATCGATTGTACCATCTACACAAGTAAATTGCTTGTATGGGTAATCGCCAATCCAATTGGAATAATACGTTAACGCATCATTTATGAATTCTATGCTCTTCAACCAAAGTTTAGGTTCGTTGTTTGTGAAAAGTGCCCATGTTGTAATTTTATTATCGCTTGTTGGTAAAATAGTTTCTCCTTTTAGTATATGAAATCTCTTATCTGCAAACCATGCGAAATCATGAATGTTATTTTGCTTGTAGGTTAATGTTTTTGTTTCTTTATCGCTAGGAGGGAAGGTCATGTCATTTGTGAAATCTTTAATGAAGGAGGTCTCATTGGCTTTCACATTCATCCATCGTATTTCATCTTCATTTTGTAAATCACCAGTAGCACCAACAACATAATTTTTAGGCAACGTAATGTTTACTTCGAATGAACCATATTCAGAGAAAAATTCACCCTGATTTAGATACGGCATCGCATGCCATCCAAATTTATCATACACAGCTGGCTTAGGGTACCATTGTGAAATTGCATAGGCCTGACCAGTATGCCCAAGTTTTGAGATTGATGCAGTAGGGATTTTTACACGAAAAGGTGTAGTGATTATAATTGATGCGCCAGGTAATAGAGGGTTGTTTAACGCTAATTTACAAACATCAATAAATTGAGGGTGAAATATACATTTTAGTAATTCATTATTGCTCTTGAAATTTAATGAATCAATATAGCCTCTAGATTCTTCTTTAGCAAAAAATAATTGTGTCTCACCATCCTCCATCATTTGCTTATTTAGAGCAGTACTATCATTTTTGTATGCATTTGGATATAGATGGAACCAAAGTTCATTTAAAGTATCTGGAGAGTTATTAGTGTAAACAATTTCTTCAAATGCATTAAGCAAATTGTTTTTGTCATTTAAACTAACATTGATTTTGTAATTTACTTCTTGCTGAAAATAAGTTTTAGCAATAGCCTGCGAAAATATCTTAGATGTTATTAAAATAAATAGTAAGCAGAATTTGATAGATTTCTTATTAAACATACGCAAAAGTAAAAAATCGAACCAATAAGTTTCTACATTATTGTTAAAGCTTTTCACAAGTAATAATCAATAGATTTACTAGTTATCGTTAACAGCCACTGTATTCTTAATTAGCGCAACAAAATCATCAAAAAGATAAGAAGAATCATGTGGACCAGGCGCTGCTTCGGGATGATACTGCACTGAAAACGCCCTACCTGATTTCACACGAATACCTTCAATAGATTGATCATTCAGATTAATGTGAGTTATTTCAACTTCTGTAGAATTTTTCACATCATCAGCGCTTACAGCAAAACCATGATTTTGAGAGGTAATTTCACACCTTCCTGTTATAATATTCTTTACAGGATGATTTATACCTCTATGACCTTGATGCATTTTATAAGTACGTATTCCACAGGCTTCCGCTAAAAGCTGATGTCCTAAGCAAATCCCAAAAAGAGGTATTTGTGCATCTACAATTTGTTTGACGGTTTTAACAACTTCAGGCATTACACCAGGATCTCCAGGGCCATTTGAAATCAAATAGCCATCTGGTTGCCATTGTTGCATTACGGCAAAACTTGAATTGTAAGGAAATACTCTCACCTGACAACCTCTCTCAGCAAGCATACGGCTCATATTTGTCTTTTCACCTTCATCCAATACGGCAACTTTTATATCTCCCATTGTTGAAAAGTCGAAAGCTTTATTGGTTGATACTGTAGATGATAACTCCATTCCCTCCATGGAAGGAACAGCAGTGAGAGTCTTTTTCAGTGCTTCAATATCCATCGAATCAGTACTTATCAAGGCATTCATAGCACCTTTGCTCCTCACATGTCTAACAATTGCGCGAGTATCTACATCTGTAAGGATAACAATATTTTGCTGTTCAAGAAATTCTTGAATGGTCATTTCGTTTTCATTACGAGAGGCAATAGGACTCAAATTCCTGCAAATTAACCCTGCAATATGTATTTTACTCGACTCCGATTCGTCTTTCACAATCCCATAATTTCCGATATGAACATTCGTCATCACCATTAATTGATGGGAGTAAGATGGGTCCGTAAAAATCTCTTGGTAGCCAGTCATGCCTGTGTTGAAACAGATTTCGCCTGTTGCAATTCCCTTATAACCAGCAGCTTTTCCATGAAAAACAGTTCCATCTTGAAGAAGAAGTAGGGCAGGGGATTTAGCTTGGTATTTCATGATGAAAGAAGATGTTTTGAATGTTGCAAAGATAGCTTTAAAAATAATTTGAAGATGTGTTGATTTGAAAATTTGAAAATGAAGTTTACCTAAGCCCCTTTAACATTTTGGATGTGATACTTAATTAATTTTAGCTGCTTTACTGCTTTAAAGAGTTTGCAATTCCGGACAAGGCTATTTCTTGTTTAATTCTCATTTTTAAGCCTAAATCAATTTACTTACTTAGCACAGCATTGGATAAAAAAGGAACCTTGAAAAACAAGTATTCTTGGCAGGCAGGATTAATAATATTTTTAAAAAGATTTACAGGATTACTATTTTTTTTAATTTAAGGGTTTTAAAAATTGAATTATTATCAAATCAGCACATTGGCAAATCAGCATTTTGGCACATTGGCAAATCGGCACATTATTTATTTCCTTCCAAAATCCGCAGGAATCTCTCCCCAAACACTCGTTTCCCATTTTAAAATTGGATTAAAGTATTTATTGTTTACCAGCCACTGCTCAGCACGTTGGATGTATTCAAAAAGAACTGCGTTTCGTTTGGTTGGTTCAAGTTTGGTGTTACACTTTTTTTTCTTCACCCAGCCTATTGCTATTTTCGAATCACTATAAATAATTTTTGTGGGAAGTTCTTTTTGTTTTAAATAAGCGAGTGCATGTACAAGCGCTAAAAATTCACCAATGTTATTTGTTCCATCTTCATACGGACCTTGATGAAAAATATTTTCTCCTGTTGCTGTATCTACTCCTTGGTATTCCATCTTGCCAGGATTTCCACTGCAGGCTGCATCCACTGCAATGCTATCGGTTAGTGGTTTGCCAACACCTAATTTAGAAGATGTTTCTATAACTTTTTTTTCTGAAGTGTTTTTGTAAATATGTTTTGCAGGATTATCGCTAAAGGCCTTTTCAGCTTCTGCTAAACTTTCAAATGATTTATATTTCGCTGCTACAAATCCTTCAGTACTACGTCTGCATTCATCCCACGTTTTGAAAACTCCTTTCACACGACCTTCCCACACTACGTAGTATTTTGGTTTTTTTACCATTCGACAAAGATATTGCTTAAGGGAATTTGAAATTACGAATTACGAAAAAAATAATATAATAATCGGATTTAAAAATGTTTTCTTAAATTCAAATTATTATGTTTGATTAATATTTATGCATACACTAGGCTATTTTGGATGGCTTGATCGAGGAAAGCGGGGATGATACTTTTTTGTGTTAAGGATATTTTGTCGGGATCGTTTAAATGTAAAAGCATCTCTTCATATTTATCTTGGCCATGGTGCTTGATGATATGTTCTTTTTTATCTGGTCTTAAAAGATAATGCAACATACCAATAGGATCTGCTTCTGGATGAAATTGAGTTCCTATCATTTCATCATTAAATCGAACTCCCATTATTGCTCGCTCATAAGGAACATGTGGTCGCTCTTTTTCAATTGCTAATACTTGCGCACCAATTTTTTTTAGTGCTGCACGATCCGGTTTTATTACTTGCCAATCGCGACTATCAACTGCAAAAAAAAGATCATTGATTCGCTTAAAGCAGGGTTCTTGAAATCCAGATTCAAATTTTTGCATTGGGAAAATTCCAAATGCTGTTGATTTACGTTTTTTTACTTCTGCTAGTTTAAGATGACGACACATCAATTGAAAGGAATGGCAAATAAAGAATACGAATTTCTTTTGACTAGTACTTTTTTTATTAAATTCAAGTAGTTGATCAATCAGATTGAAGTATGGATTTTCCCATAAAGCATCTGCATCAGCTAAAGGGCTTCCTGGTCCGCCACTGCTAATGTAAATATCAAAATCGATATCCGGAATTTCTTGCTTAAAGCGAACATCAAAACGTGTATATTCAAACTTTATATTATCAGGCAATTCATGTGTTTTCAATAAATCTTGAATTCCACGCATCCCTTCATTTGCTTCGTTATTGTAAAGGTCAAGAATAGCAACCTTAATGATTTGTTGTTCCATGCTATTTAAAGTCTCTTTTCCAAAGACATTTTTTTGTAAACATTGTTACTATTACAGTCCTAAATTCGTTTCACTTACCATGTAATCTACAACATCTTTTAGATCACCTTTTTTTTCAAAGATTGCTAATTGACGATCAGCCCCAGTGCCTTGTTCTAAAATCTTTTCAATATACTTTAGTTCATGACGACTTCCACAATCATCTACAACATCATCTACAAACTCAAGCAATTCATATATTAAATCTTTAGTAGAAACTTCTTCCTGCTTTCCGAAATCAATTAATTTGCCTTCGATTCCGTAACGCGCAGCTCTCCATTTATTTTCATTTATTAAAGCTCGGCTATAGTTTGTAAAACACAAATTTAATTGCATCAATTTATAAATTTTAGCAACAATTGCTTGTATTAAAGCTGCTATAGCGATTGTTTCATCAATACGCATCGGAACATCACAAATTCGGAATTCGATTGTCTCAAAGAAGGGATGAAGTCTTAAATCCCACCAAATCTTTTTTCCGTTATCGATACACTTTGTTTTGATTAAAAGATTTACATAACTATCATACTCAGCTACACTTGTAAAATGATCAGGAATACCAGTGCGCGGAAATTTATCAAATACTTTTGTACGATATGCTTTAAATCCAGTATTTCTACCTAGCCAAAATGGTGAATTTGCAGACAATGCGAAAATGTGTGGAAGAAAATAACGCGCTTGATTCATGATTGCTAAACCAATTTCACGACTAGGAATTCCGACATGAACATGTAATCCAAAAATAAGATTTCCGCGTGCAGTATCTTGCAATTCATTTACGATTTCATGGTATCGAGGATGATCCGTTATCTGTTGATCTTGCCAACGTGAAAAGGGATGAGTACCACCAGCAGCGAAAAGTAATCCTTGCTTAGCAGCAATTTCACTAATCATTTTTCGTAAGTAAGTTACTTCTGTTCTTGCTTCCGTAATATCCTTACAGATGTTCGTTCCTACTTCAACAACACTTTGATGCATCTCTGCTTTCACTTGTTCTTTTAAAATCACTTTGCCGCCTTCAACAATTTGATGCATGTGACTTTTTAATTCACGCGTAATAGGATCAATGATTTGAAATTCTTCTTCTATACCTAATGTAAATAAACCCATATTGCTATTCGAAATTTTAAAATTTAATTTTATTCCTTTATCTATTTAAACTGTATTCGTTTTTCAAAAAGTTTCGAAAGACGAATTCAAAAATCTTCCTCGTCAACACCTAAAACGATATCCATCTTCCAGATATTCTCATCATTTAAAGATCCTAAATAGTCAACTGGATTATTATAATAAACATTTTCATCATAATAACCATCCAAATGATTTTTTATATCGAAGGCGCCTCCCATACTGAAAACATCACGAACACGATCGGGATGACGGAAAGCGAAATTTATTGCTTGATAACCACCAAAACTGCATCCAGCCATAACCACTCTGTGGTGACCAGTTTCATTGGAGGCACGACTTACAACTTCATGTAAAATAAAATCATCATAATACGTATGATTACGGATGCGATCAGAAGGATGAATCATTTCATTATAAAAAGAGAATTCATCAACACTATTTGGGCAATATATTTTTACCAAACCGTTATCTACAAGCCAAGCTACCGACTCTATAAGGCGAAAATCCTTGTTTTGATGATAAGTACCCATTGAGGTAGGGAATATGATTGCCGGTACTCCTGAATGTCTAAAAATCAACATCTCCGGCTCTGCGTCTAAAATAGGTGAGTGCCATTTTACGATTTCTTCTTTCAATGCAGGGTGTTTTAAGGGTAGCTTACAAATATAAAACTTTCTAATTTAGTTGTTGAAAAGCTGCTCTAATATAATGGTAACTCTGTTACTATTTACTTGTAATATCTAAAATATAATAAAATTAATGTTTATGAACTTCTTATTTTTGTACTATGGAAATTTCAATCAATAGTATTTCGTTAACTGTTATCAATGAGTTGAAACAGATATGTGGAGAGAAGTATGTTTTTACTGATGAGGGTATTTTAGCAGATTATGGCCATGATGAGACGGAAGATTTACAGTTTAATCCGTTTGTAGTAGTGAAGCCAATTACGCCTGATGAAATTGCAGGTATAATGAAGGTTGCTAACAGGGAATTAATACCAGTTACTCCACGTGGTGCGGGTACAGGTTTAAGTGGTGGAGCATTACCCGTTTTTGGTGGAATCCTTCTTTCTACTGAAAGGATGAATAAAATTCTTGAAATTGATGAAAGAAATTTACAAGCAACTGTAGAACCTGGTGTTATAAATCAAGTTTTTCGAGATGCAGTTGAAGCAAAAACTTTGTTTTATCCTCCTGATCCTGCTAGCAGAGGAACCTGTTTTTTAGGAGGCAATCTAGCTGAAAATTCAGGCGGACCAAAAGCAGTTAAGTATGGCGTTACAAAGGATTATATTCTCAATTGCGAAGTGGTATTGCCAACAGGAGAAATCATTTGGACTGGTGCCAATGTTTTGAAAAACTCCACTGGATATAACCTTACACAATTAATGGTAGGTAGCGAAGGAACTTTAGGGATTGTTACAAAAATCGTTGTACGATTAATTCCGCTTCCAACACAAAATCTTTTGATGTTGATTCCATTTCGCTCTGCAGAGAAAGCTTGCGAAGCTGTTTCAGCAGTTTTTAGAGCCGGATTTACACCTTCAGCAATGGAATTCCTAGAACGTGATGCTATAGATTATGTGCTGCAATTTGTGGATGTAAAAATCCCCGTTAAGGATGATCATAAAGCCCATTTATTAGTGGAAGTTGATGGAAATGATTTGGACGTTTTGTTTAAAGAATGTGAGCAAATTACCGAGTTGATGTATCAATTTGAATGTGATGAAGTTTTATTCGCTGATACGGCCCAACAAAAGGCTGATCTGTGGAAAATGCGTCGCTCGGCTGGTGAAGCTGTTAAATCGCATTCTGTTTACAAGGAGGAAGATACTGTTGTTCCTCGTGCAGAATTGCCAAAATTATTGAAAGGTGTTAAAGAGATTGGTGCTAAATACGGTTTTAGATCTGTTTGTTATGGTCACGCTGGTGATGGTAATTTGCACGTAAATATCATTAAAGATGGTATGACCGATGAAGACTGGAATACCAAAGTTCCTCTAGGAATTCGGGAGATATTCCAACTTTGTGTGGCTCTCGGAGGAACTATTTCAGGCGAACATGGAATTGGCTGGGTGCAAAAAGAATACATGGACATTCCTTTTAATCCAACTCAAATAAATCTTCAAAAAGGAATTAAGAAGTTGTTCGACCCCAATAATATTCTTAATCCGGGTAAAATGTTCGTTTAGGTAATTATATTATCCCTGTTCTAATGCAAGATTTCCTTATTCAACTTGTTTGTGAACTATTAATTGATTTTTTACGTTTAAGTTTAATTAAGGCAATCGATTTCGCGTTAAATTAGGTCGTTGTAATAAACTTATTAAAATGAAGTGTTTTTTTGTAACTCTGTTGATGTGCTTTGGAAATTATTTCTCGGCTTTTTCACAAGAAATGTGGGGAGCATCACCAAGTAATTATGCCGGTCAAATGGGACTCGATTTAAACCCCGCATTAATTGTTGCCGCACCCTATAAATGGGAGATTCATTTATTTTCCATGAATGAATCAATCACCAATAATTACATGTATCTGGCTGCTAACAGTAAACTTTTTAGAAAGAGTTTTAAAAGAGAATCGTTAGAACAAGATCGTTTAACTGATCGCTATACAAAAACTCCCGATAAGTATGCTTATAATTCTGATTTCATAAAATATCCGGGATTTATTTGGGTAAATAAAAAGTTTTCTATTGGATTTCATGTTTCTACTCGTGTTGAACTAAGCGCTACAAGAGTTCCTTATCACCTAGCAAAATTTATTAAAGACGGATTTACATATACGCCTCAACAAAATCAAGATTTAGTTACAGATAACGCAAATGTTGCATTGTTGAATTGGCATGAAATGGCTTTAACTGCCGGTACAACAATTCAAGATTCAAAAGAAGCATTTATAACCGGCGCAATAACTCTGAAATATAATTATGGCCTAAATGCCTATTATGCTAATATTAATTCTTTCGATTATAACGTCCCCAATGATTCTGTATTAATAATCACAAATTTAAATGCTGAAATTGGTCATGCAATGCCTGTTAATGGTGATGGCGGACTTGCTGAAACGCTACAGAATCGAGGGAGAGGATTTTCAACAGATATTGGAGTGCAGTATTATAAAAATCGTAATGATAATTTTTATAGCCCTTGTTCAAAAAGTAAAGATGAAAAACCGTATGATTATAAAATTGGCGCATCAATAATTGATTTAGGATATATTAAATATTCGAACCAGGCAGTTACATTTAAATATGAGGATGTGAGTACTTATTGGGGAGGTTTTGATACTGTTAATTTTAATGGGATTGGCCATACGGATACGATCTTGTCAAATCAATTTTATGGAAATCCTGATGGTGCAAAGGATAAAGCTTCATTTACAATGTTTACCCCTGCAGCAATTTCAGTCCAAGCAGATTTTTGCTTTCAACCACATTTTTTTGTGAATGCAAGTATCGTTCAACGAATTGGCTTTGGTAAAAGAGAAATTAAACGCTCCAATGAAATAGCAATTATTCCACGTTATGAAACCAGAAAATTTGAAGTGTCATTGCCAATCTCTATTTACGATTTTTTTCGACCACGCGTTGGCATAGCTTTCCGTTATAGATCATTAACAATTGGAACCGATATGCTAGGGCCATTTCTAGGAATTACTAATGCCTTTGGCGCTGATATTTACTTAGGAATAAGTATTATACATTTTGGAAAATGTGTAAATAATAATTCAGGAAGAGGTAAAAAAGTTAGGATTGAAAAGTGCAATACTCCAGGGTCTTGATTATTATTTGTAAATTAAAATCACTGGAATTTCACCATTCTTTTGATAGCCACGGTACATTCCTTCTGAATTAAAAGGTAAAGAAATATTTCCTTCTTTATCAATTGCAATGAGTCCACCTTCTCCACCGATTTTTACAAGTTTTTCAAATACTACTTTATCACATGCCTCTTGTAAATTTAATTTTCCGTATTCCATTAAACAGGAAATATCATAAGCTACAACTGCCCTAATAAAATATTCGCCATGACCAGTGCAACTTATAGCGCAAGTGTTATTGTTTGCATATGTTCCAGCCCCAATAACTGGAGTGTCGCCAATTCGATTGTAGTTTTTGTTCGTCATTCCTCCCGTGCTTGTGCAGGCAGCAAGATTCCCATGTTGATCTAGTGCAACAGCCCCAATAGTTCCGAATTTTTTATCGTGAATTTCGGTATGATCCATCTGAATACGACCTTCTTTTTGAGCTTCTTGAAATTGTGCAAAACGAAACGCATCATAAAAATAATTATCATCTTCAAAAGCTAATCCGTTTTCTTTTGCAAACTTTTCTGCACCTAAGCCAAATAAAAAAACGTGCTCCGACTTTTCCATGACAGCTCGTGCAAGTTCAATAGGATTACGTACATTCATAACTCCTGATATTGCGCCAGCTTCTAAATTGTCGCCACGCATTATTGAAGCATCCATTTCATGTTTACCATCAGCAGTAAAAACAGCGCCTTTCCCAGCATTAAAAAGCGGACAGTTTTCCAAACTAATTGCAGAAGCCGTAACAGCATCCAATGCACTTCCACCATTTGCTAAAATATCATTTCCAGCCTTTAATGCAGCACCTAAAGATTCAGTATATGCTTTCTCTTTCTCTGCCGTCATCGAAGATCTCGTAATCGTCCCAGCCCCACCATGTATCGCAATCGAATATTTCATATCTAAATTTTTATTTCGTAATTTTAAAACACCAACTGATTTCATCGGTTGGTGTTTTAAGCCCTCCCCCCAAAGATAGCACTTCCGATTCGAATCATAGTGCTTCCACAATCTAATGCAATTTCATAATCACTAGTCATTCCCATCGATAAAATATTGAAGGATTTAGGATTACTTGACATAAGTTTACAATTATCAAAAATGCTCTTTAGGTTTGAAAACTCTTCTTCAATTTGTAATTTATCTTCTGTTAACGTAGCCATACCCATTATACCTCGAACATTAATATTTTCCAATGTAATCATCTCAGGGAATAATAATAAGGACTCTACTTCTAATTCACTAAATCCAAACTTTGTTTCCTCTTTAGCAATATGAACTTGTAATAAACAATCAACTTCAATGCTTAATCTTTCCGCTTGCTTATTAATTTCTTGCAATAATTTAAAACTATCAACACCATGAATTAAAGTTGTAAATGGAAGTATCGTTTTTACTTTATTGCTTTGTAGATGACCAATAAAATGCCATTGAATTTCTTCCTTAAAATGTGAATGCTTTTCTACTAGTTCTTGAACATAATTCTCTCCGAAATTTAATTGACCAATGCCATATAGTTCTTTAATATCGTCTATCGGTTTTGTTTTTGAAACGGCTATTAATTGTGCATCGTAACTGATTGCTTTACTTAAAATTTTATTGTAAGATTCTATTTTTATAGACATAAATTAATTACTTATTTAATCGGTTTTGTGATTTTTAATTATTACACACGAAATTGGGTTAAATGATGATCAAGATGCAAATAAGTTAGTCTTCCCCATTCTTTTCTGCTAAGATTACCAAACATAGGATGCTGCGAAAAGTTAAAGGTGGCATCTGTATTATAAAAATTACTTAATAATTTTAGTAGAACATCTTTATCGTTTTCAAAGTTTATTGGTGCTGTTCCTTTTTTCTTTACATCATATTCAATAGGTGAATCTGCTTTTCCTTTTGGGAAAGGAATTATATAAAAAATTAAAAATTTACCTATCGTTTTATAAAACCAATTATTGTAAGGTTTAGTTATTCTAGCTCCTAATGCTTCTCGAAGCGGATCGGTACAGTGGACAAGCATCTCTCCAGAATTCATACTTCCCCATTTTTTTTCAGAATCTGATTTAATAGATTTTATTTGAGAAACAATTTCTTTATAATCATTTTCGTGAAATATGTTTTTCATATTCTAAATACTATCTTCAAGATTTGTAATAATTTTTTGTACTATTTCATCTTTTAAAAAGAAGGTGTCAAGAATTAATTTAGCTTTTTTAGAAACTTCAATTAAGGATTTTTCGGGACAAGAATAGGTTTCTCTAATTAATTTTATTTGCTCCTTATTTACAATATCACATGTTAAAATAGCTTCATTAATTGCTTTAGTTTTTATTCCTTGATCTTTTAATTTACCTAATTCAGAAATTATCCAACTTAATGCATAAAAGTTGGCGGCATCAATAATCAATGAATTAAAGTTTTGAGGAGGCTTAGGCAGTTTGTTGAAAGGTGAATTTATTATTTCTTTGGTTAGATATTTATTTAAAGCTACCGGTGTTTTTTTATTCTCTTTAAGTTGAATCCATCCATTACAAACTTGAGTATAGATGCTTATCCATCTTAATTTCCTTCTTATCTCATGAAGTCCACCCTCTAAATCATTTACATCTAAACTTCCATCAACATAAGCATCTTGAACTTTGTTAAGTTGCTTAATAATGTATTTTGCTAATTCTTTTCTAAGATCTTTTACTTTTGGATAATCAACTTTCGAAAATTCACTTATTAGTTCTGTATAGGTATGTACTTTGTTGCCAATCCATTTTTTATCAATTAGGAATTCAGTCATTTCTAACTGATAATCATCTTTCTTTTTTTTAAAGTAAGCAATAAATTTTGGATCAATATCTTTTTTATTTTCTATTTCAATAAATAATGCTTCATGGTAATCATAGGTTCCAAGAATATCTTCATTCTCTTTAAATTGATTATAGATATTATTGAATTGCTTTTTGCTAATTGCGAAACGAAGGATTCTTGTGCTTGCTTCTAGTTTAAAAAGTAGATTACGCGATCCTAACTTATAATAATTCAGCCCTGCATCAGTGCTTATTCCAGCCTTTGTAGCAATATTATGTAATTCAGTTAAATTATCTATTATTCTAAATGGAAGATCTTCTTTCATAATCAAATTTTTTAATTAAATAAAAAACCGCGCAGAAAATAAGTAAATTACTGCACGGTTTTTTATTAGCTTTATGTTAATATTAATCTAATGAATGAACAATTAATCCAGAACGAAGCTTTGGCTCGAACCAAGTTGTTTTTGGAGGCATTATTTCTCCACTATCTGCGATGTCAATTAATTGTTTCATGGTAACTGGATATAATGCAAATGCTGCAGCCATTTTACCACTATCTACTCTTGTTTTCAATTCGCCTAACCCTCGCAATCCACCTACGAAATCAATACGCTTATCTTTTCTTAAATCAATTATGTCTAATAGTGGTGCTAATACTCTTTCAGAAAGAATTGTAACATCTAAAACTGCAATTGGATCATTGTCATTATATGTTCCAACTTTAGCGGTTAATGAATACCATTTTCCACCTATATACATACTAAAATCATGCAATTTTTCTGGACGATATTCAGTGATTCCTTTCTCAACAATATCAAAATTGTCTTTTAACTTATTGATAAACTCTTCTTCTGTTAATCCATTTAAATCTTTAATAACACGATTATAATCCATGATCTGTAATTGGTTATCAGGAAAATGAACGGCTAAGAAAAAGTTATACTCTTCAGTACCATTATGATTCTGATTTTTTTCTCGTAATTCTTTTCCTACAAGCCCTGCAGCAGCAGTTCTATGATGACCATCAGCAACATAAGTTGCAGGAATTTTTGCAAATAAATCTGTAATCTGTTGAATTGTTTTGTCATCCTTTACTACCCAAACTGTATGACCAATGCCATCATCCGTTACTAAATCATACTCGGGAGTATCCTTAATAATTTCGTTAACAACAGCATCTAATGCAGGCACATTTGGATATGCAAAAAATACGGGTTCTGCATTCATATTTCCAACGCGTACGTGATTTTTTCGATCTTCTTCTTTATCAGGTCGAGTTAATTCATGCTTTTTAATTATTCCATTCATGTAATCATCAACAGAAGCACAACCCATAATTCCGTATTGAGTTCTTCCATTCATCGTTTGACTATAGATGTAATAACACTCCTTATCTTCATTAAAGAGCACGCCATCAGCTACCATCTTCGCAAAATTTTCTCTTCCTTTCAAATAAATTTCGGGAGCATAAGCATTTGTTCCATCTGGAAAATCGATTTCTGGTTTAATTACATGATAAAATGACATCGTATCACCATTCGCTTCTATTCTTGCTTCTTTTTCATCTAGTACATCGTAAGGACGACAAGCAACACGCTTTACAAATTCTTTCTTCGGACGAATCCCTTTAAATGGTTTTAAAATTGCCATAATATTTTAATAAGTTAATTATTCTTTTTATTTATTTTTTTTGTAAATTATTTTAATGTCCTTTAAAGAACTCTACAATCTTTGTTGCAATTTCAACTCCAATTCTTTCTTGACCTTCTTTAGTTGATCCTCCAATATGTGGAGTAAGAGAAATGTTATCGTGATTACGTAATTCTTCTTTAATCAATGGTTCGCCTTCAAAAACATCTAGTCCGGCAAATGCAACTTTACCTGAGTTAAGTGCGTTCAGTAAGTCTCCTTCATGTACTGCGCCACCGCGTGCTGTGTTTACTAACATAACGCCATCTTTCATTTGGTCGAACTCACGTTTTGATAGGATCGGGGAGGCACCTTTAGGAAAAGGAACATGTAATGTGATGAAATCACTCTCGGCAAGTAAGCGTTCAAAAGGAACACATTTCATAGTGAGCATAAATTTCGCATCAGTCATTCTGCCAAAGAAATCGATTTCAATTTTTACATCAGCAGCGCGAAGTTTAAAGGGTAGAATATTCATTCCTATTCCTAGTCCCATTCTTGCTACTGATTGTCCGATGTTTCCAAAACCTACAATTCCTAATGTTTTTCCTTTTAGTTCTAATCCTGATGAATATTTTTTCTTTAAAACATCAAACTCATCTTTTGTTGTAACATTAGGCATTCTTCTATTGGCATCATGTAAATATCTAACACCATTAAAAAGATGAGCGAAAACTAATTCAGCAACAGATTGAGATGAGGCTTCAGGAGTATTAATTACACGTAAACCTTTATCTCTGGCATACACTACATCAATATTATCCATTCCTACTCCTGCTCTTCCAATCAATTTTAAATTCGGGCAAGCATCAATTAAATCTTTCCTAACAGTGGTCGCGCTTCGAACTAGTATCCCATCATATTTTTTCAATTCTGTCATTAATTGTTCTTGTGGAATTTTATTGGTTTCCACTTCAATTCCTGCAGCAATTAAAATTTCTTTTCCTGCTTTATCAATTCCGTCGTTCGCTAATATTTTGGCCATAAAATTATTTTAATGAAATAAAACACTTATTCTTTTTTAGAATAACCATAAGTTTTTTTTTAATTCTATTAAGCGGTTATTAAAGCGAAATCTTTCATCAATTGAGTAAGAACTTTTACGCTTTCTAATGGCAATGCATTGTACATGGATGCTCTGAATCCACCAACTGAGCGATGCCCTTTTAAACCAATAATTCCTGCATCTTTAGCCATCTTTAAAAAATCTTCTTCTAATTCTGGATTCTTAAGAAGGAAACATGCATTCATGTTCGAACGATCTTCTTTTTCGCATGTACCAACAAACATTGGGTTACTATCAACTTCTGCATAAAATAGATCAGCCTTGGCTTGATTAATTTTTTCAATCGCAGGAACACCGCCAATAGCTTTTAACCATTCTAATGTTGCCATACAAACATAAATAGGAAATACAGGTGGAGTATTGTAAAGTGAATCACCTTCAATATGTGTTTCATACTTCATCATTGTTGGTATAGTCCTTTCTGTTTTTCCCAGGACATCGTTTTTTATGATTACCAGGGTAACGCCTGCTGGTCCCATATTTTTTTGAGCACCTGCATAAATTAAATCAAATTTTGATACATCAACAGGGCGAGAAAAAATATCACTCGACATATCACAAATCATTGGAATTGGACTATCGGGAAACGATTTCATTTGTGTTCCGTAAATAGTATTATTGGAAGTCACGTGTAAATAATCACAATCTGTTGGAACAGTATATCCTTTGGGAATGTAATTAAAATTTTTATCTTTTGAAGTAGCGATTACTTGTGTTTCACCAAAAAGTTTCGCTTCTTTAATTGCTTTATTAGCCCAAACTCCAGACTCAACATAAGCTGCTTTTTTTACTAAAAGATTCATCGCAACCATAGCGAACTGTGTACTTGCGCCACCTTGAAGAAAAAGTATTGAATAATTATCGGGAACACCCAAAAGTTCTTTCACTAGCGATTTAGCTTGAACCATTACTGCATCAAAATCTTTGCTTCTATGTGAAATCTCTAAAAGAGATAATCCGCTACCATTAAAATTTAAAACCGCTTCCGCTGATTTTTGTATTGCCGAGTCTGGAAGTACTCCTGGACCTGCACCAAAATTGTGTTTTTTCATAGCCTTTTTTACTTTTATTTTGATAGATTTTTTTTCGTTTCTCGAATCATCAAAGTAAGTAGGAATTCTCCTTTGAAACAAGTTTCAAAGTGCAAAAGCAAAAAAATCTTCCTAATAAATTGTGTTTTTCTAAAGAACTAGGTTAGATGCTAAAATCCAGGCATGCTAATAATCTATTTAGTGATTCTAAACTTTTTAATTTCAGGATTCTTACCCTCCGCAGCAGAGTTGTTTTTAGCATCCAAATCCTTCTTAAAATACCATAAACCATGGTCGAATTGTAGTCCGTCAAAACTTAAGTCGGGACCATAAAGATTATACATCCCTTTGGATTCCGGCCTTAAATCAGTTGAAGCTAAATGATCGAAAATAAGCAGTTTTTTGTCATCATTGTAACGTAATGACATGGTTGCTTGGGAGTTGTATTCAAAAATCATCCTCATCTTAGCTCTTCCACCTGTTTTAATTACTGGAGCTCCTAAAGAGACTTTGTTGCTAGTTATTACAATCGGCTCAATGATTTTTCGGGTACTCAATGCAGTATGTGGAGCCCACCCTAATAGCAAATAGTAATCCTTCTTCTTTTTCCTTTCATGGATGACTTTATAATAAATGCATCCATACCAATTTGCAGTGTCGAGTCGCATTGTTTCATCTTCATCATTATTTGTGAAAATCGCTTCTTTTAAATGATAAAGTTTAACACTATTTTTTTTCTCATCCCAAGTTTGAACATACCCAAAATACGAAAATTGATTTTTATCTGCGGTCGGTAACATCCAATTATAAATTTTAAATTTTCCGTCTGGTGAATTAACAACAGATATTGTATTTGCTTGATAAAAAGAAAGTTTATTACTGATTGGATTTTGAAGAATGCTATCAACTAAATAGCTGAATTTTTCATTGCTTGCAATTCGCACACTATCCGAGCTTCCACGTAATAACGAATCCCCAAAGTTCTTTAATCTTAAAAGTGGTAAATTGAATTTACTTGTATCAGTATCTTGTGCTTGCGCCGATGAAAAAAAGAGAATGAGAATACAAATAAGGTTACGGCATAAATTCATGGTACAAGAATAATGCAAAATGGAATTGGATGGTTTGAATCAATAGAATTCTTCTTGAATTAAGAAAACAAAAAATCCGCTCTAGAGCGGATTTTTTGTTTAAATCTTTGAAAAGAAAAATTACATATGCATTTTTTCTTTCTTGCCTTGAAGAACTTCTTTTGACTCTCTATAATCTTCATCATCAACGCAGCAATCAACTGGGCAAACTGCTGCACATTGAGGCTCATCATGAAAACCTACGCACTCGGTACACTTATCAGAAACGATATAATAGGCATCCATTGATTTAGGTTCTTGAGGAGCATCTGCATCAATTGAAGTTCCATCTAATTTGGAAAACATTCCTTTTACAGCTGTTCCATCAGAGAAACGCCATTCTGCTCCTCCTTCGTAAATTGCATTATTCGGACATTCCGGCTCGCAAGCCCCGCAGTTAATACATTCGTCTGTTATCTTTATTGCCATTGTTGGTAGTATTTTAAATGTAATTTTGTCAACTCTTGAACACAAAAGTACACACAAAAGTTACGTGACCCAATTTCTGAGCAAATACAATGACACTACAAGAAAGAATTAATGCATTTATAGTATGGGGAAGTGCCATGGCGGCCATGTTGGATGAATTGGAATTCAATACTTTAAATGAAGGTAATAACATCGAATCAATTATTTTAAAAGCCCATCATCATAATCAATGGTTCACTCCTGATCAAAGTAAAAGAGCGCTAAAGGCAATCACAATAATGCTCGAAAAGAAATCTCTAGAGCCATGGATGGGGAATTATTCAGCAAATATTGAACTGTCTGCTGCGCCTAAGCGTGTTGGGGTGATTATGGCCGGAAATATTCCTGCTGTTGGATTTCAAGATGCTCTATGTGTGCTAGCCTCGGGAAATATTCTTTTGGCAAAGTGTTCTTCGGATGATAAAATTTTAATCCCTTTTCTTCTAGAGGTTTTGATTACTATCGAACCTAGATTCAGAGCAAATATTGAAATTGTTGAACGTCTTGATAATTTAGATGCAGTGATCGCTACTGGAAGTAATAACTCATCTCGTTATTTTGATTTTTACTTTGGGAAATATCCACATGTGATTCGTAAAAATAGAAATTCAATTGCGGTTTTGGATGGAAAAGAATCGGAAAAACAGTTGGAAGCGTTGGCTGATGATATTTTTGCTTACTTCGGATTAGGATGTAGAAATGTATCTAAAATTTATGTTCCTGAAGGTTATGATTTCGCTAATTTTTATCCTGCTATGCAAGTGTATTCTTCTTTAATGATGCATTCCAAATACATGAATAATTACGATTATCATCATGCTTTGTTTTTACTTAACGATGAAAAATTTCTTACCAACAATTATTTAATTGTACGACAAAATGAAGCGCTATCAACTCCAGTTTCTGTTTTGCATTTCGAATATTACAATTCACTTGCTGAATTAGAAAATAAGCTTAGTGAGATTAGTGAAGAAATTCAATGTAGAGTTGGACTAGGAGGTTTGCCTTTGGGAGCTAGCCAGCAACCAGGTTTATCTGATTATGCTGATGGTATTGATACAATGAAATTTCTTATTTAAATCCCTAATTTTATATTTTTACATAAAAGAATGAAATTACTATTTTTAAAAAAAAATAAATTAAGAATTAGGAATTAAAAATTACTAACAAGAGTGTGCGGTAGGGGTCAAATAAATTAAGAATTAAGAATTAAAAATTAAGATTTGAAAATTACTAAGAAGGTTGTGCGGTTGGGGTCCAGCGAAAGAGCGAACCGACAATTGGTTAACCGATAAAGAAAATAGAAACCACTGCCA
>Ga0114969_10001141_pt1 | contig 22625 bp, 13 predicted proteins | sample M_130807_MF_Meta_FD_87316 | JGI IMG/M metagenome (GOLD analysis project Ga0114969, IMG submission 87316) | Freshwater microbial communities from Lake Montjoie, Canada to study carbon cycling - M_130807_MF_MetaG | ecosystem: Environmental > Aquatic > Freshwater > Lake | place: Lake Montjoie...
CTCCATGCCTTCGACTAGCTTAAGTCGCTTGAGGGCTTTTTTCATCTTTTGGCCAGATGATTCGTCGGCTTCTTTTCGAAGACTAATAGTAAGTTCTTTTAGATCAATCTCTTCTAGTAACTGCTGAAGAGCTTCGGCACCTATTCCAGCTTTAAAAACTTGACCAAACTTCATGTTTAGCTCTCGGTAGCGGCCTTCTGGTAGGAGCTGGTATTTAGCAAGGTTGGTTAAGTCAGTCTTTGCTGCTGCCCAGTTGGCATCTAGCTCGGCAAATTCTTTTGTAGCATCTTCTGGGATAAGTTCAGCCTTACCGCCCTTGATGTCATACTTTGCGATAAGCTCTTTGCGCTTAGATTCAAAGTCTTTCTTAAGATCATCTATAGCATCTGCCTTAGCTTTTTCATCTACATCTGTGACAATGAAATTTGCAAAATAAACAACGCGCTCTAAGTCACGAATACCTACGTTTAAAACAAGGCTTATTGGACTTGGAGTACCTCTTAAAAACCAAATGTGAGCTACTGGTACGCAAAGTGCGATGTGAGCCATTCTTTCGCGTCGTACAATGCTACGAGTAACTAATACTCCACATTTATCACATTCGATTCCTTTGTAACGAATACCCTTGTATTTGCCACAGTAACACTGCCAGTCTTTGGTTGGTCCAAAGATTTTTTCGCAGAATAAACCATCTTTTTCTGGTTTTTGAGTTCTATAGTTGATTGTTTCTGGTTTGATAACTTCGCCATTTGACCAGTCTAGTATGTGCTCTGGGCCAGCAACAGAAAGCTTAATTGCATCAAAGTCGATTATTTGTTGTTCGTGCATAGTGTTGTCCTTATCCATTTTATACCTCTTCCGATTCAATTTCTTTTTGTAGCTGGGCTTCTTCTAGAACTTCGAAGTCATCTTTGCTTTTTGCGTCTGCAAGATCAACTATTGCTTCACCTTCTGGTGGCTCGGTTCCCATAATTAGCTCGTCTGTGCCTAGTGCTTCTACTTCTTCAGCAGTAGCCTGGGCGATAACATCTTCTGCATCAACAGGTGTATCTAGCTCATTTCTTTCAAGGTCTACAGCAAGCATTAAGCTTTGTAGTTCTTTTACTAAAACGTTGAAAGATTCTGGCACCCTAGGTCCCATAATATCTTCACCTTTTATTATTGACTCGTAAGCCTTGCTTCGGCCAATAACATCATCTGACTTGATGGTTAGTATTTCTTGAAGTGTATTTGCGGCACCATAAGCTTCTAGGGCCCAAACTTCCATTTCCCCGAAACGCTGTCCACCTCTTTGGGCTTTACCGCCAAGTGGCTGCTGAGTAACCATAGCGTATGGACCGGTTGAGCGTGCGTGTATTTTGTCGTCTACCATATGTTGTAGTTTAAGTAGATATTTAACACCGACAGTTGTCTTATGTGTTAGTGGCTCACCTGTAAAGCCAGAGTAAAGCTGGGCTTTACCATCTTCTGGAAGTCCAGCTTTTTTGAGTTCGGCCTTTATTTCATCGATTGTTACACCGTCAAAAACTGGGCTGGCTATTTTGTAGCCTAGAGCTTGAGCAGCCCAACCTAAGTGAGTTTCTAGAATCTGTCCAAGGTTCATACGACTACCAACACCAAGAGTGTTTAGGATTACGTCTACAGGAGTGCCGTCTTCTAGATGCGGCATATCTTCTACAGGCATAATTTTTGAGATAACGCCTTTGTCACCATGTCGACCGGCCATTTTGTCACCAGCCTGAATCTTACGAAGCTCGGCAATAGATACGTATATCTGTAGAGAGACGCCGGCAGATAGATCATCGCCGTTTTCTCGGCTCAATATCTTAACATCAACAACTTTTCCTGCGGCACCGTTAGGCACTCTAAGGCTAGTATCTTTTACGTCACGGGCTTTTTCACCAAAAATTGCTCTGAGTAGACGCTCTTCACTTGATAGCTCGGTTTCACCTTTTGGAGTAATCTTACCTACCAATATATCACCTGCACCAACTTCTGCACCTATTCTAATTACGCCATCTTCGTCAAGATCTTTTAGGCTTTCTTCTGATACGTTAGGTATATCTCTTGTTACAACTTCATCGCCTAGCTTAGTATCACGAACGTCCACTTGGTGGGTTTCGATGTGGATACTAGTATAGCGGTCATCTTGTACAAGTCTTTGAGAGAGCACAATAGCATCTTCAAAATTGAGTCCATCAAATGGCATAAATGCAACTACTACATTTTGGCCTAGAGCTAGCTCACCAGCCTGAGTACTCATACCGTCAGCTAAGACATCACCTTTGGTCACTTTTTGTGATGAGTAGACTAGGGCTTTTTGGTGAATACAGCTACCTTGGTTTGAGCGAACAAAATTTGCAAGCTCGTAAGTTTTTGTACCAGATTTTTTATATTTGACTACAATAGCTTCGGCAGTAGAAGACAGTACTTCACCATCATCTTCGGCAACTATAACTTGGCCAGAATCAACTGCCACAGTTCCTTCTATACCAGTACCAACAACAGGAGAATCTGGTCGGATTAGGGCTACAGCTTGTCGTTGCATGTTAGCTCCCATTAGGGCTCGCTTGGCATCATCGTGCTCAAGGAAAGGAATAAGACTGGCTGATACACCTACGATTTGCTTGCTTGTAACGTCCATGTACTCGACAAAATTAGCATCTTCTTCATCGGCTTCACCACCAACTCCTCGTACTGGAACTCGTGAGTCTATAAAGTAGCCATTCTCATCTGATGGAGTATTGGCCTGGGCGATAACAGCTTTTTCTTCATCTGAGGCATCAAGATAAACAACTTCTGTAGTAACGTGAGCCTTTACTGGCAATGATTCAATCTTAGCTGATGCTAACTTCTTGGCAATTGCAGAGGTTATCTTGTCTCCAGGTTTAACTATTGACTGTCCTTTGCTGTCCTTAAGTTCTTTTACAGCAATCTCACCTGTCGCTTTTTCTGGAGTGACAGAGTTAATTACTTTTAGATATGGGCTTTCTAAAAATCCGTACTCATTAATTCTTGCGTAAGTCGCCATAGTACTTACAAGACCAATGTTTGGTCCTTCTGGTGTTTCGATTGGGCATATTCTACCGTAGTGAGTTCTATGAACGTCGCGAACCTCAAAGCCTGCTCGCTCTCTGTTTAGGCCACCAGGACCCATGGCGTTTAGACGGCGCTTGTGAACAATTTCGGCCAACGGATTGATTTGATCCATGAACTGACTGAGTTGGTGAGAAGCAAAAAACTCTTTCACTGCAGCAACTATTGGTCTGTTGTTGATTAGCTGTGCTGGCATAATAGTTTCAGGATCAGCAAGACTCATGCGGTCTTTGATAATTCTTTCAGTTCGCAAAATACCAACTCTAAAACGAGCTTGCATAAGTTCGCCTACCATTTTTAAGCGACGATTGCCAAGGTGGTCGATGTCTTCAGTAGGGGCATCGCTGTTGCTCATTCTGATGATTTCTTTGATTATGGCAACAAAATCTTCTTTTCTTAGAATACGATTTTCTGGAATATTTTTTACGTTTAGACCGAGTCTTTTGTTAACTTTGTAACGACCTACTTTTGAAAAATCATATCGTTTGTTATCAAAAAACATTCCGTCAATTAGGCTTTTTGAATTTTCTACTGTGGCTAGATCGCCTGGTCGAATACGTCTGTAGACTTCCATTAGAGCTTCAGCACTTGAGCTACTAGGGTCTTTAGAGATTGTTTCATCTATAAACTTAACTTCACCTGTGTCGATATCGGCAAATAGTTCTTTTAGTTCTTTATCTGTGCCATAGCCAAAAGCCCGCAAAAGTGCGGTTACTGGAATTTTTCGTTTACGATCTATTTTTACGGTCATTACGCCGTTTTGGCCAGTTTCAATTTCTAACCACGCACCACGGTTGGGAATTATTTTTGCTCCGAAATAGTTGGCTGAGCTTTCGCGGGTGAAGAATACACCAGGGCTTCGTACTAGCTGACTTACTACAACGCGCTCTACGCCGTTGATAACAAAAGTACCGCGTTCGGTCATGACAGGATAGTCACCTAAAAATATTTCTTGGGTTTTGATTTCACCTGTTTCTTTGTTAAGAAGTTCGGCTGTAACTTTTAATGAAGATTCGTAACTTAGGTTTTTTTCTTTGGCTTGTATTTCAGTGAATTTAGGAACTTCATAGTGATAGTCTTTGAAGCTTATTGAGTAGCGCTTGCCGGTGAAGTCTTCTATTGGGGTGGCTTCTGCGAATAGTTCTTTGAGGCCTTCGTCAACAAACCAATTGTAGGCATCGGTTTGGATTTTAATAAGATTTGGTAAGGACAGTAATTCTTTATTTTTGTGTAAAAAAACGCGTTTCTGAACAGGGGTTTTTGCCATAATTCCCGATCTCTCCTATTAATATTTATTGTGACGAACAGGTGGTTTTTCTAAACTGACAAAAAACCGGCTACCCACGTACTTTGGGTATTTATTCCGGCTGAAGAGTTTAAGCGTCCTCTGTATGACCCTTATCTTATCTTGAAAAGACTGATACTGTCAAGTACTTTTTAGCTGTAACTTTGCAAAAGTCTTAAACTGGAATACACCGTACAGGCCAATTAATATTCCAGCGCCAGTCAAGACCTTTAGCGGGCTAACAAGATCTGCTGTGATACCAGCCAATAATACTGGTAAAATTGCCGCTACATTCATCATCATATTAAGGGTGCCAAATATTTTTCCCCTGGCTTCATCTGTAGAATTAAGCTGCAGCAGTGTCTGGGCAGATACACTGACTAAGCCGTTAGCTATTCCTAGAACTAGAGAAATAGATGCGACTATTAGACCAAAAAAGCGCAAATCTCTCAGTGCTGGCACAAAGCTTAGACTTACCAGCATAATTGATGCCATAGCAATACCTACATTTATCACCGTAGTTTTTTTAGTAAGTTTTAAATATTTTCCAACAATAACAGCTCCTATTACCATACCTAGTGCTGCCGGGATAATAAGCATAAAGCTAACCTGGGCCAGACTTTCGCCAAATACTAGTAGCGCAATTGCCGGTGCTAGTACTGCAAGCACACCGAGCATGGCCTGGGCGATGGTGAGATTGATAATTGGAAATATTAGACCGGGGTCTGTTATTATTTCGTGAAAGCTAGTTCTGATTGTTGAGAAAACTTCTTTGTTAATTTCTTTGATGGGTTTTGCAGAAGTTTCTGCCCTTAGGCTTGGTAGCCCAATACAGAGTATTGCGGCAACAGCAAATGCACCAGAGGTGACATAATACACAGCGTTTGGCCCCCATAGAGCAACTATTGGCCCGGCCAAGCTGTAGCCAAGAACAAACGAGCTGTACAGAGTAAATAAGAATAGTGAGTTGGCACTCAAAAACTGAGATTTTTTGACAAGCCTTGGTAGAGCCGCACCCTCTGCTGGTGTAAAAAACTGTGAAAATACAGAAATAGCAAATACCAATAGATAGACTAGCAGCAGATTGCTCTCGATAAACAAGAAGCCCAGAACTAAAATAGCCCTTACTACATTAGTTATTATAAGAACTTTTTTTCTATCCCAATGATCTACATAGGCGCCCGCCAAGACTGCAAAAACAACCGAAGGAACGCCAAAGGCCAAAATAAGTAGACTTACAGCTATGTTGGCATAAGGCGTCTGAGCAGCTAGCTCGTACACTCTAATAATTAAAGCAAAATTAAGTAAATTTGCTGCTAGCTGACTAGTTAGCTGGGCTATCCATATTTTTAGAAAATTCTGGTTTCGCAATAATGATGAATACATAATATCTAGATAATACTTCTACTTCTTAGATTTGCTTGGCTTTTTTTTGACTACTTCATCAACAATCCCATAGGCCTTGGCTTCTTCTGCGGCTAGCCAAAAATCACGATCGCTATCTGATGTTATTTTGGCAACTTTTTGGCCGGTCTTCTCAGCCAGTATCTCGTTGAGCTTATGACGTATTTTGATAATTTCATTGGCAGTTATTTCGATATCAGATGCTGTACCCTGAAATCCACCGCTTGGCTGATGTATCATGACTCGACTGTTAGGCAATGAAAATCTTTTTCCAGACTGACCACAAGCCAACAAGAAAGCGCCCATACTAGCCGCCATACCAACGCAAATTGTACTTACGTCTGGGCCAATATGCTGCATGGTGTCATATATCGCTAGCCCTGCAGTTACACTACCTCCTGGGCTGTTTATGTAAAGACTAATATCTGCAGTAGGGTCTTCGCTCTGCAAAAACAATAGCTGAGCTATTACAAGATTTGCTACGGTGTCATCTATCTCTGTGCCTAAAAATATGATTCTTTCCTTGAGAAGTCGAGAATAAATATCATATGCTCTCTCTCCAGATTGAGTCTTTTCTATTACGGTTGGTATTAAGATTGAGTTTGAAAAATCGTTTGTATTCATATTTAACTATTTTAGCACATGACGAGCGATATCATAAAGTTGATTTGGTGGATTAAGCTTAATTCTTTATCTAAAATATATAAATTAAATTTTAATCAATATTAGATAGTTAAATTACTATTTTGTAGCTGCAGCTGAGAGAATAGCCACGGCCTTGGTAGTTAGAAGGTGATTTCGCAAGTCATCTTTGAAGTGCCCATGAGTTAGCTCCTCTTGCATCTTTGGATCGGTGTAGTTTGCCTTCATCTGGGCTAGCTCGGTTTCAACATCTGCGTCACTGACGGTGACTTTTTCTGTCTCTATAATCTGTCTTAGCAGTAGGCCAATTTTTACTCTTTTTTCGGCTTCAGTCTTGAGGGTTGCTTCAAATTCTTCTGGCTTTTGGCCTTGTAGCTGTAGATATTTTTCTATGTCTAGGCCACTGTTGCGCAGGTTTTCTTCTGTTTCAGAGCGGAGTCTGGTAATCTGCTCTTCTACTAGACTGCTAGGAGCATCAAATTTGGCTAGTTTCAGCGCAGCCTCTAAAACTTGATTCTCGAATTGCTTGTCAATTTCAGCCTGCTTGTTGTGCTCAAGGCTTTTAGCTATCTCTACCTTTAGAGCCTTTAGATCTTGAACTGGACCAACAGTTTTTGCCCATGAGTCGTTAAGCTTTGGTAGCTCTGAGGTGTTTATTTCATGAATTGTAACTGTAAACTCAACATCTGCACTTGCTAGTTCTTTGGCGTGGTAGTCTTTCGGGAATGTAACAGTAAAGGTTTTGGTTTCGCCATTTTTTAGGCCAATCATATTATCTTCAAAACCAGGTATGAAGCTACCTTCACCAATTGTTAGAACGTGCCCCTTGGAGCTAGCGCCGTCTACTGGCTTACCAGCTCTAGTGCCGTCAAAATCAAATTTGACTTCATCGCCATTTTTTATGCCAGACTTGCTTGCGATTTTGGTAGCAGACTGCTTGCGTAAGTTGTCTAGGGTTTCAGCTATTTCTTTTGGGTCTACTTTTACTTTGGCCTTTTTGACAGAAAGCTTAGTGAGATCAATCTTAACTTCTGGCATTATTGCTACTTCAGCCTCGAACTCTAGCTCTGTGTACGGAACAAATTTCTTGAGCGAGATGTTTGGGCTGGCTATTGTATCGAGCTTTAGCTCTCTGGCAGCACGAGTGTAGGCGTGCATCACGACTTCTTCTAGTACTTCGGCCTGTACTCGTTCGGCTCCAAGCTCACGTTCAGCTATTTTGTCTGGCACGTTGCCGGGTCGAAAGCCATCGACTTTAAGGTCTTTTTTGAGTCTTTTAAGAACTGATTTTTGGTAAGGGTCGATAAACTGGGCATCTACTGAAATATGCAAAGTGACATCGGTTTTGGTTTGTTTGGTAATTTTGTGTGTAATCATAAGTCTGGCTATTGTAGCAGACTGATTAATATATTTCTAGAGTAAATATAGCTTTTTTGTAAGTTTTGCCTGCAATGATTTGGTCGATGAACTAGAAAAGTTAAAATCCCTAACAATAAATGTTAAGGATTTTTGGTTTGTGCAGACGAGAGGATTCGAACCCCCTTCCTCCAACTCACTTTTGACCATATTACTGGCCTTTTGAATTGACGCTCACCATTGAGCTTCGTCCGCGATTTAGTCAGATAATTTATCAAATTTGATATAAAATCTGTAGTAATGTGCCCGGAAGCACCTCTTAAGTTGAGTGCCAGCATCCGTACTAGCCTCTGCTAAAAGTTGGCTTTTTGCAGAGATTACTCCAAGGTGCTCCCGAGCGACCAGCTGCCCCCAGCCCCATAGCCGTTGGGGGCAGATGGCGATCTGCTGAGTTCCGCGCTACTGCTTTACAGCAATTGCTAGGTTTTTAGAAAAATCCTAAAAATCTAGCTGTTACCGTAAAACATAAAGTACAAATTTGGTCCTTACTAAGACCACACTGTTTAAGTGTAAGCTTATCAATGGCACCTTTATTGCTCTAATTTATACAAATTAGTTACAAATGGTACCGCGGAGAGGACTTGAACCTCCACGAGTATTACCTCACCAGCTCCTAAGGCTGGCGTGTCTACCAATTCCACCACCGCGGCATAATTTTGTTCTTTAATTTTTTATCTATTTTTTAAAATTCACTTGAACCGCATTATTATAGCAGATTTATCGCTAGATGAGAATGCCTTACTTTAAGATAATTAGCTGGCTGCAATATGAGCTCAATTTTGTCTTTAGTCTGTTTTATGGGATCTTTTTATCTGGCGATAATAACCTATCGTGGTATCCCCATAGTTCTTTTGTTTTACAAGCTCAGCAATCGAGTCATATTCAAGCAATATAGTTTTGGCAGAGCAGCTAGTAATAATAATTCCTGTTTCAGCGAGATGACCAAAAGTTTTTTCTAGGATCACAGAGTCAAACTTAGAGTATGGTGGGTCAAAAAATATAAGATTATACTTTTCAGTATTTTTTGACAAAAAATTGCTATCTGAGCTTTTTATGATTTTAGATCTACTATCAACTCCCAGCGACTTTGCACTATTCTTGATTGCTTCAATAGCTTTACTACCAATATCAACGAATGTTGCTTCTTTGCAGCCTAAACTCAAGGCTTCAAAGCCCAATGCTCCGCTTCCGGCGTAAAGATCTAGAACGCTTAGGCCCTCAATGTCACCCAAGACCTGAAAAATTGCGTGTCTTGTTTGCTCGCTGACCGGTCTAGTCTGGGAGGTCTTTGGCTGGAATATAATTTGGCCCTTCAAGATGCCAGAGGTAATTCTTAACACTACTAAATTACCGCGCTGTGACCATCAACAAATGGGCCAACATCGCCGCCCGCTTCTTTATATGCTGCCAGCCAAGTCGCCGCTATCAGCTGAGGAATGCGCTTAACCACTACTGTCTTAACTGTTTTAGCTAGGCTTACTGTCCAGCCCTTTTGTATAAACTGATCGTACAAGTCTAGCTTTGCAATCCTCAAAGATTCCTCTTCAACTACTGATTTTATGCCTTTTTTGAGTACTTTCTGGTACAACTCTTTGTCGAACTCAACTCTTATTCTATTCATGGCTATTGTGGTCGATACCCCACCTTCGAACATCATATGTGAGGTCATGAGTCCTTTGCGGCCAAAATAGAGCCAACCTAGGCGCATCTTACTAGAGTCTTCGTGCTCGGCAGCCACTAGCTTCATACTGGTGTGGTGGGCTGGGGTTAAGCTGTCAGTCAGGTAGTGGGCCATGAAACCAGCTTCAAAAGAAGCCTTGACCAAATCATCTTCTTTTAGGGCCGCCACTAGATTTGCAAAATGTACCTCTATCCAGCTAGGCAGGCTTCCAATTTTGTTTACTGGGTCCCAGAGGTGGTCTGTTTTGTAGCGACGACTTTTAATCTTTAGTCCGTCTGGACCACCCATTCCTTCAAACTTCAGTATCATCGACTTAGATGGAAACATATTCTCAGAGCCAAGCATAGGCGAAATCAACCGAAAGGCGGTTTTGTCGAACTTCTGATGGGTACCAACGGTATTTAAGACTTTACCCTTGGTGAAATATGTTATAACTCCTGAATTCATTTTTTTGCTTTATTTAAGTTATTTGCCGTAAAACCCTTGGCCTATAAAAGACCTGTTTTAATCGAGTGAAGTTAATTTTTTAAGACTGTTTATGCGCTCTACAGTTCTGGGATATTGTACCATATTTTGTTGAGTTATAAAAGCCGAAGCGGCTTGCTTGACCTCTGAAAGCAGCTTGGCATCAAAAATATTAGCAAAGCGCATATCGAGCAAGCCGTGCTGCCCAGTGCCGTATATCTCGCCCGGCCCCCTCATCTCAAGATCTATTTGGGCCAGCCTAAAGCCATCTGTTGTTTTTTCCATAGCCTGCAGTCGCTTATAGCTGACTGGGTTTTCAGATTCAGAAAATAAGTAGCAATAAGACTGGGTGCTACTGCGACCCACTCGGCCCCTGAGCTGATGCAATGCAGCTAGGCCAAATCTGTCGGCGTTTTCGACAATCAAAACAGTGGCGTTAGGTACATCTACGCCAACCTCAATCACTGTTGTTGCGAGTAAAATATCATATTTCTTATCTCTAAAATCACTCATTATCTGTTGTTTTTCATCTGGTTTCATTTTTCCGTGCAGCATTGCTATGCGCCGGTGTGAGAAAACTGTTTTCTGTAGCCTGGCAAATTCTGACTTAACTGATTTCATACCGCTTGTGTCGTTTTCTTCAATAAGCGGGCAGACAACAAAAGCCTGCTGGCCTTGGGCCAAAAGCTGATCTACAAAAAACTGCACGGTACTACGATCAATATCTCGCACCGCCTTGGTCTGAACCGGTTTACGCCCAGGTGGCAGCTGATCTATAACCGAGACATCAAGATCGCCATAGACTACTAGTGCCAAACTACGCGGAATAGGTGTAGCGGTCATTGTCAAAACATGTGGCATAAAGCTAGCTTTAGACTTGAGATTGCGCCGCTGATTAACCCCAAAACGGTGCTGCTCGTCTATTATTACTAGGCCTAGATTCTCAAACTCTACCCCACTAGATAGTAGCGCATGGGTACCCACGACCATCTGTGTTTTTCCGCTTGCGACATTAGCCTGGACTTGTTTTTTTTCTTTTGCTGGAAGTGCCGAGATGAGAAGCTCAGCTGCTATACCCATTTTTTTAAATATTTTTTTGATGGTGACGATGTGCTGACGAGCTAGAATTTCAGTTGGCACCATTAGAGCAGCTTGATAGCCAGACCGTAAAGTCATTGCACTGGCGATCAAGGCCACGAGGGTCTTGCCAGAACCCACATCGCCTTCTAGCATTCTACTCATTGGCTGTTCACTTTCTAAGTCTTGCAATATCTGCCAAGTAGCCTTGCGCTGGCCATCTGTCAGATCAAAATCAAGTTGACTGAGAACTTCTTCTACTACTTTTTTTTTAAAAACAACTTTGGCTGAACTTTCTGTTTTTATATCTTTTTTTATGGCTAAGCCGGTCAAGATTAGCTCAAAAAGCTCTGCAAAGCCGATTCTTCTTTTGGCCTCATCTATTTGGCCCATGCTGGTCGGCTGGTGCAGGTACTTAAGGGCCTGACTGTAGCTACCAAGCCGATACTCCTTCTCGACTATTACAGGCAAGCTATCTTGAAGCTCTATAGTCAGTCCGATCACCTGTGCGACTAATTTTTGTAAAACCTTAGAAGAAATAGAGCTTGTTTCGGGATAAATACTGTATATCTTACCTTTATAGTTGTCTTCTGTGACAGCTTCAATAGTTGGGCTATTGAGACTAAGGTAGTTATTTTTAAACTCAAAATTACCAGCGAAAAGATATTTTTCACCTTTTTTTAAACTATTTATTAAAAAAGGTTGATTGAACCAAACAGCCTTTATAGTGCCAGTTTCGTCTGTCAAGACGGCCTCAGTAATAGTAAGTCGAGACTGTCTAGCAGAACGACGCACATCAACAGCCAAAACCCTACAGAGTACTGCCACTCGACCCGGCTTAATAGTATTAATTTTTCCAATACTACTAAAGTCGTCCCAGCGTCGCGGCCAATACTGAAGAAGGTCTTGAACTGTAATAATACCCAGCCTTGCTAGGCCTTTTTGTATTACTGGGCCAACGCCTTTTAGGGCCGATACTGGTGAATCTAGTTTCATTATACTATTTTAGCACGAACAAAATACGAAAAAAGGCTTTTAACAAAATTTATATTGACTATCTATATCTTAAAATTAACGTAACGCCGCTTGCCTACCTGTACCAAGGCTGATTTTTGGAGTACTAGCTGGTCGTCACTTACCACTTTGTCATCTAGCTTTATGGCTTTTTGCAAAATAAGCCTGCGGGTCTCTGACTTACTGAGCTCAAAATGCATACCTATTAGGTCAACTAGCTTACCGGGTTTCACTTTTAAGGTTTCGATATCAGCTGGCTTTTTGCCATCTCTGAACTGGCTGTTCCAGCTAGCTTCGGCCTGAATGGCGGTTTTTTCGTCATAGTACCGGGCTACAATAATTCTTGCCAGGCTGGCCTTGGTGTCTCGCGGATTATCTGGATTACCAAAATAACTCATGTGCTTGTCTTCATAGACTATACCAGCCATTTTTTGAGTTATTGCTTCAATCGCGTCTAGTGGTATATCTGTGCAGAGCTTAAAATATACTGGTATAAGCTCGTCTCGCAAGGTCATGACTTTGCCATACATATCTTCTGGCTCATCAGTAATATAGATGCAGTTGCCCCAGCTAGAGCTCATTTTGCGGCCATCTGTGCCCTCTAGTATATTAAATGTCATGACACTTTGTTCTGGCATATTGTAGTTTTTCTGAACAACTCTACCTGCAAGCATGTTGAAAAGCTGATCTGTACCGCCCACCTCAAGGTCGGTCTTCATCTCGACACTGTCATAGCCTTGAAGCATAGGGTACAGCGTCTCCTGAATGCCAACGGGCTTGTTGGCCTTTATTCTCTTGGCGAAGTTTTCTCGCTCAATCATTTGACCGATGGTAAAAAGGCTAGTTAGTCCAAAAAAGTCTTCGAGCTTCATCTTGTCGTACCAGTCGCCGTTGTAGAAGAGCTCAACTTTTGACATGTCGAGTATCTTGCCAATCTGCTCTGAGTAGGTCTTCATGTTGCTCTCTATTGCAGCTCGAGACTGCATGGGGCGCTCAGAGTCTTTATCGCTAGCATCACCTATTACTCCAGTAAAAGTACCAATTACTAGCGTTATTTGGTGGCCCAAATCCTGGAACTTTCTAAGCTTCCAGATAGCTGAGGCTCGGCCAATGTGAATACTAGGATTAGTTGGGTCAATTCCTAGCTTAATTCTAAGCTTTTTACCGCTGGTAAGCTTTTTTTCTAGTTCTTCGCGCACTATTACATCTTCTACGCCGCGACCTAGCAAGTCTTCTAGTATTTGGGGAGTTATTTTTTTCATAAAATATATTCTTATAAGGTAGTCACATTATAGCTGTAAGGACGTTTTTTGTATATACGCAGATTAATAAAAATACTAGCAACAAGACTACTAATGCGTGTATAATCTATACTAAATATAGTACTAAAACTTTTATGGCTAAAAACCCCAACCCCAACAAACCAAAAAGACGTGTCGTGAGATCTAGGCCGTCTAATTCTGGTACTAATACCCAGCTCAGAAAAAGCCCCGCTGCTGCGGCTACTTCGGCTAAGAAAAAAGGTGGCGCACTTGGCTGGATTTTTACACCAGCCGTTCCTCCTGCCAAAGGTCTGGGCAAAATTGCCCCAAAACATGTTTTTAAGATTCTTACCAGCAAAAAGGCCCTTAAGCTATTTGCAATTGCTTTCTTGGCTGGAGTTCTAGCAATTGCTGCTGTATTTGCATGGTTTGCAAAAGATCTACCAAGCCCCAATAAAATTAATGCCACTGCCAGTGCCCAGACTACTAAGCTGTATGACCGCACTGGGGAAACAGTTCTTATAGAGATATATGGCGACAAGAACAGAAGTCTTATTGAATTTAATCAAATGCCTCAGTGCATAAAAGATGCTACGGTGGCCCTTGAAGATAAGGATTTTTACAGTCAAGGAGCTTTTAGTCCAAAAGGACTAGCCAGGGCTTTTTCTGGAATTATATTTAGAGACCCTAGTAAGGGTGGTGGCTCAACTATTACCCAGCAATATGTGAAAAATGCTTTGCTCACCAATGAACGTAGCTATAACCGCAAAATAAAAGAACTTATTCTATCTATTGAAATCGAACAGCTCTACAAAAAAGATGACATTTTGAAACTATACCTAAATGAAATACCTTATGGCTCAACCGCATATGGCATACAGGCCGGATCAAAACAATTTTTTGGAGTTGATGCCAAAGACCTCACTCTGTCTCAATGTGCGATGCTAGCCAGCCTTCCTCAGGCCCCCACCTATTATTCACCGTATGGAAACCACAAGTCTGAGCTTTTAGCTAAGAAAGATCGGGTACTAGATCTTATGGCCGAACAAAACAAAATTACACAGGCTCAGGCAGATGAAGCCAAACAGGTAGATGTTTTGGCGCAACTCAAGCCTTATACTCCCTATGCTAACGTTACTGCACCGCATTTCGTACAGTACGTCCGCGAGCTCCTAGAAGATAAGTATGGTGTTAGAAAAGTAAACGAAGGTGGCCTAAAAGTAATAACCAGCTTAGATCTAGGTAAGCAAAAAATTGCCGAAGAAGCCGTCGCCAGTAGTATCACAAACGTTCGAAGCTTTGGTGGTAGCAATGCTGCCCTGACGGCTGCCGACCCCAAGACCGGCGAGGTACTAGCTATGGTAGGTAGCTATGATTATAACGAACCAGATTTTGGTAGCTTCAATGTTGCTGTTGCCCGTAGACAGCCGGGCTCTTCTATAAAACCATTAGTCTATACTAATTTGTTTAAGAAAAACTGGGGGTCAGGCAGTACGTTCTATGATGTAGAAACCGATTTTGGTGGTGGCTATAAACCACAGAATTATACTCGTAGATTTTATGGCGTGCAGTCGGCTCGTTCTTCGCTTGCTAGTTCTCTAAATATACCAGCCGTAAAGGCCCTGTATATAGGAGGTATAGATGAGTTTATGGGTACCGCCAAAGATATGGGAATTACAACTTTTAACAGAAGTACAGATGAATACGGCCTAAGTTTAGCGCTAGGATCTGGTGAAGTCAAGATGGTAGATATGGCCAATGCTTTTTCTGTACTGGCCGACAATGGCACAAAACATAATCAAAACTACTGGCTAAAAGTAACTGACTCTTCTGGCAAGGTAATAGATGAATTAACAAGTCAAAACAACAAAGGCAAGCAAGTTGTTGACCCGCAAATTACCACACAAATATCAAGTATCATGAGTGATAATGCCGCTCGCTGTAGTCTTGGTGCTTTTAGCTGTAACAACCCTTTGACTCTTGGAAACAGACCAGTCGCAGCCAAAACTGGTACAACAGAGTCTTATAAAGACGCCTGGACAATGGGCTACACACCTTCACTTGTGACTGCAGTGTGGGCAGGAAACAACGACAATAAGGCAATGACTCAAGCTGCCAGTATTGTATCTGCGCCTATTTGGAATAAGTTTATGAAGGGTGCGCTAGAAGGAACACCTATAGAACAGTTTCCTCAAGCCCCTGGCGTAAAGCAAATTACTCTTGATGCTAATACCGGCAAAACCCCAACAGAGACAACTAAAAAAACTCGAACTGATATTTTTGCTGGATGGTACTCGCTAGTGAAGGCCGACTCTACTCAAAAAGCCACCATAGACATCGTGACTGGCAAGCTAGCTACAGAGTGTACGCCACCAGACGCCCGCAAAGAGATAACTGGTGCATCTATTACTGCCGAAATACCGCCTAACGACCCGTCTTTTAATCGCTGGAACCCGCCTGTTACTGCCCTGGCTAGAAGTCTTGGCTACGATGCCGGAGGAATAATACCAACTGATAAAGACGACTCGCACCAATGTGGAGACACCAAGCCATCTATTAGTATTTCAGCCAATGCATCTGGCACAACAGTAAATGTGACTGCCAATATTGTGGGCGGCCGCTACCCACTCTCTAGAGTAGACTTCTATAGAGACGGAGCAATAATTAGCTCTCAAAGCACTGGCAGTAGCGTAGTGACTATTAGCGACACACCAGGCACGGGCGTACATAGCTACTTCGCCAAAATATTCGATGCTGGCTACTATAGTTCTCAGAGCAATTCACAATCAGTAAATGTTAGTGGTGTACCAGCTAGCTACTCGCTGAGCTGTAGCGTTCCAAGAAGCTGCTCAATACTCGGCTTCAGCAGTGGCACAGCAACACTAAATAACACATCTGGCGGCACGTCTAACATAAGTGCGCCAACCACTTCTTGGGCTTCTTGGCCTGGTTCAAGCAACTGGAATGGCATAACTGGTGCATCTTCGAACATATTTGCCCGCGTCAATGGTGGCACACCGATATATCCCAACTAGTTAAGAGGTAAAATAGATAGCTATTTCTTTCTAGGAGATGGTCTTGGTGAAGGCTTGCGAGTAGCCTGGGTCTGAGGCTTTCTTGACTGACCATGTTCAACAGCAAATATCATCTTACCTGCAACTGTCTGAAATATTCTGGTAACTTCTACACTTATCTCCTTGCCAATTAGCTTGTCGCCATTCTCTACAACAATCATGGTGCCGTCTTCTAGATAGGCTAGGCCTTGATTTTTTTCTTTACCTTTTTGCACAACCCTAACTCGCATTTCTTCGCCAGGTATGACTACGGCCTTAATAGAGTTAGCTAGCTCATTGATGTTTAATACTTTTACTTGTTCAATTGTTGCTACGCGGTTGAGATTATAGTCTGTAGTCAAAATATTGGTGCCATATTCACGGGCCAAATAAACAAGCTTATGATCAACTTCTTTTACATCTGCTGGGTCTTCTTCAATTATATCTAGCTCTACTGCCTTGTTCTCTCTTATTAGATTTAGCATTTCGAGGCCTCTGCGCCCCCTGCTTCGGCGCATAGACTCTTCACTATCGGCAATATTTTGTAGCTCAGCCAGCACAAAGCGAGGCACCAAAAGCTTTCCCGGAACAAAGCCTGTCTTTACTATGTCGGCTATTCTACCGTCTATGATGGCTGAAGTATCAACTAGAATCTGAGTACTCGAACTAGTCGCTTTTGATTTATTATTACTTTTTTTATTTTCTGAGTTAGGCTCAAATATATTTTTCTGTTTTACTAAAACTGCTACTGCAAATGCTAGGGCAAGAACGGTAAGGCTTAGTATTATCAAGATTATGTCTGTCATTGTTTTCCTTCTATTTAGATTATTTATATTGCTTAGTAGATATACTCGTAAATTAATTACGTATACAAATACTATTTTTTTGTAATAAGTTTTAGGGCTTCTGTGATTGAGCGAGGTCTGAGCAGCCCAGCGCCAGTAACCATGGGTGGCACTATAGCTTTTGAAAAGCCAAGCTTTTTAGCTTCTTTTAAACGGCGGTCTGCACTGTTTACAGAACGTATCTCTCCTCCTAGGCCAACTTCGCCAAAAACAATAGTAGATGAATCTAAAATAATATTTTTGCTTGCCGAAGCAAGACTTAAAATAATTGCGAGATCAATAGCCGGCTCAGAAATCTTCAATCCGCCTACAATATTAACATATATATCACTGTTGCTCAAATTGATTCCTCCGCGCTTGGTCATTACAGCCGCCAAGAGACCAAGCCTGTTGATATCTACGCCCACAGCTGCTCGCTTAGGGTAGCCAAAGACACTTGGGCTCACTAGGGCCTGAACCTCAACAAGTAGTGGCCGCGTACCTTCCATAGTTGCAAATACCACGCTACCCGGGCTTGGTGAGCGCTCTTCTAGGAGTAAGCCGCTTGGGTTACTGAGCGGCCTAAGGCCAGCATCTGTCATTTCGAGAACACCAACTTCATTTGTTGAGCCAAAACGATTTTTGATGGAACGCAAAAACTTTACTCCGCCAAATTTTTCACCTTCTAAATGCAGTACGGTATCAACTAAATGCTCTAGCAAACGCGGGCCAGCTAAGCTACCTTCTTTTGTTACATGGCCAATAATAATAAAAGCTGTGTTGGTACTTTTTGCGGCCTGCATGAGGGCGTTAGCGCCATTAGTAACCTGGCTTACGGTTCCGGCAGAAGAGGCTACGCTAGCACTAGCCATTGTCTGTATGGAATCAACTATAATAAGATCATAGCTACTACTAAAAGTCTGAGCTAGTACTTGATCAAGATTGGTAGTACCCAAGAAATCAAAGCTTTCATCTAGGCCTTTTATTCTCTCGGCTCTAAGCTTGATTTGATTTGACGACTCTTCACCACTTACGTATAAAACTTTTTTTGTCTTAGATATATCTCCGGCCAGCTGAAGAACTAAAGTACTCTTACCTATTCCTGGGTCACCGGCGAGCAACACAAGGCTGCCTGGCACAATGCCTCCACCCAAGACCGTATCAACTTCGTCATTACCACAGCTCATGCGTGGTGTTTGATTAGATTTGATCTTAGATAGCGCCTGAGCTGGCTCAACACTAGGAAGGCTAGTGATTTTGTTGCCTGTCATTTTACTGGCAGTAACAGACTCCACTAGACTGTCCCAGGCGCCACAGCTCAAGCACTTACCGCTCCACTTACTAAAAGTAGCGCCGCAGCTTTCGCATACAAATTGAGTTGTTGTTTTGGCCATATAATTCCTTTGTTAGGATATCTAGAATCACACAAATGACAATAAATACCTAACACTGCTTACTAAAATTACTTACACTAGTATTGTAGCACAATACGAACACCAAACGAAAGTGTTTTTAGCCCTATTTTATACTCCGAGGGCAACTTTTAGTTCTATCTTGCCTTCTTTGTTCGCGCTAACCTTTACGGTATCGCCAGGCTTAATTGAGCCATCTATCATTTCTGTAGCTAGTGGATCTTCTACCAATCTTTGCAAAGCACGTCGCATTGGTCGAGCGCCATTTTCGGCATCGTAGCCTTCTTTAATTAAAAGAGCCTTAATATTTGGGCTAAATTTAAGTATTACTTCTTTGGCCTCAAGTCTTCTTGCTAAATCTTTGAGCTGAAGTTCTATAATTTTATTTATCTCCACAGGGCTCAGGGCTCTAAATACTACTACGTGGTCAATGCGGTTCAAAAACTCTGGCTTAAAGCTTTTTTTGAGTTCAATATTGATAGTTTTTTGCATTGCTTCATGAAATTTATCAAGCTTGTCTTCTTCTTTCTTGGTATGTGTTGCAAAGCCAATCTCAGCTTCTTCATGAAGTTTTCTGGCGCCCACGTTACTGGTCATTATTATAATTGTATTTCTAAAATCAATTTTACGACCTTTGGCATCGGTCAAGACTCCATCTTCTAAAATCTGCAGTAGCATATTAAAAACATCTGGGTGGGCTTTTTCTATTTCATCAAAAAGAATTAGGCTGTACGCGCGGCGGCGAACTTTTTCTGTGAGCTGTCCACCGTCATCATAGCCAACATAGCCAGCCGGCGAGCCTACCAAGCGAGCACTGTTGTGTTTTTCCATAAACTCACTCATGTCAATTTTTATCATGGCGTCTTTATCTTGAAATAGCTCACCCGCCAAAACCCTGGCTAGCTCGGTCTTGCCTACTCCAGTAGGGCCTAAAAATATGAAAGAGCCAATTGGGCGATTTTCATCTGCTATACCTGTTCGACTACGCCGAATAGCCCTAGAAACAGCCGCAACAGCTTCGTTTTGACCAATAACTTGCGCCTTAAGATTTGACTCGAGTTTTTTTAGTGCCTCTGTCTCAAGCTTTATTAATTTAGTCAGGGGTATGCCGGTAGTCTGGCTTATTACTATAGCTATGTCTTCTGCTGTCACCGCGACAACAGCCTTTTTTTCGTTTTTCTTGAGCTGTTCATTGAGCTTTTTTTCTACCACTGAGGCTTCGCTTTTGAGCTTAGCGGCAAACTCAAAATCTTGATTATATACAGCGTCATCAATTTTGTTCATTAAATCTGAAAGCTTTTTTTCAAGCTTCTTGTGCCGCTTGCCAGTACTACCTCTGTTTATTCTGGCCCTGGCTGAGGCTTCGTCTATTAGGTCTATTGCTTTGTCGGGCATAAATCTATCGCTCACATAGCGCTTGGCTAGCTTACTAGCCTGATCGATTGCTTCGTCACTGATTTCGACATGATGAAACTGCTCGTAGCGCTCACGTAGGCCTTTTATGATCTCTACGGTCTCATCGACAGTTGCTTCTGGAACCTGAACAGGCTGAAATCGGCGCTCTAGGGCGGAGTCTTTTTCGATATATTTACGATACTCTTCTGTGGTGGTGGCACCAATAGTCTGTACTTCTCCGCGAGCCAATGCTGGCTTTAAAATATTGGCGGCGTCTATTGCTCCTTCGGCACTGCCAGCACCCACTACGTTATGAAGCTCATCAATAAAAAGTATTACGTCGTCAGCCTCCTTGGCTTCATCGATAATCTTTTTGAGTCGCTCCTCAAACTCACCTCGAAACTTTGTACCAGCAATTATTGAGGCCATATCTAGCATCATAATCCTCTTGCCGTGCAAGAGATCTGGCACTTCTTCATTTACAATTCTTTCGGCTAGACCCTCGACTATTGCAGTCTTACCAACTCCTGGTTCACCAATCAAAACCGGATTGTTTTTACTTCGACGGTTCAAGATTGATATCATACGATCTAGCTGTGGCTTTCGGCCAACCATAGGGTCTAGCTTGCCTGATCGTGCCTTGGCTGTTAGGTCTATGCTGAAATGCTCAAGAGCTGGAGTCTTACTGTCTGAATCGGCAGAGGTGCTACGGCCCCCCGCCAAAGCTTTTTCATCAAAAAGTGACGACTGGTTCTGCAAGAAATTTTCAACATCTAGTCTCAACTTACTAGGATCGACCTTGATTTCTGCCAGTAGCGTTTGGGCTCGTGAATTTTTTTGGTTTAAAATAGCAAAAAGTAAATGTTCGGTTCCGGCGTATGGCTGTGAAAACTCTTGGGCAACTCTAAGCGCTAGTGTGATTGTTTTTTTTGCTGTCTCACTTAGATCGATTGCTTCGCTTTTTAAGTTTGTCTTGGCGGCAGAGCTAGAAAGCATGCTTGGGTTTATTTTTTCGAGAGTTACTCCACTATCTCTTAAGAGTCGAGCACCAAGTGAAGTATTAGACTTGATTATTGCCAGCAGCAAATGTTCGGTACCAACGTAGCTGGCACCCATCTGTATCGCTAGCTGACCGCTATACTGTAGGGTTTTTTTAGCATTCTCAGTAAATCTGTCGAAAACATCTGGAAACTCTGGCTGCATACTCTCCTCCTTTACTTATCGCTTTTTAGCGACAAGCTTTTTTTAAACTTCGTCTTTTTTGTCTACTTGGGTTGTTTCAGCTTCTGCTGGCTCTTCACTAGTCGCTACTGATTCTTCGGCTTTGCTGGTCTCAGGACTATCAACTAATTCTTTAGTCTCTGCATCAGGGCTTAGCACCTCTGAGATAAGTGCGTCTTCAAGATCTTCGGTCTTAATCGTCTTGGGCTCGTCTTCTACTGCAGTGGCAGTTTCTTCTACGCCAGATTCATCGGCGCCATCTATGTCGACGTTCCAGCCAGTAAGCTTAGCAGCAAGTCGAACGTTTTGACCGGCTTTACCAATAGCAAGGCTTAGCTGATCTTCTGGAACCTTTACTACGGCTTTTTTATCTTCTTCATTTAGCTTCACGCTTATTACTTTGGTTGGTGATAGAGCTGAAGCGATGTATTCTTTAGCGTCTTCACTATAGGCAATGATGTCGATTTTTTCTTCGCCAATTTCGTTCATTACAGCCTGCACTCGACTACCTCTACCGCCTACAAAAGTACCTACTGGGTCAACGCCTTCAAGATTACTTTTTACAGCGATTTTGGTTCTCATACCTGCCTCACGAGCAATAGCAACAATTTCTACACTGCCACTGCTTATTTCTGGAACTTCCATCTCAAACAAACGTCTAATCATTTCTGGATGAGAACGACTTACTACAATCTGTGGCCCGCGTAGGGTTTGCTCGACTCGAACTACATACACTTTTACACGCTGGCCGGTATAATAACGCTCATTAGGTAGCTGGTCATTAGGAAACAAGACCCCTACTGCATGGCCAAGGTCAATGTAGGCGTTACCGCGCTCTACTCGTTGCACGGTACTGGCGATTATTTGACCTTCTTTGTCAGAAAATTCTGTAAAAACAACTTCTCTTTCGGCTTCTCGAATACGCTGCATAATAACTTGCTTAGCAGTCTGGGCCGCAACTCTACCAAATTCCTTGTTGTCTTCTTCATACTCTACCATCTCACCTAGCTTGGCATCTTTGCTTATAGCTTTAGCATCGGCTAGCGCTATTTGCAGCATCTCAAAACCTTCTTGAACAGCTTTTACCACTTCTTTACTCACAAAAATACGAGCCTCGCCAGATTCGTTATCTAGAGTTACTCTTACTTCTTGGTCTTTGTCGCCAAAATCTTTTTTGTAGGCTGCAGCTAGGGCTGCTTCAATAGCCTCTATAACTGATTCTTTAGTGATACCTTTTTCTTCACAGATCTGCTCAATGGCTGATAAAAATTGGTTTTGCATAATATTTTCTTCTCTCTTTCTATTCTTCTATTCAATTGTAATGTTTGTTTGGAACAAAAAAGCCGGTTGTTTTTTGTTTTAAAACAGCTCCGACTCC
>Ga0114969_10001144_pt1 | contig 22588 bp, 12 predicted proteins | sample M_130807_MF_Meta_FD_87316 | JGI IMG/M metagenome (GOLD analysis project Ga0114969, IMG submission 87316) | Freshwater microbial communities from Lake Montjoie, Canada to study carbon cycling - M_130807_MF_MetaG | ecosystem: Environmental > Aquatic > Freshwater > Lake | place: Lake Montjoie...
ACTTAATTTTTTAAAGTATATATCTTCATTTACTTGATCCATTTGTTTCATAAATATAAATTCCTTCTTTAATTCTTCTATATTTTTTTTATATAAGGAAGTAAAATCTATAGTATCAAAATTATTTTGAATATCCGTATCTATTTCTTTACCTAAACACTCATACCATTCTGAAAAAATTAAATGTGGTTGACTTTCATATATATCCAAATTTGTATTACGTTTAATTAAATAATCTATTCCACACTTAATTCCATTTTTATTTATATAATCTATCATTTTTTGTGCTCCTGATTTATTAATCGAATAAGAGAAGGTACCGCCAATATATAAATTATTATTATATTTTTCTATATTTATTTGTTCGGATTGAATATCATATATATCTTTTACCTTATTTCTCTCACTCCTCCACATATGATAACCTAAAAATATTATATCTTTAGATATGAACTCATGGTTAAGTTGTTCCAACTTTTGGCTCAAATTTTCGCATATTGAAATATCATCTTCAAGAATAAGATAAAAATCATTACTTGTATCATTAATTAATCTTTTCCATAAATTATAATGGCTCAACGCACAGCCAATAACGCCTCGCCTATTGTTAAAATTATTATCATTAAATAAATCTTTTAGTTCTAAGGTAGGAATTAATGTTTTACCATCAACCGCTTCTATAAATTCATAATTTGATACATTGGATATATCTAACAATTTTTTTGTATTGTCTTTACGGTCTTGTCTTCGTTTTAAATTTATAATTTTAATAGGTATATTATTATTTTTTTCACTAATGTGTTGATTTTTAATTCCATATATTAATATTCCATCTATATAACTTTTATTATAGGTAGCAATTTTTGTTGTTCTATCCATTGTGCTATAACTCATTATTATACGAGAATCTTCTACTATTAAGCCCAAACAATATTCAATGCAGATGTCTTCAAATTTAAAAGGCGCAGAATATCTCAATAGATTCATATTTTTATCAAAAACAACTATTACATGATAATAATGTCTCGGTGATTCATAGGAAACAATGTGGATTACAAACCATATTTCGTTATTATATTCTGCGCCACAAGTAGAACCACGCGCATATTTAAATAAATTAGGCATTGGTTTTTCTTCAATTAATTCGAGAAGTGTATGATCATCCTCTTTTATTTTACATATTTTTAATGGAAACCAATTATAAATTACCCGTAATTCACCGTTATAATTAAAATATACCCAATTTTTTTCACATTCAGAATTCATATTAAATAAAGGAATTATTTGAGTCCCATCTAACTTATTTTTTATATCATATACACCGTGAACTATCCCTACATTTTTATTATTATTGTAATAAATTGTACCTAAAAAAGAAATTACATCTTTATGATTAAAGATACGAACGTCTTCTGTTCCTATATGCAATACATCTTCGTATGTAGGTTCTAATAGTTGTTCATATTGTATTTCAAAATCATTCGATAATTCTATATATTTATTCATTGTAACTATATGTTTTCCCCCCCAATCTACATAATTTCCATCTTCAGTAATTCTATAATTAACTAAACGCACATTTAATAAATAACCATCCTTTGTTTTATTTGGAATAATACAACTTGACGACGAGTTAAAAAAATAATTAATTCCATTGAATACATGATTCATTGATAAATTTAAATTAATAGTTTTTTCCGCGGTTAATATATGCTTATAAAATTTCATATTAGATAATACATTTCTTATTATATTATAATCTTCGCAATTATTAAAAACAGTAATTATTTGTTTATCAATATTTTTAATTCCATTGTAAAACGCAAAAAGAGAATATTCGTATTCTAATTTATAAAAATTTTTATCTTTGGTATTTTCATTTACCGCAATTGCGTTAACATATATTTCATATGCTTTTCCAAAATCTTGTTTTTGAGTATGTAAAAAATTAATTTTTCTCACAATAGTATCTATATGGTTATCGCTTATGGTATCGCTTATGCTTATGGTATCGCTTATGCTTATGGTATCGCTTATGCTTATGGTATCGCTTATGCTTATGGTATCAAGTAAATTAATTTCATTTTTAGATTCATTTTTAGATTGTATTTTATCATATAAAATTTGCCATATATTTTTACCTATTTTATTAATATTATTAGTATCAAGGATAAAATCTATTTTATTAAATAAAATTTCTACATCATTCTCTTGATCCAAAAAATCCTGATAAAATATAATATTATTCATAGTATTTATCATTAAGACAGGGGAAATTATATTATTCAATATAATTTGTTTACAGCAAAGGTATCCACTTTGTTTATCTTTGGTATAAAACGCAGAAATTGAATTATTATATTCTATCAAATCCTTATGTTTTATGGTATCAATAAATAATTTATTATAACCTGATATATTTTTATCATAATTCTTAAATTGATGATATAATGCATTTACTAATAAATGTTGTCCTGTGCTACGATAGTAATCCATCGCATTAACGATTCCTTCCATTCTTTCCGAATCATACACTACCGTTTTCATATAATAAAAAACCGATTTTTCTTCATCCTTTATTCTATTATATAAATCACCAATCATTAAACATGCGTAATATTTCTCTTGTTCCCACGTATCTAATGTTAGTACTTTTTTATACCATTCAATAGATTTTATATTTTCACTACCATCTTTATAACTTTGCGCACAGTAAAACGCATATCTGTTTGCGAGTCCGGTTGGGTTTATTAACTCTTTTTCATATGCTTCTTTTAAAATATTAGCATCATCCAGAGCTTTATTTGGATTTTTGCTACGATTTCCAAATTTTCCAGAATCGACATAATAATCTCCAACTATATTATCACTTGATCGATAAGTATTATCATTTAAGGGCGAAAGATATTCATGTAACACGCCTCTGAAACACCATTGTTTTCTATTATTAATTAATAATGGTCTGTTATATTCAAATCCTTTACCAAATTTTAAATGATAGTTATCCGCACATAATACATCTGGTAATTTAAAAGTTCCATAAAATCTATCATCCGCATCAAAAATTAACAAATAATCCGTTTTATTATATGCGCATTCAAGCGCTTTTGAACGATTATAACCAAAATCATGCCATTGATGTTCTACTAATTCACCCTTAATCCCCTTTTCTTTAAAATAATTAATAATGACTTCCTTTGTACTGTCGGTTGATCCGGTATCAGATATAACCCAATAATCCAAATTGATATAAGATAATATATTATTAAATGTATCTACTATTATATCTGCTTCATTTTTAACAATCATGTTTAAACAAATGGTTTGTTTTTTTTCTATCTCAGTTATAATCAATTCCATCAATAATTTTAATAATAAAAAATCTTTATATTTATATTTAAATTTAAATTTATATTTTAAAAATCTTTATATTTAAAATCTTTATATTTAAAATCTTTATATTTAAATATAAAGATTTTTATGTCTTGTTACATTTCTACTGAAGCGGATACATCATCGATTAATGCGGTTTCTTCATCTATAATAAATTCATCTTGTGTTATACTTTCTTTATTTGTATATTTATCTATATATCTATACATACGATTTATATCTAGTTTTCCAATATCATATACATTCAGCATACCATATATGTCTTCCTCTGAATAATTATTTCGTAAATCTAAAAAATACGAATAAGCATCTTTTTTATCAATGCTAAGTTGCTGGCAAATATTTTGTATAAATAAAGAATTATTATACTCGGTACTATATTTTGTTAGGACTTTTGTAAATCTAATATCTGGCGATGCTGACCTTTGGGCTTTTGTAAAAGTATCATGATACATTTTATTACAATGAAAGGTTTTCATAAGTGAGCTCATTTCATTAAACAACCATATCTGTTTTTGAAAAGTAATTCTATCAATATAATCAGCATAACACATATTATCTAGAAGCTTAGAATAAAAATTAATCGCATCTTTTGTTGGAGTTTTATTAAGATTATCAATAATATTTTCATGCCACAATAAGCCAACAATAGTTCGATCGGTTTCATTCATTAAGGTGATGTGGTCATTTATACTAAATTTTTCATTTAATAATCTTTTTGTTATTTCTTTCGTATCATCGTTATACGATTTAGGTTTGAAAATATTCTTTATTAACTCATTTTTTAAAATACTAAAATTATTTTTATATATATTATAAAGCGTTGTTATTTTTCTAAGGTCTCCTTGTAAATAAGTTATTATATCAGGCACTATAGATTTATCTAAATTAGGCATATTTTCGTCAATAATACTTTGTATTTGAATATTTGTAGGCGTTTTAAGTTCAAAGGTATGACACACCTTCATGAGTTCCTTTATTTTTTTGTCTATATGATAATTACTAATACAAATTATAGGTATAAATGAAATGTCTTCTAAAATTTGTTTTTTTGTTTTCTTTGGTCTAATAAGTTTGATTAATGCGTTTATTCCGCCTTTATCTCCATTATTCATGCCATCTATTTCGTCCATTACAATCGCAATCGGTTTTACTTTTTTTTTAAATAAACTAACTACGTTCTTATCTGACATATTATGTTTTGTTATAGTTTCTATTATAGATTTATTTCTTATATCTCCTGTATCATATTTAATAACATCATAATTCATTTCCTTGAGAAGCCTCATTACAAATTCGGTTTTTCCACTTCCGGGTGTCCCGTATACATATACCCCTCTTTTGAATGAAAGATTTTTTTTATTAGTTTCAAATTCGGTGAGAGTTTTTATAATATCTTTTTCTGTTTTCTCTCTATTTAATGTTTTATTGAAATTTATAGTATTAAGATTTATGTTATTAAGATTCATGTTATTAATATTCATGTTATTAATATTCATGTTATTAAGATTTAAATGATTCATCATAAATTTTAATATATTTTTATATTTATACTATTTGTATATTTATACATTTTTAATTATTTGAAGTTCTACAAATATTAGTATTTGTAGTAATTCCATCCCATGTTAGATTACAAGATTTGGCCCATCTTGATTTATTACAGAGGCCTTTATTACCAGACCAATTAGATGTAGAAAAATCCATAGTTTGATTACATGATGTGTTTCCTAAATTCTTCACATTTTTACAACTTGCTCCATTCCCGTCTGAACTATCTATCCAATAATCAGGACAATCCGCCACAACTGGAGGAAACGCTAAACTAGCCCTATTACGATATAATGCTATTCCGATTATTAATAAAGTTATAATTAAACAAAATAGTGCTACTGAAAGAACTGTATCTTGAAAACTACTCATATATATATATTTATATTACATAATATAATATTTATTAATAACAATATTTTTCTAGTTTCAATATATATAATAATGAATTGCACAAGTAGTAATGGAAGAGTAGATATATTAGGTCCAAACACTGATTTACGTTTTTCCATGACTGACCGCATCCCTATTAATGAAAGTTCTTCATTTAGAGACGCGATGACTGGAAATTGGAACAATACGCCTTTATCTGACGCATTTTTTAGTTCTAATAATATTAAAATGATACAAAATGGAATAAGGGCTGGTGTTTATAAAAAATCGAATGGAAACTATATTATAGGTGAACAAAGTTATGACGAATTAAAAATAGTCATGAGAAGTATTTTTTTACAAAATTCTAAAAATTTAGCAATAAATATTCCTCAACAAATAGAAGAATTAAATAACCTTGTGCTTAAATATACGATTCATCAAGTGTATGGCGAAGCTGAAGGTTATATGAAATATAAAACGGATGCCAGCACCCTAGTTGTGCCTCTCGCGATGCCCGTATTATCTTATTCAAATGATAAACAGCTAGAATTAAAACCCTGGTTTTAAATTTATAAATTATAATTTTATTATAATAATACCGTAAATTATTATAATACCGTAAATTATTATAATATTATTATAATTTATATGGATACATTACCTACAAGAATACCAACAACATCTACGGGAATATTAGATTTATTTTTTAATAAATCTACAAAAGACATAGGTTCCGGTGCGAGGGATGTTACTGAATTGCAACCACCAAAAACACAAGGTTTAAACACACTCGCATTGGCTCAATATATTATTACATTAGGTTCAACGCACCCATTTTATAATAATGCTAAATTTTTTATAGATCAATGGGAATCTGGTGATTGTTATATTTGTGGCTTACGAATAAATGAAACCGGACATACAATGGAATTAGAACATGTATTACCTATAGCGGAGGCTCTTGCTTTAACTGGTATAATACAGGAAAATAGAAGCAAATTTACTAAACCTAAACGATTAGAAGAAGTTGCCGATACGCCTTATGCTAAAAATTATTTATTAGAATATGCACGTTCACATCGTTGTTGTAATCAAATAAAAGGTGTTACAAGTTTTTTATCATTTGATTTAAGCGCGCCTGATGATTTGCAAAAATATACACCAAATTTAATAGGAATTAATAGAGTATTAAACGATATTTGGGGTCAAGGAACTGGCACAGCAACAAAAAATCCTAAATGGCAAGAAGAGAATGGCTGCGCAAATACTAGTTTTAGAAAATCTCTTCAGAATATGAATAAAAACACATTTATTGAAAATAGACGTAAATTTATTGTTGAACATTACATAAATCCAATTATTCTTGAGATTAATGCTTTAATCGGTAAAACAACTTTTAAATTTGCCCAATTAGTATTTTTGGCGAATCAAGCTATGTCGATTGACCAATCTATCTGGAAAACATTAGAGGGTAAAAAGATGAATGAAGTTAGTGTTGATGCTATATTAAAAAAATTATCTGGTAATACTCAAAGATTAGATTATAAATCCACGAGAGAGGTAATGTCAACTGAATTAATGAAAATTATAGAGAATACTCCAACATTGAAGGAGAAAGCTATACAATACATAAATAGTAATATAACAGCATCTGGTTCTAACAAAAGAGAATCTAAAAGAAATGTTGATAAGAACACTTTATTAGGATTTTTAAATATTGATTATACATTTTATAGACAAATATACATTGAAAATATTACTAGAAGAAATGAATTTTATTCCAGTGGTTTACCTGAAAATAATGAAGGACTTTATGGCTTTCAATATATGTATTATTTATTAACTAGCCAAGACTCTTCTATAACATTTACAGATGACCAGATTAAGAATTTTAACGATATGATGAATAATGTGAATAATTTTATGATATTATATGTATACATATATCTAATCTTTTATAATCCTTTTATGGCTATAAAGAAGGACCAAAAAATTGATAATTCACCAATAGATTATTCGAAAATATCTTTTAAGACCAATATCAGTGAACTATCACAATTTAATTTAGAATTACAAACAAAACAAGGGTTGGGTCAAATACATGAAAATTATTGTAGTCAAATATTTTCTAATTTAAATTATGTTATTCAACAGGAAGTTGGAGAAGAAACTTATATATATACAGATATTAGAGAATTAGAAAATTATGGTCTCTTTGTAGCAAAAAGCACCGATGAAATTGTAGTTGCGTATGACCTGATTCAGTTTGCTGAATTAGCAAATATTCAATATAATAAAGAACTTGTTAAGTATGATCAGATTGTTAGCACAGCAAAAGGAGGAGTGAAACGAAATAAGAGATTTTATAAAAAAACTAAGAAAAATACATCTAAAAGGAATACATCTAAAAGGAATAAATATACAACTCGAACCCTACAAAAAAGAAACACGAGAAAATTAAAAAAAACAAATTCCAGAAGGAAATTGCGGACTAACAAAATATATTAAGACGACGGTAATTGCGCCAAAGCCAATTTAATTTCGCCTAAGGAGGCTACATTGTATTTAACCACCAACGGCATATCATTTTCTAAATACATCTCGATCTGATTACACAGATTAGTGCATTTAATAAAATAGCCTAGATTTTTCAACGAAAACTCGCCTTGAATAATTTTACTGGTATCTTGCTTTTGAATAAATTCCATACTTCCGTCTGATTCTGCCCGTCGTATTTCTGCCGTTGCGAACCCGCCAACTACTTTAAAAATCAATTCAGCTCCATCATTTGTAGCAATTGATTTAATCTCAATTTTATCAGATATACATGAAAGATCACGCACTATTTTCTGAAAATCAACCGAAGGCAGGTTAAGCACTGAGGAAAACTTTACATCCGGTACATCTAGTTCCTCGGTATCTGGCTCTATTAAACGCAATTTTTGAATCTTGTGTTGTTTAATGTCACCATTTTCAAACTTTAAACCCAGATATTGAACAATACCATCAGTATAGTCTGTTTCTTCAATATAAATCGTTAATGTATCATCATTGTCGATGGTATTAATCAATTTAAATAAATGAAACATGTTTACGCCGATAATAATTTTATCCATCTTACAATCATATACTTCAAAATTGCCAGCATAGAGGGATAAATGCGCCAAAATAGTATGAGATTTATCCATATTAATAATTTTGATTCCTTCCTTTGAAAAAGTAATATTGGTTTCTAGCAGAATATCTTTAAGCGCCGTCATAAGAGTTCTAAAAGGGGCTATTTGGACGGTCTGTATAGTCAAAATATTTTTATTAGATAAATTCATTATATATACCCTTTAATTTTTAATCTTTAAATACTTGTGATTTTACAAATATTTAAATTAATTATAAATAACGCAATTTATTTATAATTATCATAATGGTTATTTTAAAATTTCTTTAAAGATTTATTTTTTAATTTTTTATACCTTTTTAAAGTATTAACTTTTTTTTTTAATATTGATTTTTTATTTGATTTTTTATTTGTTTTTATATCTGTTTTTTTATCTCTTTTTTTTATTGAGGTTTTAATGAGGGTTTGAAATTTTTGTTTAAACCCTCCTTGTGTAGTTTCTAATGTTTCAGTTGAGTGAGATTCAGGCGTTGGAAGTGTATCTTCATTTTCAATAATTTTAATATCATCTTTCGTTAAATTAAAATATTTATAAATATCATCATCAGTATTAATAGGAATATCAAAACTACTCGGTTTTATTAAATTTCTCCATATATAATCAACAGAAGAACGTTGTGATTTAAAAGCATTTTTTAAAAATTTAAATAAATGACTATTTCCTAATTTAACAATATTATTACATTCATTTAATGAATTACATAGTATATATGGAACAAAACTAGTTCCGGGAAATAAATTATGATATTTATCAATAATATATCTATCGCCCAGTGTAGGATAAAATACTTTATATTTGTTCATATCTTTGTGGGATTCACTAGTCCATTTGTATTCATCATTTTTGGGGTCTGTTTTCATCTTATATATTATTTTATTTGGATGCGATGTATCCTCTTTATCAACTAAATTTTTTTCAATTCTAGCAGCACTTCTTCCCCATTGATTTTCATTTATTTTTAATAATTTCATAAAAATGTCTTTATATAATCTTGTATTATCTGTCGTTAATATAGAGTTAAAATTTAATGTTATATCATTTTCCATATTATCATCATAAATAATATGTGTATTATCTTTATATTCATCATTTTGAACCAAAAAGTACGTAAAATCTGAACCTATTTTATTAAAATATTTATACTTAATATCATTGCTTGTATTTATAAATAATATGTTATAAAATTTTTTAATTTTTACTTGAGATACTTCTGAGCCTAATAAAAATCCAATACTCATTTTTGGTGTTACAAATAACAAATACCCTTTATTGTGTAGAGTATTTATACATTTATATATAATATTTATATATGGTTTTTTTCTACCATTTCCTTGAAATGGAGGATTTCCAATAATAATATCAAACTTTTCAATACCACTTTCTTTTTTCATATCCATAGTTAAAAAATCTCCACAATAAATTTTTGAATTGTCCCCAAAAATCTTTTTAGAAATTTTCACATTTTTCGGATTAAGTTCTACCATATAAAGCATATTTTCTAATATCCATTTTTGTTTACTATGTAAATCAGTATAACCATCCCCCTTTGAGTTTTTATAATTACCTGGAAGTTCTTTTATTAATCTTTCATAAACAATCATCGGAAAATTACCAATTCCATTTGCTGGGTCTAACCATTTTAAATCTGGATTACTCCATACTTCTGTTGGTAGTCTATCCAACATTTCATTAATAAGAGCAGGTGGTGTAAATACTTCACCAAATTTATCTTTTTCTTCCTTCTTAATAGTTAAATTATCTTCAATTAATTTTTTTATTTCTTCTGATTTCATTCCAATAATCAGTGCTCCTTTTTGTTCTTTCATCTCTTTTAGTATAATATTAAATTTTAATTCTAACGCCCGTCTTAATATTTCATTAATTTGTATTTCTTTTTGTATTATATTTAATACAGTAATCAATTTTTCTTTCAGGTTTGCGTGATTATCCTTAACATATTTACCATCTATATTTTTAGGCGAATTCAAAAAACAATCTACTATATTTGAACCATCTATATTATTACATTTACATAATTCAGTAAAACTTTCTATTTGTTTTATACTATTTTCTAAACATTCTTCAATATTACTACAATTTATTTCATTTTGTTGAGAGAATAGAGCTAATAAAGAAATAATCGATGGTATTGAAGCTGAGAGATATTCTATAATTTTATCCATTACTAAGGGGTCTTCTTCAATTTCTTCATCCGAATAATGTTCTTCATCATAGATGGTGTTATATCCAAATGCGTATCCTTGATTATATCCATATTCCCAGCCTGTGTCATAATCTTTATCTCTTTTTATCGATAATTTTGGTTTAATGTGTTGTGTGCTATCTTTTCCATCAATATACCCTTCATCGTATCCTTCTATATAGCCTACCGAATATCCCTCTTTATAATCATCACTTTTTGTATCATCGTCTTCAAATTTATTACTTTCTTGTTTCATTTTTTTCTTATTTTCCCCCTTTTTTAATGAAATATTAATTTTTTTAGGTTTCTTATTTGTTTTTAGTTCCAATTCTTTCCCTAGTTTTTTCAATTCTTCTTTATTTATGGACTGATTTAATCCCTTTTGTATTAAAGATACTAAATTTTTATTTTTTGTCCAATAGTCAACATATTTTTCTGAAGATAAGGAGAGGTCATCTATTAATTTATTATACATTCCCAATTCTTCCTTGGTATTATGTGTAATTAAATTTAATCCATTATAATTAAATGAAAATAATAATGTTTGTAAATATTCTATACTTTCTTTTAATGTTTTTTTACTGTTTTTCTCTCCATAAACAGCACTATACTCATATAAAAACTCAATAGAACGGTCTTTGTTAAAATCCAAATAATAACCATATTTCTTCATTTGCGGTTTTTCACGTTCCGTTAATACACGAAACATGGTTTGATAATTATTATCAACAGACTTAATATTATCAAAATTAAAAGCAATGTCAGCGCATGTTAAACTTATACCTAATCTTAATTTAGCTCCAGTTAATACAATTAAACTTCTACCAGCTTTATATGTTTCCTTTTCAAAATTTTTTATTTGGTCCTTTAATGAAGTTTTTTTGTCTTTAAAATCATATAAACGTATATGATTATCAAAACCGTCAAATATTTTTGTTTTTATTAAATATTTTAAATCTGTATTATGGACAATAAAAATATTATAAAGTTTAAAACTAGGGTGTTTAACAATTTTAATTGCTAATCCTCGTGTAAGTGGTTCTATATTTGGTATACTGTTATTTTTATTATTAATTTTTTCTTTTGTTTCCTCCTCGTCTTGCTCCATCTCGTCTTGTTCTATCTCGTCTTGCTCCATCTCGTCTTGCTCCATCTCGTCTTGCTCCATCTCGTCTTGTTCTATCTCGTCTTGTTCTATCTCGTCTTGCTCCATCTCGTCTTGCTCCATCTCGTCTTGATCGCCAAGCGCTCCTCCTTGCATATCTTCTTCTTCTTGACGCGATTCATCTATTTTTTTACATTTATCACTACAATCGTCATGGTATAAATTTTTATCGGGTAAAAACCATAATTCAGTATGATTACTGCTGATTTTATAATTAAATTTAGTTTGGAAACTATTGTATATTTTATCACCAATATAATTTAATAAATTTGTAACAGGTCCTTCTTGCTTAAATATATTTCCTGGATTTTTATAAAATTCAGGAGGATGACCCGACTCGCACGCATCACATTTTAAATTATTAATAAATACATTTCTTACATCATTTGTGTGATTATCAAATAATTTTTCATCGGGATTTAAAATTTGAGGAGTTATCAATACCAATTCCGGATATTTTTCATATTCCGATGTTAATACTGATAAATATTGTAATCCATAACGCATTTGATAATCATCAAATAATTCTTCAATCACTTCTTTCTCAATATCATTTCTACTATTAATCATCATTTGTTTTTTTGTTTCATTAATAACTTGTTTCATATTTTGTTGATCATTATAACTCCATTCAATTATTTTAGTTTGGGATGAGTCCATAAAAGTTTCATCATATTTAGCAGTTGGTTTTGCGAATGTTGCGGTCACCATTACAAAAATATCAATTGTTAACCCGCTATTTATAAATGATTGTAATATACTTGATGAATTATCAGTTGACCCTCCTTTATGTATTTCATCAAAAAATATATCTATTTTTTTCCCCTTTTTTATTAAATTAGTAAATTTGTCTTTGACTGCCTTATTAAATACTGATTTACCCCTTACTGTTTTTATTTTCCCAGATTTAAACCATTCTTGACTTAATATATATATATATTTGCTTCCAGATTTATTTCCTAATATTTTATCAGGTGTTTTAATGGCATAATCATTAAAGTTACTATAATCAGTAAACATCTCAATAAATTGTTGTTCTGTTTCTGTTTTTGCTCCTAGAATGATAACAACATCATTACCAACTTCTTTTCTTTTATCAACTAAATCAGCCACCATAAAGGATTTACCACTTCTGGGCACAGCACCCCAGATAAATTTTTTAATGCCCTGATCATTATTATAACGAACGGTTGATTTAGTAATTAATAACTGGTGAAATCTAGTCATCATTAATGGTTTATCTTTATATTGAATGCCTTGTTTTTTATTTATATACATAAAATAATCATCAATCGTAGCATTTTGTAATAAATCATATAACATATCTTGAAACCAATTATCTATTTGAACAACACCATAAATTTTATGTATAACACCTTTGAACTGTTGCTTTGATTTTAATAAATTTGCTGATAAAACTTCTTCATTATTAACCATAAGTATAATTTTATGTTTACCTAATTTTTTTACATATTCGTCTCCAGCCAAAGCATGCATACGGGTTACATCATATTTATCAATGTTTGTTTTTTCTTTATCAAAATATTTATTTTGAATCATTATTATTGTTGGTATTTTTTCTTTTGATTTTTCCTCTGTTTCTTGTTTATCGTATATAATTTCACATGCAGATAATTTTTTTTCCTCTTCTTCTTTTAATGAAATATTTGTTTTAAATAAAATATCAACAATTCCACCAGCAGATGATTCATTTACGTTGGTCGTCAAAATAAATCCAGGAGATATTTGTTTATCAGTTCCTTTCATAATATTTTCTAATCTATCAAAAAATGTTTTTTCATATCCTAATTCGCCTTTATCATAATCAAACAATAATATTAATCTACATAATGCTTCAAAAATATGTTGTTTTTTAAAATTTGTTTTTAAAATAGGAGTATCTCTTGGAAATTTATCAATAAACTCTTGAAATGTTAACATAAAATTAATATCTTTTGTTTTTTCATCTTTATAATAGTTAAATAATCCTTTTAACAAATCATAGTGTGTTAGTTGTGTTCCATCTATATTCGTAAAATATTTTTCTATAAAAGACCCATATAAAGATTCTTCACATTCTTTAACCTTATTTCTAAATTCTTTAGTTAATGATTTTAATTCTAATTGTTTTTCAGTTTTTTCCTTACATGGATCTTTTTTTTTAGTGTTCAATTTTATTGTAGAATCAGCCAATTCTAGAACAGTAGTATTATCATGTAAAATATTTGGTATTTCTTTATTATATTTACTCATATATAATTAAGAAATATATTAATTAAAATAGTTATACATATTTATAATTAATATAAATATAATACTAGTATTACTAATAATTTATGGACATATCTTCTTTAAATACATCATCTTCGATTGATAAACAAAAATTATATAATTTAATAGATGATATCATCCATAAGTATTCAAATAATGACTATATATTAGGACGACTTACTAATTATATAGAAAATATTATTCCCTCTGCATTAGAGAATGAAGATATAAATCATAAACAACGGGAAGAGCGAAAACAAAAATTAATTACTAATCGGGATGAATTTACTAGTAGATTTTTAAATATTAATAAATATTTTTATGCCCCGCAAACCGAGTTATTTTTATCCTATGACGGAACCCATTTTAAAAATTACAGCGAGGATAATATTCAACATCAAATCATGAGCACAATTACAAGCGAACAGAATTTGATGGTATGGAAAAGGAAAATCACAAATAATATTATCAAGCGCATTAAAGAAATATCGCCCTTAACCGCTATACCTGAATCAAATACAATTCAGTTTGTAATAAATAGTATATACCCCTCTATTTTTCAAAGTAGAAATAGCGCTAAATATTTTCTAACTATAATTGGCGATTGTATTAATAATAAGGTTGAAAATAATTATATATATATTATCCCTCCTTCAGTAAAAAATATAATCAATGAAATTAGTAACCAATGTTGCACATTTTTTGGCATTTCAAATGGTTTAAATAATATAAAATATAAATATTATGATCATCCTTATGATAAATGTAGATTGGTAAAAGTAAATAATACAGATAAAAATAAGGTATTTCCAATTCCGCAAAATTTATTAAAACATATGCTGGATTTTTTGTGTGTATGTTCGCACTATTCTGCTAGATATGAAAATGCCGATGGATTCCTGAAACAATGCTCGGAAACAAAATTAGTAGAACATTCGTTTTATCTCTATAAAAATCCTCTAGATACTATTGTAGAACATTTTATTGAGAAAAAAATAAATAGTAGTCCTTCGTCTAAAATAGACGATAAAAATATGTTTTTTCTATGGAAAAAATTTCTGGATGAGAAAAATATTCCTAATATTTCATTTCATGAGAATTTAAAGACGATTTTAAAAAATAAAATAACCTATGATGGTGCTCATTTTTTAAATGTTACTAGTGTCCAATTGCCGCTAGTGTCGCATTTTATGAAATTTTGGGAAACGACCATGAGCGAAGATAGTTATGACGAAGAACCGGAATTAGAAATAGACGAATTTACGACCCTTTTCAAGAGCTGGTTAGCCAAGACAAAAAATATCATGAATATGAATATTAATGAAGGGGTTTTAATTGAATTAATACGACATTTTTATCCAGACGTAGTAATTGAAGAAGATAAATATTTAATACACATGAAGTGTAGTTTATGGAATAAGAGAGTAGAAATTGTAAATTCTCTCTACTTATTCAAACTTAAATGTAATGGACAATCGGAAGCATTTACAAAATCATTGTATGAAGCATATGAGTTTTATTCTTTAAATAATAAACATATTTGTTTAGCGAGTAAAAGATACTTTGAGAAGATCGCGTCGGATATTATCGATGGACATATTGATAGTGATGGCTTAATATCGCCAACCTGGTGGAAATAAAAGTGTATTACACCTTTGGCGTAGCAAGTATCAGCGCAGCAAGTATCAGCGCAGCAAGTATCAGCGCAGCAAGTATCAGAATATAAAGATATAAAGATATAATGATATAATTTTAATAATAATGAATATAACACATAATATTATTCCGGTTACTCCATTAACTAAAGAAACACTTAAAAATTATAAAAACGATATGGAAGCACAAGTTAGAATAAATATGATGAAAGACTATGTTCACAAAATATATGGTGAAATCATTAGATCTGCTATGTATGGAGATACAAATTATACATTTGCTTTATATAATCAACCTTATTTACGAGATAAAAAATATATTATAGAATTAATAACAGAACTTTATTTAGTATTTCCAGACTCACTTATTCAATATACTGAAACAAATTTATGTGGGATAGAAAATTCTAAAATAATTGAACCTTGTATTGTCATAGATTGGTCTTAAAAGTGTAAATATAATTTTTATTTAATTAAATAAAAAATTGAAATGCTTTTATTTAATTAATATAATTACATATACAAATACAAATACAGTCAACAAAAAGAAAGACGACCCAGCAAAAATGAATTTATTCATTCTCTCATTGATTCAAAAAGAAATTGCCGAATATATGATGGATAAACATATCAGTAAGATTTTATTAGAAGCAGTACAGATGCTTTGTTCGGCTAAACGCATTCTGTCGCCAGATGATAAAAGCAACGACCGGTTGTATAAAATGGCCCATAAAAATCATCCAGTTACGATTTGGTGCCGAACATCAAAGGCGAATTTTGTTTGGACCTTGGACTTGGTAGATGAGATGCATGCCGAATGGAAATACCGATATGCTCACCCGGAGTCAAAACAACACAAATCGTATTTAATTGCTCAATATTTGAGAGAACATATGCCTTCTGATGATTCGTTTGTGAGTGAAGGCTTAACACAATTCGCGCTCGCAATGCCGGACAAATATAAAACAAATGACCCGGTCGAATCATATCGCAATTATTATATGTCGGAAGAAAAACAAAAAATCGCATCTTGGAATAAATTACGTGAAAAACCTGAATGGTATATTACAGTGTAAATATACTGTTGCTTATTTGGGGAGAGGAAAAAAATACACCCGGCGAGAATCGAACTCGCGCCAACACCTTGGAAGGGTGCCATGATACCATTTCACCACGGGTGCTTTATTTTTATAAAATATTTTTTTTTATAAAAATTTAACGCATAGATTTGCTAATGCTAACGCTTAGACTTACTTGCGTTTAGACTTACTTACGTTTAGACTTACTTACGCTTAGAATGACGACGTTTCTTGGTGGCCTTGGAGCCATCCTTCTTAACTGCGCCGAATTTACCTTTCTTGGTAAAAAAACCAGCTTTCTCTAAACGTTTCTCTTTCTTGGCGGTATTGTGTTTCTTTAACGAAACATAGCGGTCATGTTTATTTTTAAACAAATCGCTTTTGGTGAGACCGCCCGACGTCTTGTACGCAGTAGCGTGACCGACTTGTGCGCGCGAACCAATCAACATCTCATAACTCTTTCCATGAACGTGGTATTTTCCATCAGAGCTTTTCATAATCTTCTTTACCATTTTTATATTATAACGAGAGAAAAAACTACTAAATATATATTTGCTAAATTAATTAGTTTTTTAATTAATGGATTCATAAATTAATGGATTTTAAATTAACCAAAAGTATTTCTTGGAGGAGGTTTTTTACATCTATTTTCTTGTGCATTATAAAACTCTATCTTACTACCGTTGGTATATAAGGAATTTATAAGTTGATAAGATGTTCTAAATGCTTGGGTTTCTTCGTGCCCGGGAATATTTAAATTTCCGCCAAAAGATATACCTTGTTTGGGTATTGCTGGTTTCGGACAAAGACATTCTTTTGGTGGAGGCGGTGGCGGTGGGTTATCAAGTGTTGGACTACTATAAAGAGGGCCGCCTGTTGCGAAGGTTGGCCATCCTGAAACTATACTACCATCTGAAGTATTAAATGCGTATAATCTTTGGTTACTAGTTCCTACATAGACAATAGTGTTGTCGCTATTGAGTGCTGGATTAGTGTCAATAGCGCCGCCTATTGTTGTTGAGAACCATACGTGAACTCCAGATAAAGCATTACGTGCGTATAAATTTCCGTTAGTACTTCCGACATAGACAATACTGTTGGCGCTATTGAGAGCTGGACTACTTCGAATAAGTCCGCCTAGTGGGGCTACCCATGCTTGAGCACCAGTTGAAGCATTAAATGCGTATAAATTTCCGTTATCACTTCCGACATAGACAAGAGTGTTGTCGCTATTGAGTACTGGACTACTTCGAATTTGGTTGCCTACTGGGGTTGATACCCATGCTTGAGCACCGGTTGAAGCATTAAATGCGTATAAATATCCGCTATCACTTCCGACATAGACAATATTGTTAGCGCGATTGAGTACTGGACTACTATAAATAGGGCCGCCTGTTTGGAGTGATACCCATGCTTGAGCACCATTTGAAGTATAAAATGCGTATAAATTTCCGCTATTACTTCCGACATAGATAATACTGTTAGCGCTATTGAGTGCTGGACTACTTCGAATTTTGTTGCCTGTATAGGTTGATACCCATGCTTGAGCACCGGTTGAAGCATTAAATGCGTATAAATATCCGCTATCACTTCCGACATAGACAATAGTGTTGGCGCTATTGAGTACTGGACTACTTCGAACACCGTCGCCTGTATAGGTTGATACCCATGCTTGAGCACCAGTTGAAGCATTAAATGCGTATAAATTTCCGGTATCACTTCCTACATAGACAATAGTGTTATCGCTATTGAGTGCTGGAGTAGTTCGAACCGAGGCAATTGATCCGGATGTTGACCATACTAGATCACCAGATAAAGCATCAAATGCGTATAATTTTCCGTTATCACTTCCGACATAGACACGTACCATCAATTTATATTATTAATTTATAATTTAATTAATAATAAAATTGAAACTATTTATAATTAATTAAACAAGTATAACTAATAAACTACAATGGCGACTTCTCTTAAAGATGGTGAAACTAAAACTGTTAAAGCTAAATCTACAGCAAAATCACCTGCTATATCCGACGAAGATAAAGCCCTCGGACAAATGTACCAGAAGAAAACAGATAAACAACACGTTTTAGATAATCCCGATACTTATACCGGTTCCATGGAAATGACGGAATACGATACCTATATTTTCGATGAGGAGACGAAAGCCATTATCGCAAAACAAATCACGATTATTCCCGGTCTGTATAAGTTGTTTGATGAAGGTGTCGTAAATTGCCGAGATCATTGTGTGCGAATGGCGCAAATAATTGCCGGTGGCTTAAGTGCGGCAGGAGTTGTGCCCGTATCCTGTATTGATATTTCCATTAGCGCCGACGGCACCATTACGATGCTAAATGACGGAAACGGCATTGATGTGGCTAAACATCCGGAAGAAGACACCTGGATTCCTGAGATGATTTTTGCTCATTTGCGCACATCTACGAACTACGACAAAGAACAGAAGAAAACCACCGGCGGAAAAAATGGGTTTGGGGTTAAACTCGTCTTTATTTGGTCTTCGTGGGGCCAGATTGAAACCGTTGATCACACACGAGGTCTCAAATATACCCAAGAGTTTGAAGATAATTTGAATGTCATTAAACCACCTGTGATTGAAAAATCGCCGAAAAGTAAAAAGCCTTATACAAAAATCACCTTTAAACCGGATTACAAGCGACTAAAGATGACTGGCGGCTTAACACCCGATATGATTAATCTCTTTAAACGCCGGGTGTATGATATTGCGGCGGTCACGGATAAAAATATTAAAGTGAAATATAATGGCGAGCTTATTCCCGTGAAACATTTTCAACAGTATGTAGATTTGTATATCGGCGACAAAACCGAAACAACGCGCATTTATGAAGAAGCCAATGACCGCTGGGAATATGTGGTCTGTTTGGCGCCGAAAGAAGAATTTACACAAGTCTCTTTTGTAAATGGTATTTATACCGGAAAAGGCGGCAAACACGTAGATTATCTCCTGAACCAAATTATCCGAAAATTAACGGCGTTTATCAAACAGAAGAAAAAGGTTGATGTGAAACCGAACACCATAAAAGAGCAGTTGATGCTTTTTGTGCGGTGTGATATTGAAAATCCGACGTTTGAGAGCCAGACCAAGGATTACATGAATACGCCGATGGGTGCGTTCGGTTCGTCGTGCGAAGTCAGTGATAAGTTCATTGAAAAAATCGCAAAAATGGGCGTGATGGAAGCCGCCTGTAAATTAACCGAAGTAAAAGAAAACAAAGAAGTGAAAAAGAAGGATGGCGCAAAAACCAAGAGCGTGCGCGGTATTCCAAAATATATTGGCGCGAATTATGCCGGCACGGAACGCAGCGAAGAATGTACGCTTATCTTGTGTGAAGGAGATTCAGCCAAAGCCGGTATTGTGTCCGGTTTAAGCACGGAAGACCGGAATTTTATTGGCGTGTATCCGATGCGTGGTAAATTATTAAATGCGCGCGGAGAACCCACTAAAAAAATTATTGAGAACAAGGAAATCCATGAATTAATCCAAATTCTCGGGTTACAAACATCCAAAAAATACACAAAAGAAGAGGTGAAAAAAAGTATGCGCTATTCTAAACTCGTCTTTATGACAGATCAGGATTTAGACGGCAGTCACATTAAAGGGTTAGGCATTAATTTGTTTGATTCCGAATGGTCCAGCTTATTAGATATTCCCGGGTTCATCGGGTTTATGAATACGCCAATTATCAAAGCGCGGAAAGGCACCCAAGAAGTCATGTTCTATAATGACGGCGAATATAATAAATGGAAAGCCGATACCGATACAAAAAGTTGGAAAATTAAATATTACAAAGGGTTAGGCACCAGCACGGGAAAAGAGTTCAAAGAATATTTTGAAAATAAAAAAATGGTCAGCTTTACGAGCACCGGCGCCGAAAGTCGGGATGCGATAGATATGGTCTTCAATAAAAAACGCGCGAATGACCGGAAAGAATGGTTATATGCGTATGATAGGACCGCCTATTTGGATACAAATAAAGAAATGATCACATATCAAGAATTCGTTAAAGAAGAGATGATTCATTTCTCCAAATACGATTGCGAGCGTTCAATCCCAAACGGCATTGATGGGTTAAAAACCAGTTTAAGAAAAGTGCTGTTTACCTGCTTAAAACGCCGGATTACAGAAGGCATTAAAGTTGCGCAATTAAGTGGATCTATTTCCGAACTTACGTGCTATCATCACGGTGAGCAAAGTCTCAACGGTGCGATTGTCGGCATGGCGCAAGATTTTGTGGGTTCAAATAATATTAATCTATTAGAACCGGCGGGGCAATTCGGTACGCGCTTACAAGGCGGCGATGATTCGGCTTCGGAAAGGTATATCTTTACGCGGTTAATGAAGTTAACGCGACTTATCTTTCCCGAGGCGGATGATTGTGTATTGGACTATTTAAATGATGACGGAACCTCGGTGGAACCTATTCATTATGTGCCGATTATTCCGATGATTTTGGTGAATGGAAGCAAGGGTATCGGCACAGGGTTCAGCACGGATATTATGTGTTATAATCCTTTACATATTATTGAGTATTTGACCGCAGCCATCGCAGGCAAACCAACCGAAGGTATGGTGATTTCGCCTTATTATGAAGGATTCAAAGGAGAAATTACGAGTATTTCCGAGACCAAATATTTAATTCGGGGTAAATACGAGGTCCTCAATGATAAACAGGTGCGAGTTACTGAACTGCCGGTGGGCACGTGGACCGATGATTATAAACAATATATTGAAGAATTAATTGAAGGCGAGAATTCCACCAAAAAGAGTTCAGCTTCTACGCCTGAAAATAAAAAGAAGAAACCCGTAAGTATGGTAAAAGATTATACGGATATGAGTACTGACACTGTGGTGGATATAACTATTACCTTTACCCCGGGCATAATTAAAGAATTATTAGCAAAAGAAGGTGATCATGGCTGTAATGGACTGGAGAAGTTATTGAAACTTTATACGACAAAATCCAATACAAATATGCATGCTTTTGATGAAAATGAAAAACTGGTAAAATATAACACGATTAATGAACTTATCGAACAATACCTGAAGGTGCGCTTAGCCTTTTATGTGAAACGCAAGGCTTATCAAGTAGAGGCACTAAAGAAAGAAGCGATGGTTTTATCAAATAAAGCGCGATTCATTACGGCAATCCTGGAGGATACCTTGGATTTGCGTCGTAAAAAGACTGCGGTTGTTTCGGTATTATTAAAGGAGCACAAATATGATATTATTGACGAAGACGCGGATTTTAAATATCTAGTGCGGATGCCCATGGATAGTGTAACCGAAGAAAATGTTGAAAGAATTATTAAAGAGAAGGAGCGAAAAATCAGTGAATTAGAAACCTTACAAGGCACTACCGAACCCCAGCTCTGGTTAAATGAGTTGGATATTTTAAAGAAGGAATATATGAATCAACTAAAAAATAAGGAGTTAGAAAAGGCTACTTCCTCTAAAAAAACAAAACCAAAAGTAACAAAGAAAGACGCACAGAAGGTTAAGTTGGTTATTTCAAAATAAGATATTTATATATTTAATATATATTAATATATTTCCTACTTAAAGAAAAAACGTAAAAAAAAAGTTCAAAAGAGTTTTGCAAAATCGGAAAATGGACATTTATAAATGTCCAAAATGGACTTTTGCAAAACTCTTTTGGATGAAAAAAAGGCAAAAAATG
>Ga0114969_10001146_pt1 | contig 22566 bp, 16 predicted proteins | sample M_130807_MF_Meta_FD_87316 | JGI IMG/M metagenome (GOLD analysis project Ga0114969, IMG submission 87316) | Freshwater microbial communities from Lake Montjoie, Canada to study carbon cycling - M_130807_MF_MetaG | ecosystem: Environmental > Aquatic > Freshwater > Lake | place: Lake Montjoie...
CGCGTTGAAGCCGTGATCGCACGGCGTCTGTGGAGAGTTCGCAGGCCGCAGCGATCTCGTCGTAGCCGAGACCCGCGGTTTCACGCAGCAGGAAGATGTCGCGATCCAACTCCTGCAATGCGTCGAGTGCCTGATGCACAGCCGCAGAGAGTTCCTGCGTGCCGTTGCGCGCGACGTCGACCATCGCGGTGGTGTTCGGCTGTCGCTGCTGATCACGGATGTGATTCAGCGCGAGATTGCGCGCGATTTTGAAGACCCAGGCGCGCTGCCCGCTGCTGTCGTCCTGCGGCACGCCTGCGCGCGTGACTCGGAGGAACACCTCCTGCGTCAGATCCTGCGCAGTATCTGGCCGCCCGACGATCCGCGTCAGATAACGCGTGAGACCCTCGCGGTGCTCTGCAAATAACGCGGCGCCGTCAGCGCTATCAGCCAAAATTGTTCCCCTACCAGTAAGAACCCCGAGTAGGACGGATCGTGTCAGAAATCGCCACGTTATCTACGGTCGTTCATTGCAAAATCTGCGACAAGCGGTCATAGCCCTCTGGGAAGTGGGTTGGTACGGAACTTTCATGACGAAGGTCCTGTGTCGCCGCCAACACCACCCGTTTCTCAACGCGAGCGTATTGAGGACGCTCTCCGGGAGATCGGGACATTGCTGATGACCTTCGCTCCACTGGATGCGGCGATCAACCCGAGCGAAAGCGGTGGTCGCCTCTTGATTTTCTTCCTGATTGGCCTCATCGTCTTTCTGCTGGCCCTGAGGCTGGAAAGGAGCCGTTTCCGTGAGACTGAATGACGTGATTGGGTTCGGCGGCATCCTCGTGATCGCCCTGGTCGGCTACTTCTACGCGCGGTATTCGAAGCACGCGAAGTAGACCGCCGCCACCTTTGACATAATCCCCACCATGTCCACGCCCTACGAACAGCATGTTGGCGGCCGCAACCCCGTCGACGTCCTTCGCGAGAGTTTTGACGAATACCGCGTCCTGATGCCGAAGTTCACATCGACCCAGTGGTCGTTGCCCTGGCAGCCGGGCAAGTGGACTGCGCAGCAGATCATGGTCCACGTGATGCAGTGGGAAATGATCATGGGCGTCCGCCTGCGCCTGGCTGTCGGCGTTCCGAACTACATCGTCCAGCCCGCCGATCAAGACGCGCTCATGGGCACAGAGGATCGCGTCGTTGATGGCGCGACCGCGTATGTGGCGTTCGAAGGCATGCGACGTGCGAATGTGGCGTTCGCCGCAGCGTTGTCTGCCGAGCAGCGGATGAAGAAAGTGCAGCACCCTGAGCGCGGTGTGATCGATGTCGAAGACATCCTCACCACCATCGCCGGTCACGGCGTGCATCACCTGAAGCAGTTGAAAACGTACTAGCGAACAAACGAACTGCGGGCACGGACTTCGGCGCCGCGGCGATTGACGTTGACCTCGATCCGATGTGGACGGCCGTCCTTGTCCGCGCTTTCCGTCGAGAACGTCAGCACGTACTGTTCCGCAAGCATTTGCGCGACGCGCGGCATCACGATGCTGCCGTTGGTGGCGCGCCGAAAATACCAGCCGCCGGTGAGGTCCGACAATATCCCGGCGCCGTCACTCGACTTGACCGGCATGTCAATCGGCTTACGCTTGCTCATATCGAGCACCTCCGGCGGATCGCTGCTGATCGCGTGGATCGTGATGTTGGCGTCGACAGCCTTCTTGGCGATTGGCAGAAGCCGGCCGTCCGGGTCCGAGAGCGAATCCGTCAGCAAGACCATGGTTCGTCGGCCGTCAACGTCTTCCAAAGCTCTGACCGCCGCATCGATCCCGTCGATGGCACCGTAGGTCTCACCGGGCATCGAGCTCATGCCGGAGTGCAATGTGCCGAGTTGCTTCCGAAGGGCGTTGACGATCGGCTGCCGCTCAACCGAAAACGGATACTGCGGCTGGCGGGCGGGAAGCAGGATCAGGCCCACTGAGTGTGCGGCCGGGAGGGTGGCGACGAAGTCGGCCACCTGATCGAACAGAAGCCGGCTCGATTCCGCCCGGATCGACGAGGGATCGGCCAGGATCATCACGAAGCTCTGCGCCTCGATGGACGGCCCCATCGCCAACGTGCTCATCGCGCCGGCGCCTCGTCGTTTCGCGGGGCGCGCATCGTCAATCCGCTCGTGCACGACATTGAGAATCGGCCGCGGTTTGCCATCGACCTTCAATGTGAAATCGGCTGCCGTCAGATCCCCGATGACGTCGCCGCTTCGAGTCGTGATCTGAACATCGGCGACCACGATGTCCGCCGAGCCGCGGAAGACCGGCGTCTGCGATCGCGCCGCTGTGACGCCGAGCCAACAGAGAAGGGCACCGCGCCAGATGGTCATGAGTCGGAGCCTACTTCGCCGTCAGTTCGTCGTATGCGGGTGTCAGCGAGCGCGCCAGCAGCGGACCGTGATCGGTGAAGTTCGGCAGCACGTCCTTCATCGCGATGATCTCGTCACGGCTCTTCCCGGCCTTGATCTGAATGTTGACGAAAGCGAGCAGTGAGCTGAGGTAGTCGCGCATCATCGCCAGATCGGACTGGCTGCATGTCGCCGCGAACTTCGCGTTGGTGTGACCGGCGATGTAGATCGTGTCCTTGTCGTGCACCCTCGAGATCGCGTCCATGACCTTGATCCAGTTTGCGATCGACGCGCCGGCCGCGCGGTCGATCACCGGGTGCACGCGATTCCACATGAGATCGCCGAGGTGCACGACGTTGGCTGTCTCGAAAAATACGATCGCGTCGCCGCTCGTGTGCGCCGGGGTGTAGGTCTTTGCCGTCAGCTTCTCGTCGCCGACACTCTCTGACCACGTATCGGTGAACGTGCGATCCGCCACCAGAATGCCCGCCGGCGCCGCGCCGCCCTTTGCCGTCGCCGCCTTCACCGCATCGTCATAGACCTGCTGCTGCAGTTCTGCGGCGCGCTTGTTGGCGACGATCTTCTTCGCGATGCCCTTGAACGCCGGGTTGCCCCCCGTGTGATCGGCGTGGTGATGGGTGTTGATCAGGATGTCGACACCGCGATTCTTCGAACGCTCCTGCAAGCCATCGACGCAGAGCTTCGCGCTGTCGGGATACTGGGAATCGACGACGGCTACGCTGTCCGTGTTGATCAGGTAGCCAATGACACCGCCGCGAGCGGTGAAGAAACCGACGTTGCGGCGAATCGGCGTGAAGACTGGACTGATTGGCGCCGGCTGCTGCTGCCAGGCGCGCACAAGTGCTGGACGACCAAACGTGCTGGCGACAACGCCGACTGTGGAGACAGCGAGAAAGTCACGCCGGGACTGGGACATGCGGGCGATTGTAATGCGAGGCGAGATGGAGCCCCGGACCTTTAGGTCCGGGGTGCTGACGCCGCCATCCCCGCCGTCCGCCCCGTGGCCCACGCCCAGGCAAAGTTGTGGCCGCCGATTGGACCAAAGGCGTCGAGCACTTCGCCGCAGAAGTAGAGCCCGGGTGCGCGGCGGCTCTCGAGTGTCTTCAGGTGCACTTCGTCGAGCGCCACGCCGCCCCCGGTGACTTCAGCTTTTTTGAATCCCTCATCGCCGGTCCACGGCAGCACGTACGCCGTGAGCTTCTCGAGGAGCGCGAGGCGCTCAGTCCGCCGCAAGTCTGAAATGCGGCGGTCTGGCGGCACCTGCGCCTCGAGCATGAGCTGATCGACGAGACGCTGCTGGAGCGACGCGCCAAGCAACGAGGCGACATGGCCCACACCGCGTGTGAGCAGTGGCTCCCACGCCGCCGCATCAAGGTCGCCCCACTGCACGCGGAGCACGGGGTCAGAGCCCTTTTCCACAGGTCTGGCCGATTTGGGGACAGAGCTCTGGGGACCGACCTCTGTCCCCAAATTGTGGAAACCTGTGGAAAAGGGCTCTGACCCCGTCGCTGCCCGTGTCACCACATCCGAGATATCGAGCACGGCGGGGCCGCTGTAGCCGCGGTGGGTGAAGAGGAAGCCGCCTTCGGACGTGCGGACCTTGCCCTGCCATTTCGCGCGGATGCGCACGTCGAGCGAGAGGCCCGACAGCGAGGCGTGCACCGCTGGACTGGCGAGGAGCGGTGTCAGCGCAGGATAGACCTCGTGCACAGTGTGGCCGAGCGCCTCGGCAAAGCGGAGCCCGGCACCGTCACTGCCTGTGTCAGGCACAGACAGCCCGCCGGTGGCGATGATCACCGCGCGGGTTTCGATGGTGCCGTTCGATGTCGCAACGCGCCAGCCATCGCCCTCGCGAGTGATGTTCTCGACCGTCGTGCCGAACTGAAACTGCACGCCGCGTCGCCGCGCGAACGCGACCAGCCCATCGCGAATGTCGCGCGCCTTGTTTGAGGCGGGAAAGTACTTACGCGAGTCGGCCTCGAACTTCAGCGGCACACCCAACTCGCCTTCGAAGAACTGCTTCTGCGCTTCGAGCGGCCACGCGCGCAACATGTGCCGAAGCAGATGCGTCGGCGACGACGTGATGAATCGATCAGGTTCGAGCGCCGCCGGCAGCACATTGCACCGGCCGCCGCCACTGATGATGATCTTGCGGCCACCGTCGGTCGTGCGCTCCACCAGCACGGCCGGCTGCTCCGGCGTACTCGCAAAGGCTGCGGCGATTAATCCGGCCGCACCGGCGCCGATGACAACGACGTTCACCGCTATTTCACGATTTCGTCAACGGTCAGGACCTTGACCGTCGCAAAGTTGGCGTCGCGAATGCTCTTCTCGATCTTCGACAGGTCGCCGACAACGACAATCGCAAACCTGTCGGGCTGAATGTACTTCTGCGCGGCGGCCTGCGCTTGCGCGGCCGTCACCGACTGCACTTTCGGCACGTACTCGTTGAAGAACGTCTCGGGCAATCCGTACACCGCCATCGACACGAGCTCGCCGGCCATCCCGGAGAGTGTCTCGAAGGATCGCGGATAGCCAAGTGCCTGATAGTTCTTGCCACGTGCGAGCTCGCCCGCGGAAATCGGCTCGCGGATCGCGTCGAGCTCCTTGAAAAACTCCTTCAGCGCCTCGGTCGTCTTGTCTGTTTGCACACCCGCCGCGGCCTGGAACGGCCCGGCTGCCTGGCGCATCGAGAACGCCGAGCTGGCACCGTACGCGTAGCCATGCACCTCACGCAGGTTCTGATTGAGCCGCGACGTGAAGGAGCCACCCAGGACCGTGTTCACGACATCGAGCGTGAAGAAATCGGGAGTGCTGCGCGCGACACCCACCAGACCAATGCGGATCTGCGACTGCGCAGCGCCCGCCTTGTTCACGAGATAGACCGTACGCGGCCCGGCAGGCTGTGCGGCTGGCAACGTCACCTTCGCCACAGGCGCCGTGTTTTTCCACAGGCCGAATTGCTTCTCGAGCCTCGGCATGATCGATGCCGCCGTGATGTCGCCGACGACGATGAGCTGCGCATTGGCCGGCTGAAACACCTTGGCGTGAAACGCTTTGAGATCGGCGACGTTGAACTCGGTGACCGATGTTTCGGTGCCTCCGGCCGGCGCGCCGTACCGATGGTTCCCGCTGTAGAGCGCTTTCGAGAACGCCATGGCCGCGAGGGTTGACGCGTTGTCACGCCCCTGCAGGATCGACGTCAATCGCGTCTTGCGCATCCGCTCGAATTCGGTCGCGAGCATCGTCGGGCGGAGCGCCACGTCGCTCATGAGGCCGAGGCCGTCGTCGAGCTTCGAGACGGGTAGGTGGAGGTTGACCGTGGACGAGTCCCAGTCGCTGCCCGTGCGGAGTGATCCGCCCAGGAACGCGATGGCGTCGGCGATGTCGAGCGCAGTCTTTGTTCCAGCGCCTTCATCGAGCATGTCGGCCGTGAGGTTCGCGAGGCCGTACTTGGCGATCGGATCTGATGCGGAGCCGGACTTCACCACGAGCGTGACATCGACGAGCGGCACCTTGTGCATCTCGACGATCCAGACGGGGAGGCCGTTGCTGAGCGTCCGCTTGACGATCGGCGGCAGCTTCAGGGACGGGGCAGGGCCGAGCGCTGGTGCCTTCGTACGGTCGGGGCCCTGCTGAGCCGTGAGTGCAGGGGCCGCGACGAGGGCCAGACCGAGTGCGAGTGTGAGCGTGAGTGAGTGTCTCATCGGGATATCCGGTTACTTCTTGGCCGCGGGCAGCACGGAGAATTCGAGGCGTTTATCTGCAGGCAGCCAGCGGCGAGCCGCGGCGCTGATGTCGTTGGCGGAGAGCGCGCGATACCGCGCAAGATCTTCGTTGAAGTAGTCGGGGTTGCCGGTCTTCGCGAAGTAGGAGTTGAGCTGGCGCGCCTGGCCGTTCACGCGCTCCATCTGGCTGTAGAAGCTCGACTCGAGGCCGTTCATCACGCGCTGCATTTCACGATCCGTCGGCGGCGTGTCTTTCAGTTTCTGCAGCTCCTCATCGATGATCGCCTTCAGTTTGTCGAGCGCGAGTTCCGGCGCATCCGCCGACGGTTTCGGCGTGACCGTGATGCGGAACTGCGAGCCGAGCTGATTGGAGTCTTGCGCCGCAGACACGTTCTGCGCGACTTGCATGTCGTACACGAGGCGCTTGTAGAGGCGCGACGTCTTGCCACCCGCGAGCACGTTCGCTACCACGTCGAGTTCGGCATCACCCGGTGACAGCTCCCGTGGCGTGAGCCACGTGAGATACAACCGCGGCAGTTGCACCTGATCGGTCATCGATTCTTTGATGACCTTCGTGATTTCCACCGGCGGCACTTCAATCGGCGGCGCCGCAGGGCCGGGTTTCACGTCAGCGAACCAGTACTCGATCCGCTTGCGCAGTTCCGCGCTGTTGAAATCACCCGCGATCGCCACGACCGCGTTGGACGGCGTGTAGAACCGTCGGAAGAAATCCTTCACGTCCTCAGCCGACGCTGCCGTCAGGTCTTCCATGTAGCCAACGACGGGCCAGTGGTACGGGTGGTTCTTCGGATAGAGAATTTCGGGGATGCGCACTTCCGCCATGCCGTAGGGTGCGTTTTCGTAGCTCTGCCGACGTTCGTTCTTCACGACGTCGCGCTGGCCATCGACCATCGCGGGCGTCACGACATCGAGGAGGTACGCGAGACGATCCGACTCGAGGAACAGCGCGAGGTCGATCGCATTCGACGGCACATCGATGTAGTAGTCGGTGACGTCGTTGCTGGTGCTCGCGTTGTTCGATCCACCGGCCGCTTCGAGGAAGTTGTCGAAGTCGCCTTCCTTCACGTGCCCGGATCCTTCGAACATCAGGTGTTCGAACAGATGCGCGAAACCCGTGCGGCCCGGTGTTTCGTCTGCGGACCCGACCTTGTACCAGACATTCACCGATGCGACCGGCACGCTGTGATCCTCGTGCAGGATCACCGTGAGCCCGTTCTTCAGCGTAAACATGTTGTACGGGACGTTGATCGCTTTCGGCGCCGACTGATGCGCGCCGAGTGGCACAGAGACGAGTGCGCCGAGCATGGCCAGTGACAGCAGAATTCGTCGAGACATGAGAGCTAGTCTAAGCTGAACATCGATGTTCTCGTCCCGACTACCGAGCGCGCTCACAGAAAACGCCCTCACCCACGCGCATGCCCGGTTACGAACAGCGGGCACGTCGATTGTCGATCTGACGGAGACCAATCCCACCCGCGTCGGCCTGCACTATCCGGCCGACGTGCACGCGATGCTCGCCTCGCCGACGGCGCTCTCATACACCCCCGAAGCGCTCGGCACCTCAACCGCCCGCGAAGCGGTGGCCCGCGAGTACGCGCGTCAAGGCCTCACCATCCCGGTCGATCGCATCGTCCTCACCGCGAGCACGAGTGAAGCATATTCGCTGCTGTTCAAGCTGCTGTGTGATGGGGGCGATGAGGTGCTGATTCCACAGCCGAGCTATCCCTTGTTCGAGCTGCTCTCGCGCCTCGACCTCGTGACGACCGTGCCCTACGCGCTGCACATGCACGGCGGCTGGTCGCTTGATCGCGCGTCGATCGAGCATGCGCTGTCGTCGCGCACGCGTGCGGTGCTCGTCGTGTCGCCCAACAACCCCACGGGCTCCGTGTTGAGCGCAGACGATGCGGTGTGGCTGGATGGGGTGTGTGCGGCGCGCGGTATCGCGATCATTGCCGATGAGGTGTTTCTCGACTATGCGCTGCGGGGCTCGCGGCTTCACGCCGTCGCGGAGCGTGCGACGAGGGCGCTCACGTTCAGTCTCGGCGGTTTGTCGAAGTCTGCCGGACTTCCGCAGATGAAGCTCGGGTGGATGGCCGTGTCGGGTCCTGATGCGCTTGTGCAGAGCGCGTTGAACAGACTGGAGTTGATCTCGGATACCTATCTGTCGGTGGCCACACCCGTGCAGGTGGCCGCCGCATCGCTCATCAAAGCCGGCGCCGCGGTACGAGAGCAGATTCACGCCCGGGTGATGGCCAACCTTGCCGAGTGTCGTTCCCATGTCGCGCGTCGTGGCGATGTCACGATGCTCGAGCCGGAAGCCGGATGGTGCGTCGTGTTGCAGATGCCAGCGACCGAGAGCGAGGAGGCGCTGGTGTTGCGACTGCTCGAGCGGGAGCATGTGCTGGTGCACCCTGGTTACTTCTTTGATTTCTCGCGCGAGGCGTTTCTGGTGCTGAGTCTGTTGCCAGAACCGGATGTCTTTCGAGACGGGCTCGCGCGCGTGCTTCGCGCGTGACCCTGCGTACAATGCCTTCCACGATGCGTCGCCGCGGCGTGCTGCTCCCTCTCTCTGCTGCCATCTCCACTCGGAGCTGGGGCATCGGCGAATGCAGCGATCTGCCGGCGCTGGCTCAGTGGTTGTCGTCTGCGGGATTCAGCGAACTCATGTTGTTGCCGCTCGGCACCATGGCCGATGGGCAGTCGTCGCCGTATTCCGCCTGTTCCGCGATGGCGCTCGATCCGATCTTTCTGGCGATTGAGTCGATCGACGACTTCCGTCGCGCCGGTGGAGTCGCCGCGCTGCCCGGTGCGGCGCGCGAGGCGCTCGACATCGCGCGTGCGAGCGACCGCGTCAACTTCACCGCGGTGCGCATGGCGAAGTCGGCCGCGCTCGAGATGGCGTTCCGTGCGTTCCTGCAGGACGAATGGGCGATGCACACCCCGCGTGCCGCCGAGCTCGCGGCGTTCATCGCGCGCGAGCGTTGGTGGCTCGACGACTACGCGCTCTATCGCGCGCTCAGCCAGCAGTACGGCGGCGCGTGGCGCAGTTGGCCGGCCCTACTGGCGACGCGCGATCCACACGCGCTCGGTGACGCGCGTCGGCAGTTCGGATCGTCGGTGCTCTTCGAGCAGTATCTGCAGTGGATGATCGAGGCACAGTGGCGGTCGGCACGTCGCGCGGCCGCTGAATCTGGCGTGCGCATCTACGGTGACGTGCCGTTTGTCGTGGATACGGGCAGCGCCGATGTGTGGGCGCGCGCCGAGGAATTCTTTCTGGATCTGTCGGCGGGTGTTCCGCCCGATTCGTTCAGCGCGACGGGGCAGGATTGGGGTCTGCCGGTCTATCGCTGGGACGTCATCGCCGGCGGCGGATTCCAATGGCTCCGCGCCCGTGCGCGACGCGCAGCCGTGCTGTTTGACGGCATTCGTCTCGACCATCTCGTCGGTTTCTATCGCACCTATGCGCGCGACAAGAGCGGCAACGCGTGGTTCACGCCGTCCGATGAGCACACGCAGAAGTGGCAGGGCGAGCACGTGCTCGCCGCGATGCGTGAGTCGGGTCTCCATGTGCTGGCCGAAGATCTCGGCGTCATCCCGGACTTCGTTCGGGCGTCGCTCACGCAGTTGGCCGTGCCTGGCTACAAGGTGATGCGCTGGGAACGCGCTTACGACCAGCCGGGGCAGCCGTTCATCGATCCGGCGACCTACCCGGAGACGTCGGTCGCAGCCTCAGGCACCCACGACACGGAGACGACTGCGGAGTGGTTTGACGGCCTCCCGCCTCAGGACCGGTTGGCGGTGTCAGGCCGTGTGGGGGCCTTCGACGCGACCATTCGCGATGTGCTGCTCACCCACATCCTGACTGCCGGCTCGGCCCAGGCCTTCATTCCCATACAGGACGTGTTTGGCTGGCGCGATCGGATCAACACGCCGGCAACCGTGGGCGATCACAACTGGACGTGGCGTCTGCCGTGGCCCATCGACACCTGGGGCGACGTGCCGGATGCGGTTGAGCGGGCGGCGTTCTGCCGACGTAAAATAACGGCCGCGTGAGTCACTCCGAATACTTCATCCGCGAATACCCGCTCCAGCAGGGCGCGCTCGAGATTGCGTACATCGAGGAGTTCTTCAACGAATTCCCGAAGCGCAAGACGTCGATGGAGATCGAGTCGCGTCTGAAGGACCGGCCGATGCAGATTCTGATGGCGGAAGTGCCGCTGCCGGAGGATCCCTCGGTGTGGGTGCCGGTGTCGTACAAGGTCTCGCACGAACTGACGAACGACGAAGAGGATCCGGCGCTGGCTGATCTGGTCGATCGGCTCCGTGATGTCGTGGAATTTCGCGGACGCCGCATCCTCTACAACTGGCTCGGCGCCACGCGCCGCGACTGGCGCGGGCAGGGACACTTTCGCGCGATCACCGAACAACAGGAAGTCTGGGCCCTCGCCCTCGGCTTCGACGAGATCATCGTCAAAACCAAGAACCGCTACTTCGATATGCGCGCCGCACTCGCGAGCCTGCAGTTCAATGTCATCAAGGTCGAGCTGCAAGACACGGACGATCCACAAGACGCGAAGGTGTACTTGTCCAAGCGTCTCGGACCGTCAGTGCTCGACGCGCATCGCGCACCCAAACAAGTCAGAAGTTGAAAGATAGAAGTGGCAAGTGAAACCCTCCGAGGATCTGCCTTGAAACCAACTAGATTGACCAGCGCAGCCTGGTTCCTCATTTCCGTCTTCTGCCTTCTGCCTTTCAACTTGCGTGGTGCGGCTCAGGCCGCCCCCGCCACCGAGGTCTATCTGGCGCCTCTGACGATCAGCGTCAATGGCGTCACCGTCGGCATACCCGTGAACATCGCGAACAACCCGGGCTACGACAATCAGCCATCGTTTCTGCCAGACAGTTCGGCGGTGCTGTTCACGTCGAATCGCGACGGCAAGCAGAACGACATCTACAGGTGGGCCATCGCGACGTCGCAGTTGTCGCAGCTCACGCGCACACCAGAGAACGAGTACTCGCCGCTTGTGGCGCCGGACGCCAAATCGTTTGTCTGTGTGCATGGCACGGAGCAGTCGCTCTTTCGCTACGACATGGACGGTTCGCATCCGCGGCTCGCGTATCAGCATGGCAAGGAGTTGATCGGCTATCACGTGTGGATCACCAATACCGAGATCGCGTCGTTCATTCTCGGCGCCGGCGGTTCACCGAACTCGCTGCAGGTCATCAATACCGCCACCGGCGAGTCGCAGACGATCACCTCGAACATCGGCCGGTCGTTGCTCCTGCGTCCGGGCGCGAATGCCGTGAGCTTCGTCGTGAAGTTGTCGCCGCAGGCGTCGGCCATCAAGCAGTTCGACGTGAAGACCCATGAGGTCTCGACCATCGTTGCCGACACGCTCAAGCCGAGTGAAGACCTCACGTGGTTGCCGGACGGCAAGCGTTTCGTGATGGCACAGGGATCGAAGCTCTCGGTGTGGACCGAGGGTGTGGGCTGGTCTGACATCGCGGACCTGACGACGGCTGGCGTGACGAAGATCACGCGGTTGGCGGCCAGTCGCGATGGCAAATGGCTGGCGATCGTCGGCGAGCCGGCGAAGTGAACGCGTCCTCGTCGTTGCGCGAATCGCGGCGTGTGACCGCCGTTCAGACGCCCGTGATTCCGATCGTCACGCAGTGGATGGCCGAAACGCCCGGATCAATTTCACTCGGTCAGGGCGTGGTGTCGTATGGTCCGCCGGATGCGGCGATGATCGCGGCGCACGAGTTTCCGAAATCGCCCGATGAACATGGCTACGGTCGGGTGGCCGGGATGCCGGAACTCACAGCGGCGTTCGAAGCCAAGCTCGCGGCCGAGAACAACATCCGCGTGCAGCCGCAGAGCCAGGTGGTGGTGACGGCCGGCAGCAATCTCGGCTTCATCAACGCGGTGTTGGCCATCGCGGATCCGGGTGATGAGTTCATCTTTCCGCTGCCGTACTACTTCAATCACGCGATGGCGATCGATCTCGCCAACTGCACAGTGGTGGGCGTCAAGACACAGTCCGACTATCAACTCGACGTCGATGCCATCGCGCGCGCCATCACGCCGCGCACGCGTGCCGTCGTCACGTGCTCGCCGAACAACCCGACCGGCGCGGTGTATACGGAGAACTCGCTCCGGGCGGTCAACGCGCTCTGTCGTGATCGGGGGATCTTCCATATTCACGACGAGGCCTACGAGTACTTCACGTACGACAACACCGTGAACTTCTCCGCAGGGTCGATCGACGACGCCGCGGCGCACACCATCTCGCTGTACTCGCTGTCGAAGGGTTACGGCATGGCGAGCTGGCGCATCGGCTTCATGGTGATCCCGCAATCGCTGTGGGTGGCGGTCAACAAGATCCAGGACACCTTCCTGATCTGTGCGCCCCAGATCTCACAGCGCGTCGCACTGGCGGCGCTCCAGGGCGGCTCGGTCTATCCACGCACGCAGGCGGCGACGATTGGTGCGTTGCGTCCGCGCGTGCGCGCCGCGCTCACGGCGGCCTCGGTGCCCTGCGACATTGCCGACGTGCACGGTGCCTTCTATCACTTTGTGCGCGTGCGCACGTCGATGGATTCGATGACCCTCGTCGAACGGCTCGTGCGTGAGCACCGCGTCGCGGTGCTGCCGGGCGAAGCCTTTGGCGTGACCGACGTCTGTGCAGTGCGCGTCTCGTTCGGTGCGCTCGATGAAGCCACCGTCGATGAAGGACTCGGACGACTGACGGCTGGTCTCACCGCACTCTGCCGATGAAGCTGATCACGTGGAACGTCAACGGCATTCGCGCTCGGCACACACAACTCATCGAGCTGATGGAGCGCGAGCAGCCGGACGTCGTGTGTCTGCAGGAGATCAAGGCGTCGCCGGCGCAGGTGCCGGAGTTTCCGATCCACTCGGCACTCGCCGGTGACTACCGCACGTACTGGCACGGCAGCGGTGGCTACTCCGGTGTCGCGTTGCTGGTGAAGCGCTCGGCGTCTGTTGCACTCGATGTCACGCATCCGTCGTTTGATTTCGAATGCCGCATCGCCACGTGTGTGGTTGGCGGTGTGCGCATCGCGGCGACCTATGTGCCGAACGGCGGCAAGGACTACGACGCCAAGCTCCGCTTTCTGGAAGGCATGGCCGCCTGGACCGAGGCGCTCCGCGCGAGCGGCGAGCCGGTGGCCATCTGCGGCGATCTCAATGTGGCCCTCACCGATCGCGACATCCACGAGAAGGAACGCAAACCGAATCAGATCGGTACTCGTCCGGAAGAGCGCGCGCTGATCGGCCGCCTGGTGGACGCGGGTCTGGGCGACATCGGTCGCACCCTCGATCCGGACAATGAGGACCTCTTCACCTGGTGGCCCCCGTGGCGGAGCATGCGCCAGCGCAACATCGGCTGGCGGATCGACTACATTCTCGCCAGCGCCCCCCTCGGCTCTTCAACGGTGTCCTGCGTCTCAATGAGGGAGTTTGGCACCAGCGACCATGCCCCGGTGATGGCGGTTTTTGGTTAACGGAATGTTTTTGGCGCCAACCCGGTCTATGTACTAGTAGTCATACAGAAGACAACAGACTCATGACCCTGCGCACACGGCTCATCCTTTGGCTCCTCCTCATGTCCGTCGTCCCGCTGGGCGCCGTCACGGTCTACACCTACGTGTCGTCCGCCCGAGCACTGCGCGTGGCCGCGGCGCGCGAGGCGGACCTGCTCGCCGGCGAGCTCAGCTCCCGCATGCAGTTGGTGACGGCTGAACTGAGCAGCCGCGTCGAAGAGTTGATGAACATGCGCACGGCCGCACCCGTCCGTACCGCGAGCAATCAGCCGGCAAAGCCTGCCGCTGCGGCCACCCCAGCCAATTCGGCGCCGGCGGTAACGCCGGCGACGGCTGCAGACCCGAAAGAAGAAACCGTCGATACGCAGGTCGCCAATGCGCTCGGTGACGCGGCGATGTTGCTCAACAGCGTCGAGCTGCAGGGCGTGCGCAATCTCTTCCGCGGTGGTGGCAGTGGCGGTCGAGGTGGTGGACGCGGCAGCGATCAGGGGAGAGGCGCAAGTGTCCCCGGCGCTGTGCCGGGTGCGGTGCCAGGATCGGTGCCGGCGACGTCTGCCGCCAGTGCCGGTCAGCGTGCGCAGGGGGCGTTTCCCACTAGAGACTTCCCGTTCGATCCGAATAACCCGAATCGCGGCAACAATCCCACCCGCGGCAACGATCCCAATCGCCCACCGAACAGCGGACGAGGTAACCCGCGGCCTCGGCCAGATCAGGCTCCCAAGGACGCGAAAGACTCGAAGGCCACTCCAGTGGTGCCGACATCCGTGGGCGGAACCACAACCACCCCGGTGGCTCCAGTGGCGCCGGTGACATCCATCGGTCCGGCGAGCCCGAGCGGCGCGCCAGTTCCGCCAGGCGCACCGGCGCTGCCCAATGCGCTCGGCGAAGATCGGTTCGTGGTGGACCTCGGCGCCATGGCGCGCGACCTCACCAAGCGCATCGCTCCAGAAGGCCTCGACAAGTTGTCGCCGGAAGAACGTCAGCGCGTGACGCGTGAGATCGGCATGCGCATGATGGGAATCACCGAAGGCCTGAAGATCGGCGCGGCCGAGCTGCAGAAGAAAGCCGACGCCGCCAAGAAGAAGGCCGAGGAAGATTCGAAGACCGCGGAAGCCGCGCACACCACGGACGAATCCGCGGCGCTACCGAGCCTGACCAAGTCCACGCTCACCGGCAACAAGCTCGGCGTCACTGTTGAGCGCGGCGGCAAGGTCGTGCACTCCGCCAACGCCGAGGTGAATCTCGACAATCTCTTGATGACGGTGTTCTCGACCACGCGCCGCGATCAGGGTGAAGTGCCGTTCGCGGTGGCCAAAGACGGAAAGATCTACACACAGAATGCCGCCGACAGGAAGACGGTTGAGTCGTTCGCGAAGTCGGTGAAGCCGCCCGTCGCGGTTGGCACCGCCATGGTCTCCGACTGGATCATCGTCACCAACACCGATCCCTCCGGTTCCGGGCTGCGGTTCGGTATTGCGCGCCCCGTCGGCGATTCGCTGTCGGCGCTTCGCAAGGCCGCAGGTCGTAACGCCGGTCTGGGGCTGCTGCTCATTGGCTTCGCGCTCGTCATCGTCGTGCCGGTGTCGAAAGGCCTGACCAAGAACCTCTCCACATTGACCGACGCCGTGGGGCGCATCGCCCGCGGTGATTTCGCGGCGCGCGTGCCGGTAGCCGGTGGCGGCGAGGTGGCCGCACTGGCGGTGGCCTTCAACAAGATGGCCGGCGACATTCAGCAGCAGCAGGAATTGCTCGTCGGGCAGGAGCGCTTGAAGCGTGAACTCGAACTCGGCCGGCAGATTCAGAGCGAGATGCTGCCGCACGAGTCGCTGCGCTTCGGCCTCACAGAAGTGAAGGGCATGTCGATCCCCGCGCGTGAAGTCGGCGGCGACTTCTTCAACTACTTCGCGCTCGACAACGGCGACGTCGCACTGCTTGTCGGCGACGTGTCTGGCAAAGGCGTCGGCGCGGCGTTGCTCATGGCGAACTTCCAGGCCGCCCTGCGCACCCGCCTCACGCTCGGTCACGATCTGGCGTCGATCGCCGACGCGATCGATCGCGACGTGGCGGCGACCGCACCGCGGGGGCTCTACACCACGCTCTTTGTCGGCATCTACGAACCGGTCACCAAACGTCTGCGCTACGTGAATGCGGGTCACAACCCGCAGTTCTCGCTGCGACAAGGCAAACTGGATCGCCTCGTCTCGACGGGCACGCCGATTGGCTTGCTGCCCGGCCGCGGCTACACGCAGCAGGAGATTCAGCTGGCGAGCGGAGACTTCCTGTTCTTCTATACCGACGGGATTGTTGAAACGGAGAACGAGCAGGGCCAGGAGTTTGGCCCCGAACGTCTCGAGCAATTGCTCATCGACACGGTGACTGCCGACCCCGGCGGTCCGGACGCGGTGCTGCAACGTGTCGAGTCGGCCGTCCGCACCTTCCGTGGCGCGGCCGAGCCGTTCGACGACGCGACGTCGATGGTGGTCCGAATCGGCTAGTTGTTACTGGGGCGGCCGCGATCCGCGGCCGCGCCCCATCATCATCACGAGCAATTGCTGGCGGAAGTGCTGGTTCATCGACGTGCGCAGCGTGTCGCCGTCAGTCGGCGTCATCGTCGAGGCCATGAGCGTCATGCTGCCCATCTCATCGAACGACTCGCGGCCCCACTTCACGCGCTTCACGGGTGAGTTGGGCTGACGCGGATTCGCCGGCGTGTTGTCGTAGACGATGTCCGTCTCGATGCGCGTGCCCTTCGGTAAGTGGAACGGTGTCTTGTAGTAGTACGAGTCCTGCCACCCGAAGTCCCAGTCGTTGATCCACAGCAATCCGCGGGTGGTTCCGTCGGGAAGCGTGGCCACCATCTTCATCTCGCGCGCGAGGTAGTGCGCGTGCCCACGAACACCGAAGGCGTCGACGTCGACGGGCAGAACATAAGAGTCGTGCACCTTGTAGTTCGATTCACCTGCCGGAATGTCGATGCCGGCCGCGTAGCCGAACATCGGCGGCACCTGCACGGCCGTGAGCGATCGTGCTGGCGGCGTCTTCGCAAAGTAGATCGCCAGCTGTCCGCGTTCCTGCTGCGGCTTTCCTGACGGATGCAGGTGCAATTGCACGACGAGATTTGAGTGCGCGGGGAATGGCTGCGCAATGCCCTCAGGGAAGAACTTCGGTGTGATGCCGGGCACCCAGCCACCGACGCCACCCCAGGCCGCGTCGAGCGCCGTTGCGGCGGCTGCGCTGCCGCCACCGCGACGGCCACCTCGTCCGCCGCCTCCGAGATTCAAACCAGGCAGCAGGTCGTTGTCACCAACCTGCGACGACATGTTCGCCGCACCGGTGAAGAAGAGCGCGTGATGTACTTCACGACGCGCCGTCGGTGCAAAGTCGATCGCGGTAATCCACCTGGCGTCGGCCTGATCAATCGGCAGCACGACGTTGCGATACAGGTCGGGTCCCTCTGCCGGGATGTTGATCGTGTTCGGCAGCGTCAGCACAAGGTCCGGCGCGCCGAGTGACCAACCTGACGTGAATGTCGGCGGCGCCGGTGCCTTCGCCATGTCGCCGGCCGGCATGCCCGCGTCGACCCACGTCTTCAGCATCGAGAGTTCCTGGTCGCTCAGTTTGCGCGTGTCGCGAAACTCCTCGAAGCCTGCGGTGTTCAGCGCGTGCCATGGTGGCATGTAGCGGCGTGCCGTCACTTTCACGATGAACTCGCCGCGCTTCTTCACATCGTCATACGACAGTAGCGAGAACGGCGCCGACTGGCCCGGCCGATGACACACACTGCAGTTCTTGTAGATCAGCGGTGCGATGTCGGCGGCAAATGTTGGCGTCGCGGTGTTTGTCGCAACAGACACGGCAACGGCGTCAGGCTGGGCGCGGAAGGCCACGAGCGCGGTCAGCAGGGAGAAAGCGATGGGGAGTCGATTCTTCATGAGTTAGCGTCTTTCGATAGAACAGCCGACCGGCTCGGTCTCTGTCACAGGCGCACGCTTGCCGACCACAACGGCATCGAGTGCTTCGCGCAGATCGTGTGTGGTGGCGGTACGTCGCGCCTGACCGACGTTCGCGTAGAGGTTGTCGATGCGGCCCCGATAGGCCAGACCCGACGGAGTGTAGAGCGCGGCTTGCGGCGTCACCGTTGCGTCGACGGCCGTTGTCAGTGTGAAGTTGCGGTCAATAACCGCCGGCACGCCAAGGGCAAATGAAAATTCCTGGCGGTGCGTGCCAATCATCGCGGCGGTCGTCGTTGTATCCGGATAGACCAGCACGCAGTTGACACCCCTCGCGCGATATTCACTGCAGATGCGCGTGATCTCCGGCGCGTATCGGTTCGAGATGGGGCATTCCGTATTGACGAAGAACAGCAGATCCGACGTCCCGCGGGCCGGTGAGAGCAGCGACAACGACCGACCATCGACGTCGCGCACGACGACGGGTCCGCTGCCAGCCCAGGCCAGCAAACAGATCAGGACGAGACGCATCCCTGCATCTTAATCTCGAACAGACGTGCTGCGATGAACGACGGGTCCGAATCGCTTCGTCACACGGTTGAGCGCATCCAGCGGTAGACTCCGCCCATGCGCGCTCGCCTCCTTGTGCCCGTCTTTGGGATCATCGTCATTCTCATTTCTGCGGCCGGCGTGACGCTCGCCCAACGCACACCACCGCAGCCACCGCAGCGGCCGGGTGCGCTCGGCGCCGGTGTGACGCTGCTTCCGAACGGGTGGAAGATTGCGCCGGTCGGCACACATCTCTCCATCGGTGATCTGCCACTGAACATGACGTTCTCGCCCGACGGTCACTTTCTGATCGTCGCCAACAGCGGCTACGCGAAGCCCACCATGCGCGTCGTGGACCTCGATCGCAACAACGTCATCTCGACGATGGCGTTGGACGATGCGTGGTACGGGCTGGCGTGGCATCCGGACGGCAAGCGTCTGTACTCGTCCGGCGCTGCCGCGACCAATGTCGTGGAGATGGCATGGGCACCCGGTTCGTTGCGGCAGCGCGGTCTGTTCCCGCTCGGTCGCTCGGCCGATCCCGCCGGCGAGGGCACGAATCGTCCGCAGGCCGCGCCGCAGAGTTTTGTCGGCGGCATCGACGTGAGCCCGGACGGCAAGAAGCTCTACGCGGTGCACGTGCTCGGGCAGCTGGTCAGCGTCGTCGATATCAATTCGGGTCTGGTGCGCGCAACGGTTGAGCTACCGGCCGAGCCGTACACGTGTCTCGTGTCGAAGGACGGCAAGACGCTGTTCGTGTCGTTGTGGGGTGGCGCGAAGGTGCTGTTGTTTGATGCCGCGACATTGGCGCCCACCGGTGAGATCGCCGTGGGTGAGCATCCCAACGCCATGGTGCAGTCGCCCGACGGACATTGGATGTACGTCGCTTGCGCGAACACGAACGCGGTGTGGGTGATCGATGTCGACAACAAGCGGCCCGTGGCGCAGATTGCTGTTGCCCTGTTTCCCCAAGCGCCGCCGGGATCCACGCCCAATGCACTCTCGCTCTCGGCCGATGGCAAGCGGTTGCTCGTCGCCAATGCCGACAACAACACCGTGGCCATGGTCGACGTCACCGAGCCGGCCACCAGCCGTGTGTCGGGCTTCATCCCAACGGGTTGGTACCCGACCGGCGTGCTGTTCAGCCGTGATGGCAACAAGATCTACATCTTGTCGGGCAAAGGACTCACCTCGCTCGCCAACCCGCGCGGTGCGCAGGCCGGCATTCCTGGAGCCGACGGCCAATACACCGGAGCGATGCTGCAGGGATCACTGACGATTCTCGACACGCCGTCCCCGGCGATTCTCGAGTCGTACACGAAGCTCGTCTACAGCCTTACGCCATATAGCGATGCGACACGGCTCGCACCGGCGTCGGCTCCGGCAGTCGCGACGTCGATCCCGCGCAAGGTGGGCGACGCCTCGCCGATCAAGCACGTGTTCTACATCATTCGAGAGAACCGCACGTACGATCAGATCCTCGGTGACCTCGAGAAAGGCAACGGCGATCCAACGCTGACGTTGTTTGGCGACAACGTCACGCCGAACGCGCACGCACTGGCGCGCGAGTTCGTCACGCTCGACAACTTCTATGTCGACGCCGAAGTCAGCTATGACGGACACGCCTTTTCCACGGGCGCGTACGCCACCGACATCGTCGAGAAGTTCTGGCCGGTGAATTACGCCGGCAGGGGTGCCGCGTACCTGAGCGAGGGGGGCGGTCAGATGCGAAATGCCTACGGCAACGTTGCTGCGCCGATGAATGGCTACATCTGGGACGCGGTCATTCGCGCCGGCAAGACCGTGCGGAGTTACGGCGAGTTCGCGGTGCGTGGCTTCACCCCGGACCAGGATCGCGACTCGGGTGTGGGCATCGTGAAGGCCACCGTTCCCGGGCTTGAAGGGCGCGTGCATCCGTCGTATCCGCCCTACGACCTCAGGACGCCGGACAACAAGCGCGTCGATATCTGGCTCGACGAGTTCAAGAAGTTCGAAGCCGATGGGCAGCTGCCGGCGCTCTCGATCCTGCGACTCGGCAACGACCACACCTCAGGCACGCGCGCGGGTTCTCCCACGCCCACCGCGATGATTGCCGAAAACGATCTGGCCCTTGGCCGCATCGTCGAAGCGATCAGCAAGAGCGTGTATTGGAAGGACTCAGCGATCTTTGTGCTCGAAGACGATGCGCAGAACGGACCGGACCATGTGGACGCGCATCGTTCGCCCGCGTTTGTTGCGAGCCCGTTCGTGCGTCGCGGCACCGTGGATAGCACGCTGTATACGACATCCGCGATGCTACGGACGATCGAACTGATCCTTGGCTTGCCGCCGATGAGCCAATACGATGCCGCGGCCACACCGATGTACAACGCCTTTGGGCCCACGCCCGTGTTGACGCCGTTTGTGAAGCGCGACGCGCGCGTGAGTCTGACCGAGATGAACCGCACCGGAGCGCCGGGACAAGCGGCGTCAGCGGCGATGAACTTCGACGAGGCGGATATGACACCCGAGATTGAACTGAATCAAATCCTCTGGTGGTCGGTGCGAGGCCCACAGTCGATGATGCCGCCGTCCCGCCATGCGGCGTTCTTTCGGCCAACAGGCAACAAGCCGGCCTCCGCTGTCGTCGATGACGATGACGATGTGTTTGATCGTCTGTGGAAGAAGAAGAAAGTGGGCTGACGCCGCCTACGCGGCCTCGGCGACTTTCATCGTCGACTTCTTCTTGTCGCGTCCGAACAGTCGACGCATCCGATCGCGCGTGCTGGCGAGGATGTCGTAGAAGGTCGGAATCACGAGCAGCGTGAGCAGTGTGGACGTGATGACGCCGCCGATGACGGCGCGGCCCATCGGTGCGCGGAAGTCGGCGCCTTCGCCGTGCCCCATCGCGACGGGAATCATGCCGGCGATCAGCGCGAACGTCGTCATGAGGATCGGACGGAGGCGCGCGCGGCCCGCTTCGATAATGGCGTCGCGGCGCGACAGCCCTTTCTCTTCAGACCACTTGGCAAAGTCGATCAGGAGAATGGCGTTCTTTGCGACGATACCCATCAGCAGGATGACGCCGATCAGGCTCATGATGTTGAGCGTGTCGCCGGTGATCATCAGCATGCCGACGACACCAATCAGCGAGAGCGGTAGCGAGAGCATGATCGCGAGCGGATCCAGACACGAACCAAACTGCACGACCAGCACGAGATACATCAGCATGACGGCAACGCCCAGCGCGGTGATGATCCGTCCGAACACCTCGCGTTGATCGGCCGTGTCGCCGCCCTGGGTGATCTGGTAGCCGGGCGGCAGGTCGACCTTCGCGAGACCGGCCTCGATGTCTTTCATGACCTCAGAGAGCGGATGTCCCTCCGTGTTGGCCTGGACCTCGATGACACGCTCACGATTCAAGTGGTCCACGCGCGCGGGTCCGTTGGACGGCGTGATCGTCGCGACTTGTCCGAGGGGCAGGGTGCCGGTGCGACCAGTGGCACCGCGAACGACGAGAGGCAAGCCGGCGAGGTCGGCCGCACCCTGACGCGCGTCGGGCGCCAGCCTGACGCGCACGTCGCGTGTCTTGCCGCTTGGGTCGACCCAATCACCGGCCTTGACCCCGGCAAATGCCGGTCGCAGCGCCTGTGCGATGTCGCTCACACGAATGCCGAGCGAGCCGGCGAGCGCGCGATCGACCTTGACGTCGAGTTCCGGCTTTTGCCCACGCGTTGAAAGGCCGACATCGACTGCGCCGGGGGCATTGCGCACGATGTTGAGCACCTGATCGGCCAGGCGCGAGAGTTCACTGGGATCGGTGCCGCGGATCTGAATCTGAATCTGTTTGAGGTTGTCCATACGCCCACTGGCGATCGACGCGGTCACGCCGCCCATGCCCTTGATGCCTTCGCGCAGTGTTGACGCGATCAGGTCCTGGTGGCGTGTGCGCGTGGCCTTTGGCGTAAGACGCACATAGATCGTGCCCTCATCGACGGCGCCAGTCTTGTTGCCCAGCGTCGCGTAGGTGTATGACACCTCTGGCTGCGTGCGGACCAGTGCCGCGACTTCCTCGATCCGCTTCTCCGTGTAGTCGAGGTTAGATCCGGGTGGTGTTTCGATGTTGATGATGAGTTCCGAGACGTCTTGCACCGGGAAGAAGCTGCCGCCGAGGTAGCCCATCGTCGGCATCGCGATGGCACCAACAAACGACGCCAGGGCCAGCGCCACCATGGCCAATCGATGACGCAATGCCCACCCGATGACGCGCTTGTAGTTGTTCGCCTGCCGGTCGAACCACAGGTTGAACCGGTTCAGCCCGCGCGAGATGAATGACCGCTTCGACATCTCCACGTGCGGGTCAGGCCAGTAGGCC
>Ga0114969_10001149_pt1 | contig 22507 bp, 17 predicted proteins | sample M_130807_MF_Meta_FD_87316 | JGI IMG/M metagenome (GOLD analysis project Ga0114969, IMG submission 87316) | Freshwater microbial communities from Lake Montjoie, Canada to study carbon cycling - M_130807_MF_MetaG | ecosystem: Environmental > Aquatic > Freshwater > Lake | place: Lake Montjoie...
CAGCGGTTGCCCGCGTGTAAAGACACGCATGAGGAAGCCGTCGCGATCGGCGACATGGTTCGAAAACGGGGCTGGAAGCGGGTGATTCTCGTTAGTTCAGCGTCGCATCTGGCCCGGGGAGCCGCTGCCTGTCGCAAGGAAGGTGTGGATGTCCTGCCCGTCGGTTGCGATTTTCAGGCCTTGGACGCGTTGGACCGACCGGAGCATTGGTGGGTTGTGCCCCGCAGTGAGGGGTTGATCCGCTTTGAACGCTGGCTCCATGAAGAATTGGGTGGCGTGTGGTACTGGTGGCGCGGGTGGATTTAATGCGCGGCTAGCGTGCTTATTCTGAGCCCTTTCTATTCAGATTCAGCGCTTTCGTGGCAGGTGTGGATTGCCCTCCGGGGCGCGGTCGGTTTCCATCGGCCAGCTTTGAGCAACGTGATTCCAACCGAAGTCATCCAGGCGGCCGGTGGTCTGGTGTGGCGAACATCCCCTCGAGGTAGGGAACTAATTCTAATCCATCGGACTCGTTATGGTCCGGAATGGGCTCTTCCGAAAGGCAAGCTCGACCCCGGCGAAGGATGGCTTCAGGCCGCGGTGCGCGAGGTCGAAGAAGAGACTGGGTGCCGTGCCACCGTCGAATCATTTGCCGGAGGCAGTGTGTACGCGGTCAATGGCATGCCCAAGGTGGTCTTGTACTGGCACATGGAGCTTCAGCAACAGGGGCCCGTGCAGGATACGCGAGAAGTCGCCGACCTGCGATGGGTGAGCGCAGAGGAAGCTCTTGATTTGCTGACCCACTCGAATGAACGGGCTTTGCTGGCTCCGCTGGAGAACCGCGAGCGGCCCGGCCGTTGACCGAAGCGATTTGGATTACTTCCGCTCTGGCTGCGCCGGCAGCAGAAACAACCGGGCGTCTCCGGCTCCGAGGGAGAGTTGAATCCCCGGCAATTCCGGGCTGTCGTCCAGCAAGGGGTGTTCACGTCCGTCGTCTCGGCTTAGTTCAATGACCTCGCCCGCGGAATCGAACACCACTGTGGGCCAGGCCGTGTAAGCCGTGTTGTGGTTGACCAGCAAGACAGCGCGCCGACCGTCGGTGTGTTTCAGGGAGCCAATTAGGAAGGTGCCCTCGGGATCGGAACCCACCCGGTTCAGCGAGCGAACTCCGGTGTGCGCCAGCGGTGTCGCCGGATTTCCGGTGGTGTATCGGACGACGCCCTGGCCGGTCAGGCGCATGAGGACGGGGCCCCATTGCTCGAGTCCGGTGTTGATCCGTCGCGCCTCATCGTAGTGACGGGTCTTGAAGCCTTCGGCCGTGAGGAGAGCTCCGCCCTTGGGAAACTCGCCGATGCCGCCGTTGCCCTTGCCTGGGGTCCAGTAGCAGAAGTACAGAACTCCTTTGGAACCATGGGCGATGGAGGCGTGGATCATCCACCGGATCTGGGCCTCGGTGGGATCCATGCGGTCACCGAAAGGCATGGAATGGAAGAAGTTCCAGAAGGGGATGCCCGCTGCGATCGAGTGCTTGCGCATCGATTCGAGGTTCTTGAGGTACTCGCTGCGGGAATCGTCACCGGGCCGCATGAGCGGATAGTGGTCCATCGACAGCACGTCCGGTTTAACCGTCTCCACGAAATTCCGGAGGTACTCGTCGTAGGTGTTGGCCCCCATCTGGCCAGGGGCCGCGTAGTTGGGAAATAAATTGATGTAGCCCAGGCGGCCGGGTTTTTGTTCCCGCAGTGAGGCGACGCGCGCGGCGAGGGCAGGGAAGGCGGCGCTTCCAGGTTCGTCACTCAAGCTGTAGCCCCAGCAGGCAGTGGAGTTGGGTAGGGGTTTGGTTGAATCGTCGGCACTTACCAAAACCTTCAGCCCCAGCGAATCACAGACCCGGACTTGTTCCTCGGCGCTGAAGCCGGAGGTTCCGATGACCAGGTTGAAATGCGCATCGCGAATCTCACGGTATCGTTCCGGTAGGTTGTTGGTGGTGCGTGGTGGCACCCAGAAGCCAATGGCGAACCGGTCTTGGATAAACCGGGCAGGTTCTGCATCGAGGGCCAAGGACAGCAGACAAAGAATTCCCAGAAATCGGATCATGCGCGCTTCAACGTTGATCCAGAAGACGGAGGGGATCCACCGGAATACAAACTCCGGGAAGAGTTACGGTCGTTGCTCGAGGCGGATGCGCAGGGTTTCCGGCGTGGCCTTGGCGTAGGCGATTCCCAAGTCGGATTCCGAACCGAACAGTTCGCCCGCGATCCGGCGACCTGAGACTTGGACTTCGACGACCGCCTCGCGCATGGGCCACGGATCCAGACGGAACGTCCGCTCCGCGAGTCGATGCACGGCGACCTCCTGCATGCCACTGCCCATCAACGGGAGAGGGTGCAGCAGGTTGGCCGGGTTGGGGTAGTCCACACAGGAAAGCAGAGAGAGGTTGTCGCAGGCCTGCAGCAGGCGGAAGTTCTCGACCCAGGTCGTGGCCAGCAGATCGATTCCCGAGAATCGGCCAGACTGGGCGCAGATCCGGCGCAGGTCTTCCTGCCGGTGCTCTTGCATCTCGAGGAAGGCCGCGAGCTTGGGCCGGTCGTCGGGGCGGATGGTCGAATGATCGGCCCGCTCGGTGAGCAGGTTGCAGGTGTGCATGGAGATCAGGACCGCCGCGTAGGCATCCTGGGCAGCGACCGCTTCCATGGCCTGTCCCCGCACCTGGAGGTAGTCGGCCAGGTCGATCTCCTCGAAGGCGCTGTACTTGCCCACCAAATCGATGCCGAAGGCACTAGGACGTCCCTCGCGGGTGATCTTGGGGGTCCGATCGCGGGTGGCCCAGCCGTCGTCATGACGTCGGATTCCCTCCAGCGTGTTGGTCAGCGGAAACGGGGGGCGAAATCGCGAGTTGCCCCACGCGGAGGCGAACTCCCCAGCGAGCCGAGCATGTTCGGGATGGGTGATGAGGAACCATCCTTCCTGGGTTCGGGCGCGGAGCATGGGAGAAAAATTTTATTCAGGACGCCTTCGGGAAGAGGCCCTTGGCCAGGGTTCCCGTCACGGTAATCTGGGGTTGGTTGACGATCTGACTCAAGCGCAGGTCCAAGGCCACACTGCACAAGGTGTAGGCCAATTGCGGAGACAGCGAGAACCGGTCCATCAGGAAGTCGATGGCGTGATGGACGACATTTTTGGCCGCACTCAATGCATCGGGGGCGCTGGCGATGAAGGCCCAGGATCCCAGATCGGCTACCTTGGAAACCCGGGGTGGCAATTCGGCGAAGGGTTCATCTATGCGCATGTCTTTGCGGACGGTGAGCCGGAACTCCGCCTCCATCGGGCCTTCGATACCGTTGATGCACACCTCACCGTCGCCCTGTGCCGCATGACCGTCGCCGGCGCTGAAGAGGGCTCCGGTATGGAAGACCGGCAAGTAGAGGGTGGTTCCGGGTTGGAGATCCTTCACATCGAGATTGCCACCAAAAGGGCCCGGAGGACGTGTTCGATGGGGGCCGGGAGCCTCTGGAGCCACACCAACAATTCCGAGGAAGGGAGCGAGCGGCAACCGTGCGGGAGCCAGCGAATAGGAAAAGTCCTTCTCCAGTTTCCAGAGAAACAGGTGCGGCTCGGTGAAGCGTTCTGGAAGGCTTCCCAAGCCAGGAATAATGCTCGTCCAGCCCCAGCCGCGGTGCTCGATGCGACGTATCTCGATTTGCAGCACATCGCCCGGTTCAGCATCCCGGACGAAGACGGGACCGGTGATGGTGTGGATCTTGTTGCGGTCCATGGCAACGAAGTCGGCCACGGTGGAGGTGGGCGACAGTTGGGCGCCGCTGGAATCCAAGCAGTCGAGGATCACGGTGTCACCCGAGTTCACCTCAGCGACAGGAGGCAGGCGGGCATCCCAGCGATCGTGGGTCCGGGTGTTGGGGACGCAGTGCAAACTCATGGGGTGGGGAATGGACCCGACAATCCGGTTGTAAGGCGTTGATCTTTGAAACTGACTCACGGCCGCCCCATTGCTGGGGCGACCGCGGTTGATGACCGTTTCCATCATCGCCGCGAGGTTCGTTTCCAAACCGCATGGCTGGTTGTTTGGGCAAGTCGCGATAGCAGCCCTCTTGCCAAAGCGAATTACCGGGGTTTGCAGTCGAAAACCTGGTTAAAACCGGTTGGGTTGATCAAAAAAAGGCAGATGAATCGTGGTCACCGTTCACCAGGGAAACGTGGAGTCCATGGGTTCGAGGGGCAGGGCTCGAAACATCCGCATGATCGAAGGTGTCGCGCTCCGTTGGGTCGAGTGGACCGAATCCAAGATTGTCTGGCCGGAAAACGGGAGTTTCCGCACGATCGGCAGCATCCAATGAACCGCATCATTCTTAGCCTCTTCGCTGCCGTGGCCTCGCTGTCTTTGGCAGCGGCCGACAAATCGATCGTCTTGATTGCAGGCACGCCAAGTCATGCCCCGGGTGACCATGAATTTCGGGCCGGAAGCATTCTTTTGGCCGGCTGCTTGAACCGCATTCCGGGCATCCATGCGACCGTGGTCAGTAATGGCTGGCCGGCCGATACGGCCATTCTCAAGTCAGCCGATGCGGTGGTGGTCTTCTCCAATGGAGGCACGGCCCACCCCACGATTAAGCCAGACCGATTGAAGCTGATGAATGAGCTGTCAGCCAAGGGCGTGGGCATCGGGGCTGCCCACTACGGGGTCGAGGTGCCGGCCGGGGACCCTGGCTTTGCCATGCTCGATTGGACCGGGGGTTATTTTGAGATGTTCTGGAGCGTGAATCCGACATGGACGGCGAAGTTCGAATCGCTGCCAGTGCATCCGGTGACCCGAGGCGTGAAGCCGTTCACCATCCACGATGAGTGGTACTATCACATGCGCTTTGCGCCGGATCGCAAAGGAGTTACGCCGATCCTCAGCGTCGTGCCCCCGTTGAGCACCCTCGACCGCGGCAACGGCCCGCACAATGGCAACCCCTTCGTCCGTGCCTCTGTGGCCAAGGGAGAACCTCAGCCGTTGATGTGGACTTACGATCGGCCCAATGGAGGTCGGGGTTTCGGCTTCACCGGTGGGCATTACCACAAGAACTGGGGTGACGAGAACTTCCGCAAAGTGGTCCTGAATGCGCTGCTGTGGATCGCCAAGGTGGAGGTTCCGAAGGAGGGCGTTGCCTCGACGGTGACCCCGGAAGAATTGAGGGCGAACCAGGATCCGAAGTAACGCGGGCACGATCCGCTCGAAGAATCTTCGAAAACCATCTTGCCAAAGGCAGGCCTCCCCGAGTTTGATTCGCGCTCTTCGGTGCGGCTGGGTAGCTCAGTTGGTAGAGCATGCGACTGAAAATCGCAGTGTCGGCGGTTCGATCCCGCCCCCAGCCACCACCTTTCTCTTCTTCTTCAATTTCTCTCAGCTTTGAGAGACGTATTTGGAGTTGGTTTTTTTCCGATCCCTGCACGTCGGTTCCCCACCCTTTTTCCACATCGGCTCGATTAGTACGGGGACTCCGGGGGAGGTGTCTGCCGCAGGAACTCCCGGACCACAGAACCTTCGCGGGTCGGTGGTTGGCAGGCGTTGCCGGTGCAGAGGTAGGCCAACGAGCGTTCCTCGTCGCCGGGCAGCGTGCGGGCGAACGGATCCACGGGGCCGTGGTTGCCGAGGATGACGCGGTGCGGTTCAAACACAGCGTGGGCATGGCTTAGTAGGGCTCGGGTGGAACCGCAGAGCCAATCGCCCACCAGGACGACCCGCTTGGGTTCCTGAAGCGCGAAATCGAGGGCGCACAGGAGGAAGGGCACAACCTGCGGCGTCTGGTGCAGTTTTTGGGCGAAGAGGCGCAAGGTCTTCTCAGCCGCTTCCCGCCAGTCAGGACGTGCGCAGAGGCTGGCCAAGCGAAGCAGGGCCATGCTGGCCACGGCATTCCCGGAGGGTTCTGCTCCATCGTAGTCTTCCTTCACTCGCATGAGCAGGTGGGAGGTGTCTGCTCCGCTCTGCCAAAAACCGCCGCCGGCCGCATCGTAGAATAGTTCTATCAAGGCCTCGGCCAGTTGGACGGCGAAGGTGAGGTGGTTCGGGTCGAGCGTGGCTTCGTAGAGATCGACAGTGCCGGCCAGCAGGTGGGCATAGGCGTCGAGCAATTGGACTTGATCGTGTTCTCCATCGCGCCAGCGATGGTAGAGAGTGCCTCGAGTCTCCGGGGTGGGTGGCACCCAGAGGTGTTCTTGCAAAAAGGCCAGGTTGCGCTCGGCCATCGTGAGGAACTCGTCGTCGCCCAAGATCGCGAAGGCTCGGGCACAGGCTCCGAGCATCATGCCGTTCCAGGAGGCCAAGACTTTGTCGTCCTGATGGGGGCGCACGCGGGTCGCGCGGACCTCGCGCAGTTGGGCTAAGGCCGTTTCCAGAATGGGATGATCGGCTTCCGGTACTTCGGCCTGAACCAGAGACAACACATTGAGACCTTGCAGCGGTTTCGGATCGCTGTGGTCGATGAAATTGCCCGCCGGGGTAATACCGAACCGAGCGGTGACCACGTTGAAGGCCTCGGGGCTGAGCAATGCGGACAGCTCGGCATGGGTCCAACAGTAGAACTTCCCCTCCTTGCCTTCGCTGTCGGCATCCTCGGCCGAATAGAATCCGCCGTCCGGGTGGGTCATGTCGTTGGCCACATACCGCAGGATGTCTCGGGCGACGTCGGCATACCGTGCTTCGCCGGAAACCAAGAAAGCCTCCAGGTAGAGGACGGTCAGTTGGGCGTTGTCGCAGAGCATTTTCTCGAAGTGCGGCACAAGCCATCGTTCGTCGACGCTGTAGCGGGCGAACCCGCCACCCAGGTGATCCCGGATGCCGCCGGCCGCCATGCGCTCACACGTCTGGAGGACGGCGTGTACGGCCTCTGCGTCGCCAAAGCGCCGGGCGTAGCGAAGCAGGTAGAGCGGTTGGCTGGGTCGCGGGAACTTCGGCGCACCTCCGAAGCCGCCGTTTACGGGATCAAACTCGCCCAGCAGCGTTTGGCCACCGCCATGCAATTCCCGAGGGCCTGTAGGGAAGGCGTTGTCCGGATCCTGGACGACCATCTCGCGCAGCCGGGCCGTGAGCTCGCTGGCTGAGGCGATCAAGTCGTCGCGACGGGTCTTCCACAGTTCAACGATGCGCTCCAACAGGGTCAGGAAACTGGGCTGCCCGTGCTTGGCCTCCGGCGGAAAATAGGTGCCGCCGTAGAAGGGTTGCAGGTCTGGCGTGAGGAAAACGTTGAGGGGCCATCCGCCGCTGCCGGTGGTCATTTGCACGAAGCTCATGTGGATCTTGTCCACGTCCGGGCGTTCCTCGCGGTCGACCTTGATGCTGATGAAGTGTTCCTTCAGGTAGTTGCCCACGGCCTCGTTCTCAAAGGTTTCTCGCGCCATCACATGGCACCAATGGCAGGTGGAGTAGCCGATGCTCAGGAAAACTGGTTTGCCCTCGGCGCTCGCTCGGGCGAAGGCCTCGTCTGCCCAGGGGAACCAGTCCACCGGATTGCCGGCGTGCTGGAGCAGGTAGGGGGATTTCTCAGCGGCCAGTCGATTGCGTTGTTCCGATGCGGAGGTCACAGGCTTGGGAGCATATCCTCAACCATTCCGGGAACAAGCCGGCACCCGGCCCGATGGGAGGGGCCGATTGTCAGTGCGTGTCCAGTTCTTGAAAGGATTCGGCCGCTCGGGCTTCCTTGGGCATTCATGGCGTTTGACCTCGACCCCTTTTATCTCAACACCCTGCGGCAATTAGTCCGCGAAGGCGTGATGGATCCTGCGTCGAGCCTGCTCTGTGTGTGCGCCGGGGAACGCGATCACCAAACTTTGAAGGAGGCGGGGTTCCCGAATGTGACGCTGACTAATTTGGAAACCCGCTGGGAGTTGCCGAATCCGGGGACTCATCAAGTTGCTTACGGTGACGTAGAAAATTTAACCTTTCCCGACAAGTCCTTCGACTTCGTCATCGCCCACAACGGTTTGCACCACTGCGCCTCACCGCACCGGGGTCTTTTGGAGATGCACCGAGTGGCTCGAAAGGGTGTCTTGGTCTTCGAACCCCGCGATTCACTCCTTTCCCGTTGGGGGGTCCGCTTCGGATTGGGACAAGATTATGAGACCGCTGCCGTGGCTTTGAGCTATGACCGGGTCAGTGGCGGATGGCGCAACGGTCCGGTCCCCAACTACGTGTACCGTTGGACGGAACGCGAGATTGAAAAAGTAATCCGCAGCGCGACGCCGTGGATGCTGTGTGGATTTCGCTACTTTCATGCAACTCGTCCGCCTTCCGGGGCGGCCAGTCGCCGCAATCCCTGGATTCGTCTGGGGCTCCGACTGGCCATTCCACTGGCGACGGTGCTGGGCAGACTGGTTCCGTCGCAGACCAACTGCTTCGCCTTTCTGGTTACCCAACCGCCGCTGGGCCAGGGGAGCCCTCCGTGGATACGTTGGAATGGGGCAGAACCCACCCTGGACCCCGAGTGGGCTCGGCGTGAGTACCGGCAGTAGAGAGGGTTCGCCTGGCGGGTTGTTCGAAGGGCGATTTTGAAAAGACATTGAAGCTCGGCTCGGGAAGGGAGTTCTATTGTCTGCACATGGTCGCCGCTCAGGAACAAGTCCAGAAGGCCCTCTTTGGGGTCTTCCTCATCGCTGCATTGCTGCTCTTTGCGGTTTTGCTGGGGTCCGTACAGATCCTGGCGCTCATGGGGTTCGTCGCGGTGATCTGGGCGCTGACGCTGCCCAAGCACGGAACCATGGCGCTGGTCCTGGGATCGGTGATGATCAACTCGTCGCTGTTGGTGCCCTTTGTCTCCGGCCGCCCCTTCTTCTGGGAGGCGAGCCTGATGCTTTCGATTAGTGGGTTGCCCTTGATGTTCGCCATGCGGCGCAGTGCCCCGGAGTTCGGGGATCGTCTCCGGGAGTATCGTTGGGTGTTCATTGGTTTGGGCGTTTTCTTTTTGGTGTTGGTCTCCTTGATCAAGTTTCGCGGATTCGGACTGAATGTGCTGGGGCAAGGGCAGGTGGGTGGCCGCGCCTACGTCACCCAATTCCTTGGATTGCTTTTCCCAATTCTGTACCTGGCCGTGCCCACGACGCCCCAGATGCTGATTCGTGTCTATGCGGCGCACTGTCTCATGAGCATGTCGTTCCTCGTCTCAGACTTCACCCTGGCGGCCGGCGGCACCGGGCCCCTCTGGGTGCTGTTGTCGTTCTTCGGTCTTTCCACCGACAGCCTCGCGTTCGAAGTCCAATCCTTGGAGGGCGGCGTTCGACGCTTTCAATCGGTGGCCTTCGTTTCGCGAGATTTGATTTATCTGATGCTGGTAATTAGCCCCGCCACCCGAGCCTTGTCCTTGTCCTCTATCACCCGGGTGCTGGTCATCTTGGGACTCCTTGGGGGAAGTGCCCTGGGTGGTCATCGCATGTCGATGATCATCATTCCGTCGGTCATCCTGCTTTCGAGCCTAGCCCAGCGAACCCTTTCAATGGCCAAAGTGGTCGTTTCCACGCTCCTGCTGGGAGTGGCTTTATTGATGACCTACCAGATGGCGCGTCAAATGCCTCATTCGGCGCAACGCATGTTGTCGGTGCTTCCGGGGATCGAGATCGATCCGCTGGCCAGTGTGGATGCCGAAAACTCGACCTCAGGCCGTGCCTCCATGCGTCGCATCGCCTTTGACATTGCCCCAAATTTTCTCTGGGTCGGGCGCGGCTTAGGCTTCGTGCCGGACATTAATCACCTCTACACCCACAACGAAATCGACCAGTACGGCATGCTCGAGCAGAGCCTCGATCAGGGCATCTTTTATGCCGGCATCCCTAGCTTGTTGGTGAACCTCGGACTGCCTGGGTTGGCGGGGGTGTTCCTCTTCTTGGGGGCTGTGTCCCTCGTGGCTCTTCGAAACCTGCGGTCCATTTTTCGAATGGGCTGCCAATCGACCTTTGACCGTCTGACATGCCATGTGAGTTCGCTGTGGCTCGTGCAGTTGATCACTTTCATGATCACCACAGGAGAGGCCGGTTTTTTCATGCAGACCTTCGGCCTCCTGTCCGGGTTGGTGATCATCACCCATTGGCACCGCAACCGGACGCTGGGGATGGCTGAGCCCACGGCGAAGACGTTCTTCAATCTTGTGGACCGGTCTCGTGCTCCGATCGCACCGGAGGTTTCCGGGCAACCGGTGGCCTGATCGCTCGATCGACTGGCCCCATGATCGCCTCGTCCCGGTTGGAAGCGCACGATGGAGCCTCCTGGCAGTCCTCCGGCGGCCGGGGTATTTCAGTGCTGCACCTGGTAGGTGCCACTCACGATGATGGTGGAATCCTCACGGTCCTTCGCCATGCCCGCGATCCGGATGGGGTTTTCCGCCATGCGGTTGTGGTCCACCGGGGGTTTGAATCGAAACGGCAGCCGCCGCTGGACTTGCGTGAAAGTCGCGCGCTCTTGGCTGAATCCCCCAGGCACTTCTCGCTCTTCGCTCGGGCCCTGAGTGTGGCCATGGAAACCCGTCGCCGCTGCCGTGCCGAACACTGGGATATCGTTCACGCCCACAGTCGGGGTGGGTTTGCCGCCGCGGTGTTGCTAGCGCTGCTGCCGGGCAAGATTCCGATCGTCTTCACCAATCATGCGTTTGCTCGACGGACGGGAATGTACCGTTGGGCTGCCGGCCGGAGAGGCTTGGTGACGGTCGTTCTGAATACGGCGATGGCGGCCCATTACGGGCTCACGCCGGAGTCGGGACGCGTGGAGATCATTCCTGATTGTTGTTCGGACGAATTCTTTGAAGGGCCGTTGGTGCGTCCGCCGGGTCCGCGGTCGCGTTTGGCTCTGGTTGGTGTGGGTAATCTGGTCCGCTGGAAGAAGTGGAACCTGGTCTTGGATGCCCTCGCTCGATTGCCGGTGCCGTTGCGTCAACGGGTCCATTTCACGCTTTGGGGCCCCACCCCAGCCGACGCGGATTCCCAAACCTTTGCTCGTGAATTGAAGAGCCAGGTCGGGGCTTTTGGGTTGGCTCCGTATGTGAGGTTGGCAGGGCCGAGCACCCGGGTCCGCGAGGCGGTCGAGGGAGCCGATGTGTTCATCATTCCTTCCACCGATGAGCCGTGCTCGGTGGCTTTGACCGAAGCCTTGGCCTTGGGGAAACCGTCCATCGCCTCGGCCAGTGGGGGCTCGGTGGATCTCCTGAAGAACGGGTACAACGGTCGGCTCTTCCGTCCGGATGATCCGGAGGATCTGGCCCGTCAAATCGCGGGCATGATTTCCGGTGAGGGGACGTCGGCGACCCCCGAGCAAATCCGAGACAGTGCCCGCCACTACTCCGCCTCGGTGGCGTGGGGCAAATACCATGCCCTTTACCGGCGGTTGCTTGCGGGACCCCAGACAGACTAGGCTCGCGGCTCCCTGTGAGCGCCACCCTTTACGATTTTCTACCCCGCCTGGAGGCGCCAACGGCTGATCACCTGCTGGATCGGTTCCTGGACTTTGCCCGCACGCGCGGCATCGAACTCTATCCGGCGCAGGAGGAGGCCATTCTCGAACTTTATTCGGGCAAGAATGTTATCCTCAACACACCGACGGGATCCGGCAAATCGCTGGTGGCCTCGGCGTTGCATTTCAAGGCGTTGGCACAAGGCCACAAATCGGTTTACACCTGCCCCATCAAGGCCCTGGTCAACGAGAAGTGGCTTTCGCTCTGCCGGGAATTCGGCCCCGACAATGTCGGCCTGAGCACTGGGGACGCCACGATCAATCACGATGCGCCAATTCTATGCTGCACGGCGGAGATCTTGGCCAACATCGCCCTGCGGGATGGTCCCAATGCCAGCGTGCGCGACGTCGTGGTGGATGAGTTTCATTATTACTCCGACCGTGATCGAGGTGTGGCCTGGCAGGTGCCGCTGTTGACGCTTTCTAAGAGTCGTTTCCTGCTCATGTCGGCAACCCTTGGCGAGACCGAGTTCTTTGAGACCGAGATGACTCGCCTCAATGGATTTCCCAGCGTCACCGTCAAGTCGGTGATTCGGCCGGTACCGCTGGAGTTCAGCTATGCCGAGACTCCGCTGGCTCAGACCGTTGAGACACTCATCAGCGAGGGCAAAGGGCCGGTTTATGTGGTGCACTTCACCCAGGCGGATGCCGCCGAGAGTGCACAGGATTTCACCAGCCTCGCCACGGCGACGCGTGAGGAAAAAGCCACCATCGCCACCGCGCTGGAGGGGGTGAAGTTTTCCAGTCCGTATGGGCCGGACATCAAGCGGTGGTTGCGGGCGGGCATTGGGTTGCATCACGCAGGCCTGCTGCCGCGTTACCGCATTTTGGTCGAGCAGTTGGCTCAGCGCGGGTTGCTGAAGGTCATTTGCGGCACGGACACGTTGGGCGTGGGCATCAACGTGCCGATTCGCACGGTTCTCTTCACCCGCCTGTGCAAGTACGGCGGCGAAAAGACGGCGATCTTGGGGGCCCGGGACTTCCATCAGATTTCAGGGCGCGCCGGGCGCAAGGGTTTCGACTCGGTGGGTTGGGTGGTCGCCCAGGCCCCGGAACATGTCGTCGAGAACCTCAAGCTCGAGGAGAAATCCAAGCGGGACGGAAAGAAGTTTGTGAAGCGGCAGGCGCCGGACAAGAACTACACCCACTGGGATCGGCAGACCTTCCAGCGTTTGATTCAGGCAGCGCCCGAAAGACTGGTGTCTCGTTTTCAGATTTCGCATGGAATGATCCTGAATGTTTTGAGTCGGCCGGAGGACGGTTGCGGGGCCCTGCGCCGCCTCATCCGGGACTGCCATGACGGTCCCACTCTAAAAAAAGCCCATTTCAAGAGGGTTTGGCAGTTATTCCGGGCTTTGGTCGATCGCTCCATTGTGAGCTTCTCACCCAAGGGTGAGGGCAAACGGGTCCGGGTGAATGGCGAGTTGCCCGAAGACTTCTCGTTGAATCAGACGCTGTCGCTGTACTTGCTCGACACGCTGCGGTTGATAGACCCAGAAACTCCCAACTACGCTCTGGATGTCCTCACGTTGGTCGAATCCATCCTCGAAAATCCGGACCAAATCTTGCGTCGGCAACTGGACCGCCTAAAGGGCGAGAAGGTGGCCGAACTGAAGGCCCAGGGCATGGAGTACGACCAGCGCATGGAGGAGTTGGAGAAGCTCGAATATCCCAAGCCTTGTCGGGAATTCGTCTATTCCACCTTCAATAGTTTCTCGGAAAAGCACCCCTGGGTGGGTCAGGAAAACATCCGGCCGAAGTCCATCGCTCGGGAGATGTTTGAGCAGTACTACTCCTTCTCCGATTACATTAAGGCCTACGAACTCCAGCGCGTCGAAGGACTGCTGCTGCGCCACCTGACTTCGGTGTACAAGGTTCTGCGCCAGACGGTCCCGGAGGTGGCTAAAAATGACACCCTGCGCGAAATGGAAGCCTATCTGGCCGCGTTGCTGCGGCAGGTAGATTCGAGCCTCATTGAGGAGTGGGAGCGGATGAAGAACCCCAAGGCCGCACCGCGCGAATCAAAACCGGAGGCCAAGCCACCCGGTGCCGAAGAGGCCGCGCGCGACATTACCCGAGATCCCCGCCAGCTCACCGCAATGGTCCGTGCGCGTGTCCTGCCCTGGATACGTTGCCTCGCGTTGGATCAGTATGAGGAGGCCGTGGCCGCACTGGAGTCCGGAGGGGAAGCAGGGGCTTCCGGTTGGACCGCGACCAGCCTTCGGGCGGCTCTCCATCCGTACTACACGGACCATCAGCGAATCAGTCTCGAACCGGAGGCTCGCAACACCAAACACACCCATGTGATTCCCTCCGAAGACCGGAAGAGTTGGCGGGTGATGCAAGTGCTGGTAGACCCGGAGGAACACAATGACTGGCAAGTCGAGTTCGAGATCGATCTCGCGGCCAGCAAGGCAGCGGAAGTGCTGGTGATGCGCCTGGTGGGCGTTGGTCCTATCGGTGCGTGAGTCACCCGGCACTGCCGCAGGAGTTACCTATTCGAAGGTCGCTCCTCACCGGGGTGACCGAGGGAAGGGGGCGTCGAGGGAACTTTTGCGCGTTCCTCCGTCTGCTCGGGTTAAGCGGCAGAGGTGGGGAGGGCGAACTCTTCTTCTTCTTCAGCGGTAGCACTCTCCTCGTTGGTCTCCAGAGGAGCAAAGCGTTCGCTGTTGAAGCCCAATTCGCCATTCAGACCGGTCTTCAGACCCGGGTCGCGCGGGTTGAGGATCTCCTCCAGCAACAACCCGATCTCGCCGTCTTTCTTGCCGGACTCATGCCGGTAGTAGCTGCCGCGTCCGATATACATGCCTCGGACCGTGTAGACCTGATCCTTCTTGGGGAGTTCTGCGAAGAGCGCGGCGGCTTCGGGCGGGAAGTCGTCGTTGATGCACACCACTTTCTGACCTTTTGAAAACATACGAATAGAACCGCAACAGAGTGGGTTGGAGCCGGGGTCGAGGTCAATCTCGAGCGGCTTCTGAGGCGCTTTTGGGTGTCGACCGGCCGAATGGCCCGGAACGGGCTTTGACGTCGGGGGTTCCTTGGTCCACAAACCCACCACGTGACCATCGCCTCTCTGAGCGAACTTGAACAGTCGATCCGCAACGTGCCGGATTTCCCTAAGCCGGGAATCCAATTTAAGGACATCACTCCGATGTTGGCCAGCGGGCGGTTGTTCGATTCGACGATCCACCATCTCTTGTCTGACATCCCCACCGGTTCGGTGGACAAGATCGTGGGTATTGATGCCCGTGGGTTCATTTTCGGAGCCGCCGCCGCGCATCGCCTCGGAGTTGGTTTCGTGCCGGTGCGGAAGAAGGGGAAACTGCCATGGCAGACCCATGAGCAGAGTTTCGACTTAGAATACGGTTCGAACACGGTGGCCGTGCACACCGACGCGGTGGCTCCGGGCGAGCGGATTCTTCTGGTGGATGACCTTCTGGCCACGGGTGGCACCGCGGGAGCGGCCCTCCAGTTGCTGAGCCGTTTGGGAGCCAAGATCGTCGGTGTCCGCTTTGTGATCGAACTGGGCTTTCTGGGGGGGCGCCAGCATCTGGGGGATGTGGATGTCCGCTCGTTGATCACCTACTGAGCCGGACCGACCGATCCAATTGAATTGTTCCGGCTAAGCCGGCCGATTCTTAGTGGGATGGGGAGTTTCCGATGCCGCCGAAGCGCCTTCCACCGGCGTGCCTGGAAGAGCGGACTGGCGACCCCAGCGGCTGGCTAAGGCGCCGCACACGATGAGTTGCAGCGGGTGGTAGAGGAGCACGGGCAGGAGGATGAGCCCCAGCCCTGGGTGCGCTCCAAAAATGATCTTCGCCATAGGAACTCCCGAGGCGAGGGTCTTTTGAGGGGCGCAGCATCGCGCCGCGATCAGGTCTGGACGCGTCAGTGACAACGCTCGGGCGAGCACTTCAGTCAACAGCACGGCTAGAGCAAAGAGCAGTAGGACTCCGCCCGCCGCCGGCAGCAATACGTTCAGGCCGTGTTGTGTCCAGAGGCGTTGTTTCACCGAGTTGCAGAACGCGGCGTACACAATAAAGAGCACGACGGCACTCGAAAGGATCCCCAGCCGCTTCTTTTGGCGATTGGCCCAGGCCTCGCAGACGGGGCGAAGGAGTTGTCCGAGGACCAACGGGATTAGCAAGAGGGTGACGATCTCCGCAATCACGGGCCCCAGCGGCTGTTGTTGATTGCTGGCCTTCATCAGCCACGCCACCCAGAGCGGCGTGACAAAGACCCCCAGCAGGCTCGAGAGGACCGCATTGAAGAGGGCTCCCACGGTGTTGCCTCCGGCCATGCCCGTCAGGATCACCGAGGTGGTGATGGTGGAAGGCAGCACCGCTAGATAGAGGAATCCGAGGCGGAGATCCGGAGCCAGCCAGCCACCGGCGAGGCGATCGAGGACAATGCCCATCACGGGAAACACTAGGAAGGTGAAGGATTGCACCAACAGGTGCAGTCGCCATTGGGACAATCCTTGGCGCAGTGCCGTGGAGGGGAGAGTGAGACCTTGGATGAGGAAAATCAGCGCCACCCCCGCTTTGGTGGTAATGGAGGTCTTGAGCGGACCGTCGGCGGAGCCGAGGTCTGGGATCACCCAGGCCAATGCCACTGCGAGGGGAAGACTGAGGGCGAACCAATTGCGAAGAAAAAAGGGCAGCATGATCCGGAGTGGTAGGCTTTGGGTGAACGCCTCCCCACTCCTCCGCCTCTGAGCGATCTTTAGCAAGCCTGAGCAGCACAAAAATCTGTCAGGCCGGGCTAGGGTGGACTGCTCCGTCAGGGCCAAGGAATCAGTCCAGAATCGGACCGTAATTGGGTTCTAATCAGGCCGTGGTCAGCGCAGCACGCGGATCGTTGCCGGCGCCGATCTTCTCCAGGAAGTAGTCGTACCCACCGGCGTAGGGCAGCACCCGCCCGTTGTTCACGTGCAATACCTTGGTCGCCAGGCGGCGGATGAAATGCACGTCGTGGGAAATAAACAGAAGGGTGCCCTCGTAGCGCTCCAGAGCCATCGTGAGGGATTCCACCGTCGTGATGTCGAGGTGCGTGGTGGGCTCGTCCATCAGCAGCAAGTTGGGCGGATCGACCAAGAACTTGATGAGATTCAAACGGCTCTTCTCGCCGCCGCTCAAGACGGTGGTTGGTTTGTAAATCTCCTCCTTACGGAACATGAATGAACCCAGGACGGCCCGGGCTTCGTCTTCGCGAAGTGCCGGTGCGCTGGCGAGCACCTCTTCGATGACGTTCTTGTTGGGGTCGAGGCTGTCGGCCCGATGCTGACTGAAGTAGCCGAGCTTGGCATTGTGGCCCAGGTTGCGGACACCCTCCTGCGCTTCAACGACGCCAGCGATGATCTTGAGCAACGTAGATTTGCCGGATCCATTGGGGCCGACCAGCACTGTGCGCTCGCCGCGTTCGACGGTTAGATCCAGTCCGGAGTAGACCACATTTTTGCCGTAGGCCATGTAGATGGCTTCGAGGGAAATGGCCCGCTGTCCACCGCGTGGGGGCGTGGGGATCTGGATGCGGAAGGGCTTTCGGGGCGGCGTGGGTTTCTCGAGGAGCTCCATCCGCTCGATTTGCTTGAGCTTGGACATCGCCTGCGAGGCCTTCGAGGCCACGGAGCGGAATCGATCTGCGAACTCTTGGAGGGCCTGGATTTCTTTCTGCTGGTTCTTGAAGGCCGCGTTCTGTTGCTCGTAGCGATCCTCCCGCTGCTGGAGGTAAGCCGAATAATTGCCCGTATAACCGATGAGCTTGCGGTCGGCGATCTCATGCACCTGGGTGATAATTTCGTCCATGAACTGGCGGTCGTGGGAAATGAGCAGGACCGCTCCGGCATAATGAGACAGGTACTCCTGCAACCAGAGCAGTGAGAGCAAGTCGAGGTGGTTGGTCGGCTCGTCGAGGAGCAACAGGTCGGGCTCCATGACCAACAAACGCGCTAGGTGGGCCCGCATGACCCAGCCACCGCTCATTTCTTTGGCGAAGCGATCGAAGTCGGTTTCCTTGTAGCCCAAACCTTTGAGCATTTTCTTGGCCTTGGCTTCGACCTGGGGATCGTTGAGCGCATCGAACTTGGCGTGGGTCTCCATGTACTCCGGGCTGTCCACGGAGCCAGCGGCTTCCAGTTCCTTGAGGCGTTTTTCGAGGCGGGGCAGTTCGCCGGCCCTTCCGGTGGCGACCTCCAGAACGGTTTCCTCACCCACGGCTTCGCCCTCCTGAGGGAGGAAGCCGATCATGGTCCAAGGATCCCGCTCGACCGTCCCTTCATCGGGAGTCCGGCGTCCGAGAATGATGGAGAAGAGCGTGGATTTGCCCGCGCCGTTGGGACCCACCAACGCCACTCGATCCCCGTAGTTGACCTGGAGTGAGGCGTTTTCGAACAGGACCCGTCCGGCGACGGACATCTTCAATTGACCGATGGAAAGCATTGTCTCGAGTGAGTAGGGCGGCTGTTCAGAGAATCTCTGGAGGCATCGGAGGGAAGTGTATTCCCTGCCCCCGCCGCCGCCGTAAGCGTTATAAGGTTCGCGGCGGACCGCCCCCGGGTCAATCTCGGTGACGGATCGATGCCGCAATCCCGCGTTTCAGCTAAGTCGGTTGATCGGGCGTCTTGCCGATTGAACCGGGGGCGGACTACGGTATCGGACACGCCATGGGCGACTCTCACTGCCAATCTCAGGTTTTTGAATCCCCAACAGAGCACTGTTGCGGCGTGGCACTATGAGTTCGTGGTGGTCCAGATCGATTCAGGGCGTGATGCGCCGGATCTCCGGATCCGATGCATCCGAGGCACTCCCATCGTCTTCGGTAGCCCCCGCCGAATCCGATTCTGGGGTTTCGCCAGAATTACTCCGCAAGGTCCGGCAAATCGAAATTCGCACGCGCCGCCTGGTCGCCGAGACGCTGGCTGGGCAATACCACTCGGCCTTCAAGGGGCAGGGGATGGACTTCGACGAAGTTCGCGAATACCAACCGGGCGACGAAGTCCGGACCATTGATTGGAATGTCACCGCGCGGATGAACCATCCGTTCGTGAAGAAATTCCGCGAAGAGCGGGAACTCACGGTGATGCTGGTGGTAGACCTCAGCGGTTCGGGTCGCTTTGGCTCAGGCCAGCAGTCCAAGCGGGCTCTGATGGCCGAGTTGGCTGCGGTCATCGCTTTTTCTGCCATCCGCAATCAGGACAAAGTGGGCTTGCTGCTGTTCACGGAGACGGTCGAGAAATTCGTGCCACCGGCCAAAGGTCGACGCCACGTGCTTCGAGTCGTCCGCGACGTGCTCTTCTTCAAGCCACAGTTCACGGGCACCAACACCAATGGGGCCCTTGATTTTCTGAACAAGGTCTTGCCGCACCGCGCGGTGGTGGTCGTGGTCTCCGATTTTCTGGGTGAGACCAACCCAGGCCGTGCGGCGGTGCGGGCTCATCTCAGGCGCAATGTGCTGCACTCCGAGACCCTTGGGCGCCTCTCGCAGAACATTCTCAACCAGGTGGGTCGCCGGCACGATGTCATCGCGCTCCAAGTGGGAGATCCTCGCGAACAAGCCCTGCCCGACGTCGGGCGCCTGCTGCTTCAGGATGCCGAGACGGGTGAAGTGGTGGAGATCAACACCTCGGATGTCCGTCGGCGTGAGGCCTTTGAAACCCGGGCTAAGAAGTCCCAGAAGGAATTAGACCGACTCTTCCGCGGTGCGCGGGTCGATCACCTCAAGATTCTCACGCCCAAGGACGGAGCCCCAGAGGATGCCTACATGAGCGAACTGGTGGCGTTCTTCGAGGGACGGCAGAAACGGAGGCGTCGATGAGGTATTGGGGCAATTTCATTTCAGTGTTCCTGGCAACGGCCGTGTCGGTATCGGGGGCTATCACCAATCGGCTGTCCCAAGGGGGCACGGCCCGACAGGCTCCTTCGACCGGAGCGGCCGGGGCGTCAGAGGGGGCCATTCAAGACATCCGTGGTCCGGTGGAGATCCTCACGATGACCCCGTGGTTTCACCGTTTGCTGTTGATCTTGGGAGTGCTGGCCGTGTTGGGGGTGATCTGGTGGGCCTTGCGGCGTCGGACTCGCCAGCAGGCTGAGTTTCGTGAGTCCGCTGCGGCCCGCGCCCGTGCCCGCCTGTCTGAGTCCTGGGCCTATGTGGAGCAGCCCGAGCGTTTTTGCACACGCCTCTCCGAGGTGGTCCGGGTGTACCTTGAAGAGCGTTTCGGCCTGAAGGCCCCCGACCAGACCACTGAGGAGTTTTTGGCCAGTCTGCCCCAAAGCGCCGCGCTGGATGCGGGGCTCAAACCGCTGATCGAGGATTTCTTGACCCAATGCGATTGGGTGAAGTTCGCCCAGGGCGATCCGGGGCGCACCGAATGTGAACGGTTGCACCAGATGGCTTCGCGCCTGATCGATGAAACCGGGGTGGAATTGCCCTCACGCAAGCAGGCTACCGAACGGAAAGGGGGGGCATGAACTTCCGTTTCGAGTCCCCGTGGTGGTTCTTGGCTCTCCTGGCGTTGCCGCTTCTGGAGTGGTGCCGCCGGCGCACGGCCCGAGAGGCGGTGTTTGTCTATTCCAGCCTTACTCTGGTGAAGGGCATCCTCCAGATGAACCGCACTCTCGCCAGCCGTGTCCTCTTGGCGGCCCGGTGGATGGGGTTGGTACTGCTCATTGTGGGTATGGCCCGCCCCCAGTGGGCTGTGGGCAAGGCTCCCCGCAAGGCCAGCGGCATCGACATCGCCGTCGCGCTGGACCTGTCGGTGTCCATGCTCAGTGAAGACTTCGAATTGCAGGGGGAGCGAGTCGATCGAGTCACCGTGGCCAAGGACACCCTCAAGGCGTTCATCGAGAACCGCCCGAATGACCGGATCGGTTTGGCCGTGTTTTCTTCCCACGCCTACATCGCTGCACCGCCCACGCTCGATCACGACTTCTTGCGTCGGCACATCGATCGCATGGAGGTGCTCGGAGAGCAGGGGACGGCCATTGGCGCAGGCTTGAGTGCCGCGGTGAACCGTTTGCGTGACCTGAAGTCCAAGAGTCGTATCGTGATCTTGCTCACCGACGGGCAGAACAATGCCGGCAATGTCCCGCCGCTCACCGCCGCCGAGGCGGCCCAATCGCTCGGAGTGAAGGTGTACACGATCGGCGTGGGTATCCGGGGCACTGCACCGATGCCAGTGGGCCGTGACGCCTTCGGTCGCAAGGTGTACCGGCAGGTGGCCGTGGACATCGACGAAGACACGCTGACGCGGATTGCGGAGCGGACTGGAGGTAAATATTTTCGGGCGGACAGCACCAAGACGTTGCGCTCGATTTACGAGGAGATCGACCGACTGGAAAAAACGGAGGTCGAGACCCACCAGAACGTGCTCTACGCCGAGTGGATGGTGTGGTGCGTTGCTCCGGGGGCAGCCCTGCTGCTCTTGGAGTTAATTGTCGGCAACACGGTTTGGCGCCGACTCCCTTGATTGGACAGACCTAGCGAACATCGAATGGATTTTGCGGAACCCCAATGGATGCAGTTGGCAGCGGTGCTCACGCCGCTCGTAGGGCTTTTTCTTGCCTGGGCATGGCGTCGCCGGCAGTCGGCGTTGCGCCTATTTATTCGGTCCCGGTTGATGAATGAGCTGACTGTGGGCCTTTCCCGCCGCCGCCAGTTGCTGAAGGCCATTTTGTGGGCCTCGGGTTTGGTCAGCGTATTGTTCGCGCTTGGGCGTCCGCTGTGGGGTTACGGCGAGGCGATGGCGCAGGCCACCGGTCGGGACATCGTGGTTTGCGTGGACGTGTCGCGGTCAATGATGGCGACGGATGCGGCTCCAAGTCGTCTGGCCCGGGCCAAGCTCGCGTGCTACGACCTACTGTCTGTGGCGACGTCGGACCGCATCGGTTTGGTGGCCTTTGCTGGATCAGCCTTCCTCCAGTGCCCGCTGGCCCTAGACAGCGAAGCCTTCCGTCAGAACGTGGCAGCTCTCGATACCGACAGCATTCCAGAACAGGGCACGGCGCTGGCAGCGGCCCTCGACGAGGCGGTGCAGGCCTTCAGTACGGATTCTGGGACCCGCAAGGCGGTGATCCTGATCACCGACGGTGAAGACCATGAAGACTTGGCTGAGGCCGCGGCCCGGCGCTTGTCCACGGCTGGGATCCATCTCTTCACGGTGGGCGTGGGCACTCCGCGGGGTGAACTGCTCAAGACGAGCGACCCTTATGGGAATGCGCTCTTCATCAAGGATGAGGATGGGAATCCGGTCAAATCCCTGCTGAATGAACCGCTGCTGCAACGCTTGTCCGAGGCGGCTCACGGATTCTATCTGCCCCTTCAGTCGTCGCGGACCATGGTCACGCTGTACGAACGCGGCATCGCGCCCATGGAGGCCGTGCGCTTTTCGTCGACCACCGTGCGCTCGCGGATTGAACGATTCCAGTGGCCGCTGGGTCTAGGGATTGTGCTGCTATTGGTCGAGTTGTTGTTGCCGGGAGCTTCAAAGGCGGCGGGTCGTCTACCGCAGGGCTCGGTAATTCAGACGGGGGCCGTAGCGGCCGTGGCCTTCCTGTTGGTTGGCTTGCCAATGACGGTCCGGGCGGCGTCGGATGACGCGCTGGAGCGCTACCGAAAGGGCGATTTTGCCACTTCCCGGCAGGAGTACGAACGTCTTGCGCAGGAAAAGCCTGATGATTTCCGCCTTCGCTTCAATGCAGGCGCGGCTGCCTACCGCATGGACGATTTTGCTGGGGCAGCAGGGTTATTCGAGCAGGTACTTCGTTCGCCTGACCTCGAGTTGCAACAACAGGGCTGGTACAATTTGGGAAATGCCCGCTACCGCGCGGGTGAGGCTGAGCAAGATCCGGATAAGAAGCGCGAACAATGGCAGCAGGCGCTCTCGAGCTACACGGCCGCCCTCAAGCTCAACCCCGGGGACCCATCGGCACAGGCCAATTATAAGGCCGTCCAGCGCGCCATCGAGACCATGCCTCAGCCGCCGCCCCAGCAGGAAGGGGGCAAGAAGAACGATCCCAACAAGGACTCCAAGCAGGACAA
>Ga0114969_10001151_pt1 | contig 22493 bp, 19 predicted proteins | sample M_130807_MF_Meta_FD_87316 | JGI IMG/M metagenome (GOLD analysis project Ga0114969, IMG submission 87316) | Freshwater microbial communities from Lake Montjoie, Canada to study carbon cycling - M_130807_MF_MetaG | ecosystem: Environmental > Aquatic > Freshwater > Lake | place: Lake Montjoie...
CGATCAGCGCCGGGATCTCGTCGAGATGCCGCGCCATGTGGTCGGCGTTCGCAAGCATCCGCGGCCGCGGTACGTCCGAAACATCCCTCGAGCGTTCGGCGTACTGCTCCCACAGAGGCAGGTACAGTTCCTTCAAGCGGCGGCGTCGCGCGGCATCCCGCACCACCAGGAAGCGAACTCCCTGGCGATTGCCGCCGGTCGGCGCCCAGCGCGCGCCGTCGAGGACGCGACGCAGCACGTCGTCGGGAACCGGATCCGGGCGATAGTAGCGACAGGTGGGCGTGGTGTGCAGGACGTCGAGGAATTCCATGCTCCACCCTACGACGCCACGGGGGCGCCTGTCACACTCCCGGGTGGGCGATTCGCCGCGCCCGGGAGGTGGGTGCGCTCAGCGCGGCTGCTGCTGGCTCAGGCAGTGAAAGGCGCCGAGCCCCCAGACGAGGTCGGTCGCGCGAATGCCGGTCACGCGACGCCCCGGAAAGGCGTCGGTAAGGACCGACAGCGCGCGCGTGTCGTTCGGGTCGTCGAAGACCGGCACCAGGACCGCCGCGTTGCCGACGTAGAAGTTCGCGTAACTCGCCGGCATGCGCTGGTCCTGCTCGTGGAGCGGCCGCGGCATCGGCAACTCGAGCACTTCGAGGCGGCGTCCGCGGGCGTCGGTCATGCCGCGCAGGCGTTCGAGGTTTTCGCGCAGCGGCCGGTGATTCTCGTCGGCCGGGTCGTCCTCGACGACGGTGACCACGCGCGCGGGTGCGACAAAGCGCGTCAGGTCGTCGACGTGCCCGTCGGTGTCGTCGCCGAGGATGCCGTCGCCGAGCCAAAGGATCTTCTCGACGCCGAGGAACTCACGCAGCCGGCGCTCGATCGCGACGCGGTCGAGATGCGGGTTGCGATTCGGGTTCAGCAGGCAGGATTCGGTCGTGAGCAGCGTGCCCTCGCCGTCGCCCTCGATCGAACCGCCCTCGAGGATCATGCCCCCTGCGAAGGCCGGCACCGCGAGCCGGCGCGCGATCTCGCGCGAGACCAACTGATCGAGGTCCCATGGCGGGTACTTGCCGCCCCAGGCGTTGTAGCCCCAGGTCGTGGCAGCGACTTCGGTGCCCTGCCCGTCCGCTCGCGCGCGCTGGACGAAGATCGGTCCGTGGTCGCGGATCCATGCGTCGTCGGTCGGGAGGACGTGCAGGCGAACCACCGACCCATCGACTCCGCCCGCGCGCAGAAGCCGTCGCACCTCCGCGCCGTGCTCCTCGGAGAGCACCAGGATCTCGACGCGCTCCCCGGGCAGGAGGGCCCGCACCATCTCGACGAAGATGCCGGGCACAGGCTCGAACTTCCCCGGCCAGGAACTCTCCTTGTGCGGCCAGGCGAGCCAGGTCGCGTCGTGCGGCTCCCACTCGGCCGGCCAGCGGTAGCCGAGTTCGCGCGGCGTCGAGCCGGACTCAGCGGCCGCCATCGTCGAGCATGCGGCTGGTGATGCCCTGGTAGGCATCGATCCGCCGGTCGCGCAGGAAAGGCCAGTGCCGGCGGACCTCCTCGATCCGCCCCAGGTCGCATTCGACCACCACGACGCGCTCCTCCTCGTGCCCGGCGCGCGCGATGAGCGCCCCGGTCGGATCGGCGACGAAGGACCCGCCCCAGAACTGCAGGGTTCCCTCGCGGCCGATGCGGTTGGGCGTGGCGACGAAGACGCCGTTGGCGACCGCGTGTCCACGCTGCACGGTCTGCCATGCGTCATGCTGCCCCGCGCCGAACTCCTCCTTCTCCGAATCATGCCAGCCGATCGCCGTCGGATAGAAGAGGATTTCGGCACCGGCCAGCGCGGTCAGCCGTGCCGCCTCCGGGTACCACTGGTCCCAGCAGACGCAGACGCCGATGCGGCCGAAGCGGGTCTGGAACGAGCGAAAGCCGAGGTCTCCCGGCGTGAAGAAGAACTTCTCGTAATAGAGCGGATCGTCGGGGATGTGCATCTTGCGGTAGATGCCGAGCAGCTTCCCGTCCGCATCGAGCACGCAGGCGGTGTTGTGGTAGAGGCCCGGTGCGCGGCGCTCGAAGAGAGAGCCCACCACGACGACCCCGTGGCGCGCCGCCGCCGCCGACAACACCTCCGTGCTCGGACCCGGAATCGATTCGGCGAGGTCGAAGAAGGCGTGCTCCTCGGCCTGGCAGAAGTAGCGCGAGCGGAAGAGTTCGGGCAGGCAGACGATCTGCGCGCCGGCGGCGGCCGCTTCCCCGATCGCGGCGATCGCCCGGTCCACGTTCGCGCGCACCTCCTCGTCGCAGTGCATCTGGACGAGGCCGATCTTCACCTTCTTCGCCGGGCTGCTTCGGTCCATGGTGCGGGGGGTATAGCGGCCCGCGGGTTGCCGCGACAACGGGTGCGGGGAGCCGGGACGCGGGGTCAGGCGGGTCGATGCGCGCGGGGGCGGAGACGGTGGTCGAGGGGGCGGGCGCCGCGACCGATCGCCGGCGCGACGCGGATCGCTTCCCAGGTCCAGGCCTTCGCATCGCCGATCGCCTCGCGGAGGTCGCGACCCGAGGCGAGGCCCGCCACGATCGCGGCGGACAGGCTGCAACCGCCGCCGTGCAACGCACCCACGTCGAGGCGCTCGGCCGTGAATTCATGGAAGCCGTCGCCGTCGAGCAGCAGGTCCGTGGCCGGGCCGGCGGCGTGGCCACCCTTCACGAGAACGGCCGCGACACCGAGATCGCGGATCGCGCGGGCCGCCTCGCGGACCGATGCGGGTCCCTCGACCGGACGACCGGCGAGCGCGGCCGCCTCGGGCAGGTTCGGCGTCGCGAGGGCGGCGAGCGGCAGCAGGCGCGAGCGGATCGCCAGGATCGCGTCGGGCTCGACGAGCGCGTCGCCGCTCGTCGCGATCATGACCGGGTCGACGACGAGCGTCAGTGGCGCCGGGCGTGCGGCGATCGCGGCGGCGAGTGCAGCGACGATGCCCGCGGTGCCGAGCATGCCGGTCTTCATCGCGCCCACCACAATGTCGTCGAGCACGGCGTCGAGCTGGGCGCGCACGAATTCCGGGGTCAGGTGCACCACCTCGCGCACCCCCACCGTGTTCTGGGCCGTGAGACAGGTGACCACCGCGGCCCCGTAGACGTCGAACGCGGCGAAGGTCTTCAGGTCGGCCTGCAGCCCGGCTCCGCCCGAGGGGTCCGAGCCGGCGACGGTGAGCGCGACGGGCGGGTTCACGACGAGAGATCCTCCTGGCAGCGGACATAGCGCCAGGCGGGTCCGCCGGCACCCGAGCCGGCCCGCACGTCGGCCTCGACGGCGACCCACAATTCGGGATGCGCCCAGGCGATCCTGCCGAGCGAGGGCCAAACTCCCGGCTCGGGAAACGGCGGTGCAGCCTCGCGACAACGCGCGGCCAGGCTGCGCCACTCGCGCGTCGGCCAGGTCACGCCGCCGAAGGCGAGTCCGTGGGTCGTGACGAACCCGAGGACGAGCGAGCCCGCGGAGGCGATCCCGCAAAGGACGAACTCGTGGAGCCGACGCGGCTCGAAGAGCACCCAGTCCCGGGAGAGCAGGCCGGGGCGGTAGGGTGCTTCGTCTCGGCGCGCGAGCAGTCCGTCGGCACCGGCCTTGCCGGCAAAGCGGCCCTGCGACCATGCGTCCGCCACGGCACCACGGAAGGCGGCCGCCATCCGCAGCCCGTCGCGCTCGCGCAGGCCCATGCCGCGCAACTCCTCGAGTCGTCCGCGGAGGCCGCGACCGGTGTGGTCGCGACCCTCTCGACAGAGGAGATCGACGACGTCGAGGCCGACGGCGGAAACTAGGCTCGCCGCCCCCTCTTCCCCTTCGGGCGGCGCCCGCAGTACGGCATCGAGGATCGTGGTCGTGCCCCGTGCAGCCCCCCGCGGGCGGTAGGGTTCGAGGGCCGCCGCGAGTGCCGGGACGAAGGGCGCTAGGTCGTGCCCGATCCGCGAGCGCAGGCGCACCCGGTCGTCGAGCAGGACGAGACATCGCCACCCGTCGGGCCACGGGGTGAGCAGCCAGCGGTCGTCGAGCGCCGCAGGATCCCGTCCGACGACCGGCCAGGTGGGTGCGAGCCCGGTGCGCGGACGCGCCGGACGTCGCACGCCCGGCCGCACGCCCGGCCGCACGCCCCGGGCCATCAGCCCTCGATCAGCGTGCGGAGATTCTGGCCCGTTCCGAAAGCACCGAGCGTCTGGCCGTAGAAGCCGATGATCGCGAGACCGGTGTTGTCGGTGTCGGGATCGTAGGCCGCATAGGCCGGACCTTCGTCCGCGTAGGTGACGATCGTCGCCGAGCTGTTGAGCGACGAGCCGGGGAAGAGGCCGCCGATCGAGGAGAAGAGTGCCGAGGACGACATATCGAAGGTGCGCTGGGCGATCAGCCCGTCGCCCGCGTTGCCGCGCAGCTCGATGGTGGCCTTCATGAGGATGCCCCCCGGCGGCGCGTTGCCGTTCGTGATCGAGGTGACGGTGCCCGCCGCCGCCGGATTGAGCGCGATCAGGATCAACTCGCTGTCCTGGAGCGAGGCCGGGTTGAACGTCGTGCCGACGAGCGAAGGCGCGGCGGCAAGGCCGCCGATCACCCCGAAGCCGGCAGCCGAACCGCCGAAGGCGGCATTCGTCGAGGTGTTCGCGATCGTCCAGGCGCCGGCGAGCCAGGGCTCGTCGTTGCCGGTGACGACGACGAAGCCGCGCTTGCCGACGAAGCTTTGGATCGGGCCGGCCTCGACCAACTGGTTGTTCAGGTAGACGCGGTTCGACACCCGGCCGATATCGACGACGTCGGTGCCGCCGGCGCTCAGGATGGCGCGCGAGACCTGCGTCAGGAGCTTGCCGCTCTCGTCGTAGAAGAACCACTGCGCCGAGATGTCGTTGTTGCCGACGTAGCTCAGGGTGAAATAACTCACCCGGCTGCCGGTCGCGTCGAAGGGCATGACGACGTTGGCGTCGGGAAAGTCGGTATTGGGCCCGATGACGTTCTGCGCGGCGGCCGCGCCCGGCAACAGGTCGAGGGCGGCGAGCAGGGCCGCGACGAGGACGGATCTACGCATTTCGCACTCCAGCCGGCCGCCCGGACCACCGGGCGGGCTTCAAGTCGACCGAACCCTCTTAACACGGGGCCGCGTCGGGGGTGATAGGAAAAAACGCCTTGGGCCGGGGTCGCGACCCGGGACGGATTGCGGGGTCCGGCCGCAATGCGTAGCGTCGGCGTGATGGATCGGTCCCGAGATCGAGGTCGCCCGTCGTCCTTCGCGGCGTGGGCGGCCGGCCTGCTCCTGCTGCTCGGACTGCTCGGCCTCGGGGCCGCGCCAGCGCAGGCCGAGCGGGGCCGCAAGCGTTTCGGCGGCGACGAGGGAAACGGCCGCATCTACGACACCGAGCGCCTGCGCTCAGCGCGCAGTCGGGCGGCCCCGGGGCGCTACATGAGCCGCCCGGACATCCCTGAGCCCGATATCGAGCGGCCCCTGCGCTCGACGGCCGCAATCCCCGACCCGACCCCGCGCATGCAGGGCGGCAGCCGCTACAAGCGGGACGGCAAGTACTTCTATGCGACGGCCGACGATCCGGTCCTCAGTCACAAGACGGGAAAGCAGCAGTACCGCAACCTGATCCCGAGCCCCGAAACTCTCGAGTCGCGCCGCAAGAGTTCCGCGGCCACCCGCTGATCCGCGCGCTCCGGCGTCGGCCACCCGCCGCCCGTGGCACCCCGCGCCTGACTGCACTCGTTGCCGCTCGCACGAGCCTCGGCTAACCAGCGGGCGATGTCCGCCCTCGCGAACAAGCGCGCGCTGATCCTCGGCGTGGCGAACGAGCGGAGCATCGCCTGGGCGATCGCGCGCGCCCTCGCGGAGGGGGGTGCGCGCCTCGGCCTGACCTGGGTCGGCGAGTCGATCGAGCGCCGGGTACGCCCGCTCGCGGCCGAGATCGGCGCCGAACTCGTGCTGCCCTGCGACGTCAGCGACGACGCGCAGATCGACGCCCTGTTCGCCGAGGTCGACCGGGCCTGGGGTGGTCTCGACGTCCTCGTCCACGCGGTCGCCTACGCCGAAAGGGAGGACCTCGTCGGGCGTTTCGTCGACACGTCGCGCGCCGGATTCCACACCGCCCTCGACGTGAGCGCATACTCGCTCGTCGGACTCGCCCGGGGCGCGCTGCCGCTGTTGCGCAAGGCCGGAGGCGGCAGCATCGTCACACTCACCTTCGACGGCAGCCGGCGCGTCTTTCCGAACTACAATGTCATGGGGGTCGCCAAGGCGGCGCTCGAATCCGCCGTCCGCTATCTGGCCGCCGATCTCGGACCCGAAGGCGTCCGGGTAAACGCCGTCAGCGCCGGGCCGATCAAGACGCTCTCCGCGGCCGGCATCCGCGACTTCCGACAGATGCTTCACGTCGTCGAGGAGCGCGCCCCACTGCGTCGCAACGTCACCGCCGACGAGGTCGCTTCCCTGGTCGCCTTGCTCGCCGGAAAAGGCGGCGAGGCGATCACCGGACAAGTCCTGCACGTCGATGCGGGACTGAGTATTCTCGGCGTATGACGGTCGGCGCCTGGATCGTCCTGGTCGTCGCGGCGCTCGCGGGCGCGGCACTCGTCCGCGCGCTCGGCGACCCCTGAGCGACGCACAAGCGCCCGCAGGCCCATCGCCCGAAGCCCCACGCACCGGTCCGGGCGCGACGCGACGCGACGCGATCGGAATGCGCCGATCAGCGAGCTGCGGCCGAGGCACCCGGCTCCGCCGCGCGCAGCGGCGGCGGCGCGGCGACCGCGGCCGAGGCGGCGCCCACCTCGCGGGCGAGCGAATCGAGGGCTGCGGCCGTGCGGCGATCGGCCGCGGCGTGCACGATGGCGAGATCCGCCGGCGACACGGCGAGCGCGGGCGTCGAGCCGTCGAGTCCGATGTCCGCGACCTCCTCGCCCATGATCCGCGACAGGCCGGCTAGCGCCATGTCGTAGTCGCGCACCGTTGTGTAGTAATCGGTCGAGACCCGGGAGTAGGTCGCGAGTGCCTCGATGATCTCGCGCGGCTCGCCGATCCCGACGTCGAAGTTGGTCACCGCGAGCGTGAGGATCGCACGCGAGGACTTGCGCGCCGCCTCGGCCGCGTCGAGCGCCGTGCGGCCGTCGACCACCCGGTCGTAGGCCGTCTTCAACTCGAGCGGGAGTCCGGTCGCCGCCTGTCGGCGCTGCGCCTCGAGCAGGCCGAGTTCCGCACGGGCAGTGTCCGCGCGGGCGGCCGTCACGTGGAAGTTGAGCGGCCAACGCACCCCGAACACGCCGCCGGGCCCCTCGAGGACGTTGAAGGTGTCGTAGGCGAACGGGTTCAACTGCCGGTCGCGGCGGGGCGCGTAGCCGTACTTGAAGTTGCCGGTCATGAAGAACATCGGGTAGAAGTCCGCCTCGACCGTGCGAACCTCCTGCGCCTTCGCCGCCATCCCGGCGTCGATCTGCCGCCACGAGGGGTTGTTGATGAACAGGCGCTCCGCGTAGGCCTCGAGCGGCTCGAGGTTCGCGTTCTCGACGCGCAGCCTGCGCTCGCGCACGTCCACCCGCGATTCCGGCGGCTCGCCCATCACGCGGCGCAGGGCGAGCAGCGCGTTCTCCGAGCCGCGGCGGATCTGCGGCAGTTCCTTCGCCGACTGAGCCTGGCCGACGCGCAGGTAGAGCACGCCGAGTTCGGTCACGTCGGGATCCCCCTGGTCGCGGCGGCGCCGGGCGGTCTCGAGGGCGGTCGTGAACGCATCGTTCACCTCCTCGACGACGCCCTGCACCGAGCGGGCGAAGATCACGTTGTAGTAAAGGCTCTTCACCTGCTGGGCGACCTCCGCGGCGACCCCCTGGCCCGCCGCGATCTGCGCCTCGACGGCGTGCGTCGCCGCCTCGATGCCCGCCGTGATCTTGCCCCAGGTGAAGAGCGGTTGAACCAGGTTCACCTCGACCTTGTTGAAGGGGCCGTAGGCATGGGTGTCGACCGTGTCCTTGGGGTCGAGTACGGTTCCCTCCGCGCGGCGCGCAAGCCCGAAGTAGTCGACGGCTTCCGCCTCCGGCAGGAAGCGGGAGACTTCGGCCTGGTGGAGTTTCGCCTGGCTCACCGCGACCCGGCTGCGTGCGACCTCGACCTCGGGGGCAAAGGCGAGGGCGCGGCGCACGCACTCGCCGAGCCCGAGACGCTCGAGCGGCGCCCGGCCCCGCCCGCCGTCGGCGCGCTGCCCGGGCGACGGCGCTTCGTCGCCCGCGGACGCGACGCGGCGAGCATCCTCGGTCGAACTGGACCGGGGATCGATGCGCCCGGCGCTCGCCGCCACTGCCTTCGCCGGATCCCCGGGGCCGGACCAGGCCGCCATCGCAGCGGCACCCGGCGAGGGAACCGGGCCCGGCGCGGAGCGATGGGCCGTTCGCGCCCCGACCGGGGCGGCACCCGCGAGCAGCAGGACGAGTGCTGCAGCGAGGCCGCGGAGACGAAGCTGCGCACCCGACGCGGGGCGACGGCCGAGCCAACGCCCCGCCCCACCCCCGTTCCCCTGCCCGGTCCGGCCGGGACCGCGACGAGCCCGCATTTCTCCCAGGCGCCCCCCTCCGCTCAGCGCGCGCTGTGCCTCGTTCGGAACAGCCAGAGACCGAGCAGCAGCGCTCCGAATCCATACAACAAGAGGGCCGAAACCGGAACGGCCATGGCCTCGAGCCCCCGGTCGCGCAAGACCAGGTCGTTCATGCCGTGCATCGCCCAGGTCGTGTAGGCGACCGGCGAGACGTCGCGCAGCCACTGCGGTTCAATCGACTTCGGCCACCAGAGTCCCCCCATGGCCGAGAGAAACATGACGAAGGCGAGGCTCAACGGCTGCGTCTGCTCACGCGTCCGCGCCAATCCCGCCACCACGAGACCGACCGCGACCGTGGCGAAGACCACGGCGCTGGCCAGCAGCAGGAAGGCGAGCTTCGAGGATCCGAGCGACACGCCGAACATCCAGTGGCCCCACGCGAAAAGGGCGATCATCTGCAGGAGGCCGAGGACGAAACGCGCCCCGAGCTTGCCGAGCAGGATCCAGGTGAAGCCGACCGGGGCGACGAGCAGGTGGGGCAGCGTTCCCCACTCGCGCTCGTCGTGCAGCGACATCGAGGTCCCGAAGATCACCGCGAGCAGCATGAACATGATCGAGAACCCCGGCACGTTCTGCTCGAAGTTGGTGACCTCCTTGCGATTTCCCGTCAGGTTCGACTCGCGCAGCGAGATCCGTTCCTCGTCGAGCGGATCGGCGAGCGCCGCGGCGTCCTTGTCCATGAGAAGGAGAAGGACCTTCACCTGGTTCAGGTCGACGGCCTGCGCCGGGTCGGTGAGCAGTTCGAGCGGCGTCGTCTTGCCCTGGAGATAGCGCTTGCTCAGCCCCTCGGGAAATACGATCGCCGCGGGTGCCCTGTTCTGGTCGCGCACCAGGTGCTCGGCCTCTGCGCGTCCCATCGGCTGCACGTCGGCGTACTCGCCGAGCAGCTTGATGAAGGTGTTCGCGACCGGGCCCTGGTCGTCGTTCACGACGGGGACGAGAAGCTTCGAGCCCCCGTCACTCTGGAAGAGGGCCGTCGCGATGATCGAGATGACCAGGATCGGCACCAGCAGCGAGAAGACGAAGGCCCAGCGGTCCCGGAGAATGAGCCGCAGATCCTTCAGGAACACCGCCAGCATCGGTCCTCAGAAGTCGTTGTTCGGCTTGTTTTCGAGCTTGTTGCGCAGGCGTTCGAGGAGGACGTCGAAGGAATCCTTCGCGAGCGCCTTGTCGAACTGCGAGCGGAAATTCTCGGCGAGGCTCACGTCCTCGACGAGGATGTCGGTCGCAACCCAGCCTCCGGATCCCTTCTTCATCTCGTAGTCGACGCCGAACTCGTCCTTCGGCGTGATGATCTGGGTCTTCACCGTCGCAGCGGCGCCGTCGATCTTCTCGCCGCGATACCCGAAGTCGGGGGCGTCGAAGAGCAGCAGCCGCTGGACGTAGGTCCGGACGAAGAGGTCGCGGAAGACCGCCATGAAGTCCTTCACCTGCGCCGGCGAGCGGCCGTCGAGGTGCTTGCCCATCGCCTTGCGCGCCAGCGCATCGGTGTCGAGGAAGCCGCGCAGCAGGTCCTTCAGGCGGGCGAGCTTGGCGTTGCGGTCGCCGGGGCCCGTGACGATGCGGTTGCTCTCCTGCAGCACCTCCCGCGCACGCTGCATCGGCCCGCCGGCCACGCCGGCCGCGTCGTCGGCACGCGCCCGCGGCACGATCCCGCCGCAGAGGAGTGCAAGCGCGAGGAGTGCGGTCGCCGCGCGGTGGCGCGCGGGAAGGATTCTCGAACGGGCTGAGAAGTCGGCCAAGAGCTAGTCCCTCAATTCCTTGCCGGTCAGCTCGATGAACACGGTCTCGAGCGACACCGGGCTGACGCCGATCTGCACGATCGGCTGGTCCAGCAGTCCCTGTCCGCAGAGCTTCGCCAGGAGCGGCTCGGAGCGGCGGGTAAAGAGGCGCACGATCGACCCGTGCTGCTCGGCGCGTTCCACCTCGGGCAGGCCTTCGAGAAACGGCAGCTTGCGAGTCGGGCCGCCCAGCCTGAGTTCGACGACCTCGCTCGCCGAAGAACAGGCGAGCAGCTCGGCGGTCGTGCCGAGCGCCACCAGGCGCCCCTCGTCGATGATCGCGATGCGGTCGCAGAGCTCCTCGGCCTCGGCGAGATAGTGCGTCGTGTAGAGGATCGTGATGCCGCTCGCGCGCAGGTTGCGCACCGCCTCGAAGATGTGGACGCGCGACTGCGGATCGACGCCGACCGTCGGTTCGTCGAGCAGCACGAGACGCGGCTCGCTCACGAGCGCACAGCCCAGGTTGAGCCGCCGCCGCATCCCGCCCGAGTAGGTCTCGACCCGGTCGTCGCGACGCGCGCCGAGTTCGACCGCGGCGAGCGCTCGCTCGACGCGGGCCGGCCGCTCCGCGCGCGGTACGCCGTAGATGCGGGCCCAGAAGTCGAGATTCTCGGCTGCGGTCAGCGAAGGGTAGAGGGCTTCCTCCTGGGGGGCCAGGTTGAGCAGTCTCCGCGCCGCGTGCACGTCGTCGACGACGTGCTTGCCGAATACCCAGGCATCCCCGGAGGTTGGACGGATCCGGGTCGAAATCATCGAAAGCGTCGTCGTCTTGCCGGCGCCATTGGGGCCGAGCAGGCCGAAGATCTCGCCTTCCTGGACTTCGAGCGAGATCCCCCGGACCACCTCCCGCCCGTCGTAGCTGCGGCGCAGATCCCTCGTCAGCACGGCCGGCGGCATCCGCATCCTCGCTATCGGTCGCCGCAGCGAGCGTCAATCCGACGGCGGCCGCCCTCTCACCACGTGCGCCTCACCACGTGCGCCTCACCACGTGCGTCGACGCGAGGGGCGACGGGCTGGCCGGGGGGCGCCTAGACCAAGAACGGATCCCGCAGGAGGATCGTCTCTTCGCGCTCGGCGCCGACGGAGATGAGCGTGACCGGCGTCGCGGTCAGTTCCTCGATGCGGGCGATGTAGCGTCGCGCCGCCGCAGGCAGTTCGTCGAAACGTCGCACCGGGCCGATGTCCTCGACCCAGCCCTCGAGTTCCTCGTAGACCGGTTTTGCCGACTCGAGATCGCGCAGGCCGGCGGGCACGCGGTCGTAACGCTTGCCGCGGCACTCGTAGGCGACGGCGATGCGGATCTTGGGCAGGCCCGAGAGGACATCGAGCTTGGTGAGCGCGATCCCCGACATCCCGGAGAGTCGTGCCGCCTGGCGGACGACGACCGCGTCGAACCAGCCGCAGCGGCGCGGCCGTCCGGTCGTCGAGCCGAACTCCACGCCGACCTCGCGCAACTTGTCGCCGACCTCGTCGTGGAGTTCGGTCGGGAAGGGGCCGCCGCCGACGCGTGTCGTGTACGCCTTGGAGATGCCGAGCACGCGCGAAACGTGCCGCGGGGGCACGCCGGCACCGGTTCCCACCGCTCCGGTCACGACGTTCGACGAGGTGACAAATGGGTAGGTGCCGTGGTCGATGTCCAGCATCGAGCCGTGCGCGCCCTCGAAGAGGATGCGCCGGCCGCGCTCGATCTGGTCGACGAGGTAGAGCGACGTATCGCCGACGTGCGGGGCAAGCCTCTCCCCGAAGGCGAGGTACTCGCGGCAGATCGCATCCGCGTCGGCGACGGGGCGGCCCATGCGTTCGAGGGTGGGATTGCGAACGGCGAGCAGCGCCTCGAGCCGGGCGCGGAAGTACTCCGGGTCGAGCAGGTCGACGACGCGCAGCCCGCGGCGCGCCATCTTGTCCTCGTAGCAGGGGCCTATTCCCCGGCCCGTGGTGCCGATCTTGCCCGCGCCGGCCTGCTCCTCGGAGGCCACGTCGATCGCGCGGTGCACCGGGAGGATGAGGTGGGCGCGCTCGTCGATCTTCAACTGCTCGAGGTTCGCGAGGTAGCCGCGCCGGCGCAGTTCGTCGATCTCCCCGCAAAGCACCGCGGGATCGATGACGACGCCGTTGCCGATCACGCAGGTCGCCTGCGCGTGCAGCACCCCCGCCGGCATCAGGTGCACGACCGTGCGCTCGTTGCCGACCACCAGGGTGTGCCCGGCGTTGTTGCCGCCCTGGAAGCGCACGACGACGTCGGCATGGGCGGCGAAGAGGTCGACGACCTTCCCCTTGCCCTCGTCGCCCCACTGGGCGCCGACGATCACCAGCGACGACACGCGATCGCCCTCAGAGCCTGAGCAGCGCGGCCGAGATGATCTCGGGCGCCTCGCGGAGTTCGGCCAGGACTTCGGGCGGTACGGGGTCGTCGACGTGGAAGAGCGAGACGGCCTGCCCTCCGGTCTTCTCGCGGCCGAGTTCGAGGCCCGCGATGTTGACGTGGTGACGGCCGAGCAGCGTCCCGACCCGGCCGACCACGCCCGGGACGTCGCGGTTGTACAGGGCGAGGATGTACCCGTCGGGAACCGCCTCGAGGGAGAAGCCGTCGAGCTTCACGAGCCGGATCGTCGAGCGTCCGAAGACCGCCCCGGCCACCTCGTGGGTGGTGCCCGACGAGAAGCGCACCTTCACCGCGATCCGGTTGCGATAGTCGCTCGGCTGCATCGTCGTCGTCTCGGTGACGTGGATCCCGCGCTCGCGCGCGATGACGGGCGCGCTCACGTAGTTCAGGTCCGCCCCGAGCATCGGGAGGAGGAGGCCGCGCAGGATCGCCGCGGTGATCGCCTTCGTCGGGTGGTCGACGACCTCGCCGCTGTACTCGATCGCCACCTCGACCGGTGCGCCGGCGCATGGCGGCGTGTCGATGCCGCAGAGCTGCCCCGCGAGCGAACCCAGCTTCTCGCCGAGGACGAGGAAGGGACCGATCACGTCGCGCTGTTCCGGCGTCAGCGCCGGCATATTCACCGCCGCGGTGATCGCGCCCCGGGTGAGGAAGGCGACCACCTGCTCGGAGATGGCGATCGCGACGTTCACCTGCGCCTCGCCGGTCGATGCGCCGAGGTGCGGGGTCGCGACGACCTGCGGCAGCGCGATGAGCGGATCGTCGGCCTTGGGCGGCTCCTCCGCGAAGACATCGATGGCCGCGCCCGCGACGTGGCCCGAGCGGATCGCGTCGGCGAGCGCCTGCTCGTCGACGATGCCGCCGCGGGCGCAGTTGACGATGCGGACGCCGGGCTTGGTCTTCGCGAGCGCAGCCGCATCGATCAGGTTCTTCGTCTCGGGGAGAAGCGGCACGTGGACCGTGATGAAGTCCGAGCGGGCGTAGAGTTCGTCGAGGCTCACGAGTTCGACCGCCAGCGGCTTGGTCTGCTCGGTCACGAAGGGGTCGTAGGCGACCACCTTCATCTGGAGACCCATCGCCCGGTCGGCGACGACGCGGCCGATGTTGCCGAGCCCGATCACGCCGAGCGTCTTGCCCATCACCTCGCTGCCGACGAACTTCGAACGCTCCCAGCGACCGGCGCGCAGGGCGGCGTTGGCCTGCGGAATGTGGCGGGCGCTCGCGAGCATCATCGAGATCGCGAGTTCCGCGGTCGTGACGTTGTTGCCGCCCGGCGTGTTCATCACGACGATGCCGCGCCGCGTAGCCGCCGGCACGTCGATGTTGTCCACCCCGATGCCGGCGCGGCCGATCACCTTGAGGTTCTTTGCCGCGGCGATGATCTCCTCGGTGACCTTGGTGCCGCTGCGCACGATCAGGGCGTCGTAGTCGCCGATGATCGGCAGGAGTTCCTCTTTCTTCAGGATTCCCCGCTCGTCGACGACGACGTCAGGCGACGCGCGCAGGATCGCCGACCCTTCGGGCGCGAGCGCCTCCGAAACCAGGACGCGATGAGCCATCGTGCGACCGCCTCTCGTCTTCAGGCCCGAGCCGCGCCCGGTGGCAGGGCTTCGGCGAGGATCTTCTGCGCCGCCCCGACGCCCCGACCGAACTCGATCGGGACGCCGAACCGCGACAGCGCGAGTTCGAGCGCGGCGAGCATCGTGAGAGTGTCGAAGTCGCCGGTGTATCCGAGGTGGGCGATGCGCAGCACCTTGCCCTTGAACTGGTCCTGTCCGCCCGCGACCTCGACGCCGAGGGTGTTGCGCAGGTACTTCTGCAACTTCCCGCCGTCGACACCATCGGGCATGAAGACGCCGGTCACCGCCGGACTCGGGCTGTCGGGCGCGACCAGGCCGAGGCCGATGGCGGTCGCTCCGGCGCGGGTAGCCCGCATGAGGCGGTCGCAGCGCTCGAAGATCGACGGCAACCCCTCGTCGAGCATCGAGGTGAGGGCCTGCGAGAGGCCGTAGATCAGGTTGATCGCGGGCGTGTAGGCGGTGGTGTTCTGGTGCAGGTTCGTGCGCTCACGCCGCAGGTCGAAGTAGAAGCGCGGCAGCTTCGCGGTCTCACTCGCGGCCCAAGCCCGTTCCGACAGCGCGATGAATGCGAGTCCCGGCGGCAGCATGAACGCCTTTTGGGAGCCGGAGACGAGAACGTCGATGCCCCAGCGGTCCATCGGCACGTCGGTCACGCCGACCGCAGTGATGCCGTCGACCATGAGCAGCGTGTCACGCTCGCGGGTGAGCTTCGCGATCGCCTCGATCGGATGGAGGACGGTCGTCGAGGTCTCGCTCGCCTGAACCAGCACCGCCCGGGTCTTCGGGCGGCGTTCGAGCGCCGCCGCGATCGCCGACGGCTCGACCGCGCGCCCCCATTCGACGGCGAGTTCCTCGACGTCGAGCCCGTAGGAGCGGCACATCTTCATCCAGCGCTCGCCGAACTTGCCGCCGTTCACGCACAGCACCGGATCTCCCGGGGAGAGCGTGTTCGTGATCGAGGCCTCCATCGCGCCGGTGCCCGAGGAGGCCAGTACGAGCACGTCGCCGGCGGTCTGAAAGACCTGCTTCAGCTGTTCGCGCACCCCAGCGACGATCTGCTCGAACTGGGGCGTCCGGTGGTGGATGGTCGGCGCGGCAATCCGCAGCAATACTTCGGCCGGAACGGCCGTCGGACCGGGCGCCAGGAGGTAGTTCTTGAGCGGACGGAACGCCATGACGCCTCGACGGTAGCTGTGGAGCCACGGTTCGCAAATCCTCCGACGCGCGGCGCCGGCCACGGGACGTCGGCGCCGACCGGCGCAGCCGACGACGCGACTCGCCCCGGGGCTTCTTTCGCGCTTTGACATTGCGGGGTGGCGCCGTTACCCCGGACGACGTGTCGGCACGTGCCATCGCTCGTTTGCGGCGCGCGTCCTGCGCCGCCGCGGCGAGCTTCGTCGTCGTCGTGATCGCCGCGACGATCGCCGCACCGGTCGCGGCCCAGACCCCTTACGGTCGTCCCGCGGATCCCGCCGGCAGCGGCACGGGCTACGCCGCCGACGAGCCACTCGGGGCGACACCGGGCGCTCGGATGCTGGACGCGCCCGCCGTTCGCCGGCCGACGGCGGCGATCCCCGCGGGCAGCGTGCGCGACGCCGATGCCGGCACCGACCCGCTCGCCTACCCCGACGGGCGCGTCGGCGTAGGCCCCGCAACCGGCACGCGCAGGCGCCCCGCAGATCCGTTGCGCGATCCGGCTCTCGTCCGACGTGCGGCGCAACCCACCGAGCGATCCTCGGTCACCTTCCACGGGCCGGTCTCCGGCCCCGGCATGAACGCCGGGCCGCGCTGGACGCAGCCCGACCTCCCGACCTGGGGACAGGCCTGGCGCGAACAGTTCTCGCCACCCGGGGGACCGCCGGCCCTGCCCCAGATCCCGCCCCTCGGGGCGACTCCAGCCCGCTTCACGCTGCGCGAAGCCGTCTCCGCGGCGCTGCAGAACAATCCCGAGCTGATCGCCCAGTCGCTCGTGCCGGTCATCGAGCAGCAGGGCATCCTCGAGGCCCAGGCCTACTTCGACCCGGTTTCCGGCGCCGAGACCAATTACAACCATAGCGTGACTCCGGCGACCTCCGCGCTCTCGGGCGCAGAGACGGTGGACATCTCGAACTTCAACTGGAACTTCTACGCCCAGAAGAACCTCGCCACCGGCGCGAGTCTCCGCGTCGACTTCCTGAACAACCGCTTCAAGACGAACTCGGACTTCCAGGGACTCACCCCTCAGTACAAGCCGGAGCCGGTGATCAGCCTGAACCAGCCGCTCCTGCGCGGCTTCGGCCTCTACTTCACCCGGATGCGGATCAACCTCGCCGAGACGGCGACGGATGCCGCCATCGAGGACTACAAGGCGGCGGTCGCGAACTTCATCACCCGGGTCGTGACCGCGTACTGGCGGGTCGTGCTCACGACCGACCAACTCCAGGTGAAGCGCGACGCCCTCGAACTGGCACGCCAGACCGTGCGTGACAATCGCACGCGCGTCGACGTCGGCGTGCTCCCGCCGGTCGCGGTCAAGGAGAGCGAGGCCGAGGCGGCCCGCCGCGAGGAAGAGGTGATCGTCGCCGAGAACGCCCTCTTCCAGGCGAGCCGTGTCCTGCAGCAGCTCGTCTACCTGCCGGGCTTCAACGAATACCTGCCGCGGGCCATCGACCCGGTCGAGCGCCCCTCCGACGAAAGCCTGCGATTCGATGCCGAGCATGCGCTGCACACCGCCGTCACCGAGCGCAGCGAGGTGCGGGCCGCGCGGCTCAACGTCGAGGCGAACGAGATGAACGTCGCCCTCGCCAACAACCAGCTCATGCCCAAGCTCGACGCGTTCGGCTCCTACGGCGTGAACTCGCTGTCCGGTGACCCGACCCGGGAGAACGACCCGCTCAACTTCCGCAGCATCTACGGTGGAACCTACGGCGACGCCCTCGGGCGGCTGCTCTCGAACAACTTCTACCAGTACGGGGGCGGCGTCCGTCTCGAGATCCCGATCGGCAACGCGGCTGCGATCGCCCAGGCCCAGCGCAGCCGCATCCAGCGTGCGCGCGCCCAGGCCATCTACCGCCAGCGCATCTCGGAGGTGAGCCTCGACGTCGGACAGTCGCTGGGCGACGTGAACTCGAACATCAAGCGAATCGAGGCGACGCGGGTCGCACGCGAACTGGCGGAAGAGAACCTGCGCAACCAGACGCGTCGCTACGAGGTCGGCATGGTGACGACGACCGACCTGCTCAAGTTCCAGAACGAGGTCACCAACGCCCGCCTGAACGAGAACCTCGCACTCATCGACTACAACGACTCTCTGGTCGCACTGGAGCGCGCGCAGGGCACGCTGCTACGTCGCTTCGACGTCGACGTGGAACCGCGACACGCGACCAAGACCCCGTGGTGGGCGCTCTTCTGAGCCGACCGGAGGACTCCGGCGAGGGAGATCCGGCCGTCCAGACCCGATCGCTGTCGCGCCGCTTCGCCGCCATCGACGCCGTGAGCGACCTGACGCTCCGGGTCGAACGCGGGCAGATCTTCGGCTTCCTCGGCCCCAACGGCGCCGGGAAGACCACGACTATCAAGATGCTCTGCGGCCTGCTCGAGCCGACCTCGGGCTCGGCACGGGTCGCGGGCTGCGACATCCGCACCGAGCGCGACCGCATCAAGCGCGCGACCGGCTACATGGCGCAGACCTTCTCGCTCTATCCCGACCTGACCTCGGAGGAGAACTTCCGCTTCTTCGGCGGTGTCTACGGCATCCAGGGCAAGGAAGCCGATCACAGGCTCGACGAGGTCTTCACGCAGCTCGGGATCGACGAGATCCGTCGCGCCGAAGCCGGCACTCTCTCCGGCGGCTGGAAACAGCGGCTCGCCCTCGCCTGCGCGCTGGTCCACTCACCACGCCTGCTGTTCCTCGACGAGCCGACGGCCGGAGTGGATCCGAGCCAGCGCCAGCGGATGTGGGACTTCCTCTACGAACTCTGCGAGGGCGGCACGTCGCTCTTCGTGACCACGCACTACCTCGACGAGGCCGAGCGCTGCCACTCGGTCGGCTTCATGCTCGGCGGGCGACTGATCGCCGAGGGCGCCCCGGCTGCGCTGCGCGAGCGACTGCGCCACCGCCTCGTCGGTGCCGAGGTCCAGCGCGTGGTCGAGGCGACCCGTGCCCTGCGCGGCCTGCCCGGGGTCGCCGACGTCACGATCCACGGCTTCGAACTCCGCGTCCTGTTCGACGAACCGGTCGACTGGGAGGCCGTCGCGGGCCGCCTCCACGAGGTCGCCGAGGGTGCGGGAGCCCCTCTGCGCCGGGTCTACCCGCTCGACCCGACGCTCGAAGATCTGTTCATCGGCTACGCCCGCGGGCATGCGACGGCGACCTGATGCGCAACGTCTACCACCTCGCCCTCAAGGAATTCCTCCACCTCTGGCGGGACCGGCGCACCCTCGTCTTCCTCCTGCTCACGCCGTCGATCCTGACGGTTCTCTTCGGCTACGCGATCGGCAACCCCAAGGTCACGGCGATCCGCACCCGGGTCCTCGACCGCGACGGCGGTCGGATCGCCAACGAGTACGTCGAGGCGATCTCGAGTTCGCTCACCTTCAAGCCCGAGATCGTCGAGGACGCGACCGAGGCGGAAGTCGCGCGTGCCGAGGAGGACCTGCGGACGGACCGGATCGCCGCCTACGTCGTACTGCCGGAGGGACTCACGCGGGACGCGGATGCCGGGCGCTCGGTCCGCGTGCGCGTGATCGTCGACGGCTCCGACACCTTCGCCGCACCGGCTGTGCTCCGCGAACTCGGCAGTACCACCGTGCAGCAGAACGCCTTCCTCGCGGCGAACCTCCGGGTGCGCGATGGCCGGGCGGTCACGACCGAGGAGGGCCTTCACCAGGTCGCCCCGATCGAACTCGGGCACGAGCTGCGCTTCAATCCCGAGCTGAAGAGCCAGAACTTCGTCATGCCCGGCGTGATCGGGCTCATCCTGCAACTGCTCACCGTCATCGTGATGTCGACCTCGATCGCGCGCGAGCGCGAACGTGGCACCATGGACCAGCTCGCCGTGACGCCACTCACGCCGGCCGAGATCTTCGTGGGGAAGCTGCTGCCCTACTTCCTGATCTCGCTCCTCGTGACGATCAACGTGATGCTGCTCGCGCGCTGGCTCTTCGGCGTCTCGCTCCAGGGACACTACCCGGTCGTCGCCGCACTCGTGGTTTCCTTCATCCTCGGCTCGCTCGGCGTGGGCCAGATGATCTCGATCGTCTCGCGCAACCAGAGCCAGGCGGTGCAGCTGGCCGTGACGTTCATCCTGCCGGCCTTCGTCCTCTCAGGGGCCTTCGTACCGATCGAGACCCAGCCCGAGAGCGTGCGGCCGGTCGCCTACCTCTTCCCGCTCACCTACTTCTGCCGGGGCTTCCGAGCGGCCCTGCTGAGGCAGGCGACCATGTTCGACGTGCGCGGCGACCTGCTCGCGATGCTGCTCTTCGTGGTCGCGACCTTCGGTGCGTCGGTGCTCATGCTTCGCGCCCGCCCCGACGCGCGCTGACGGCCGCAGGGCCGGCGCGCAGGGTGCGCGACCTCCCGCCCGGCGTCGGTCTCGGCTCGCTGCCGAACGAAGGCGCGTGGCCGCCGCCCGCCGCGCCGACGAGGACTCTCAGCGGCGCCGGAGACCGTTGATGAGCGTCATGAACTCGTCGCGGGTCGCCTGGTGGTCGCGGAAGACGCCGAACATCGCGCTCGTCGCGACAAAGGAGTTCTGCTTTTCCACACCGCGCATGCGCATGCAGAGGTGCTCCCCCTCGACGACGACCGCCACGCCCTCGGGCTTGAGCACGTCCATGAGAAGCTGGGCGATCTGCTTCGTCATGCGCTCCTGGACCTGGAGGCGTCGCGAGTACACATCGACGATCCGGGCGAGCTTCGAGATGCCGACGATCTTGCCCTTCGGGATGTAGGCGATGTGGGCCTTGCCGAAGAAGGGCAGCATGTGGTGCTCGCACATCGAGTAGAAGTCGATGTCCTTCATCACGATCATCTCGGAGTACTCTTCGGTGAAGAGCGCCCCTCGGATGATGGACTCGGGATCCTGATCGTAGCCTCGGGTCATCTCGCGCAGGGCGCGGGCGACTCGTTCGGGTGTCTTCAGAAGCCCTTCGCGCTGCGGATCCTCCCCGAGCGCATCGAGCATCGCGCGGACATGCTCTTCCACGGATCCCCCTTATTTCATGGGTCGCTTCTCGACCTGCTTGACCTTCTGGTAGCGGCGGTAGTCGTAGCCGGTCGCCATGGCGAGCAGCATCGGCTCCATCCCGCCGTCGCGTTCGCGGCGCAGTACCGAGAGGCGATCGAGATGGTCCTTGAACCCGCGCACGGCGAGGCGCTGCTCGTCGGACTCCGGCCCGTCTCCGAGGACTTCCTCCGGCATGCGGCCTTCGGTGATCGCCGCCAGGCCGGCCTGTGCGCCCGGGGTCGCCATGACCTGCGCGAGGCGGGTGATCGTCAGGCGCAGGGCCGAAAAGCGCAACTCGTTGGGGAAGGCGTCCCATTCCGCGAGCGAAAGCGTCCGCGCCGATTCGTAGCCGGCGATGAGCGCCTCGAAGCGCTTGATGTCGTAGCGGGCGTCGACGAAGCAGAACGCGTTCAGCGCAGTCGCGAGATCGAAGATGAAACGCCCGCGGGAACCCATCTCGAAGTCGAGAATGCCCACGACCTTGTCGCCCTTGATGAGCAGGCTGCCCGGGTGCAGTTCACCGTGGATCACACCCTTGGGCAACTTCGTCTCCAGGTAGCTGCCGAGGTACTCGATCTCCTCGTCCAGAGTGCGGACGATCTTCTTGAAGTACGGCGGTAGCCCACCGCGCGCGTCGGCATAGGTGTCCGCGATCCCCTCGAAGGTGAACCGGTTCTCGACGCCCTTCTTGTAGCCCTTGCCGATGACGTGGAGTTCCGCGAGCACGCGGCCGATGCCCTCGATCTGGGCCATCGTGAGTCGCGCGGCTTCGATCTGGTGACCGTCGATGTGCTCGTAGGCGATCAGGCTCTGGCCGGCGTAGTCCCGGTAGAGCCGGCTGTTGCGGTCGGCGAGAGGTTGCGGGCACGGAAAACCATGCTTGCGCAGGAAGAGCAGGAGATCGATCTCGCGCTTGACCTCGATCTCGCCGCGCAGGCCGTCGAAGCGCAGGATCGATTTGCCGCGACCCGCCTCGAGCAGGATGTGCCTCGATGTGCCCGCTTGCCGGCACCAAGCCGGCGGAGCCGGGGCGACCGCGCTCAGCTTGCCGAGGCCGTAGTCCTCGGCGATCTCCGCTATGGCGCGTCGGTCAAATGCTGCTTCGGTCATCGACGAAAAGCCTTGCCCGGCCCTGCTGACGTTTCTCCGGCGCTCGCCGTCCGCTCCGGGTTCTCGCCGCGACACCTCTTGCCAAGCGCACCCGGGACGCCCTCCCTTACGGCACGCCGGGCGCCGCGTCAACTTTTTCCCGGTTCCGGAAGGCCCCTGCCGCGCCGCGTCAGGGGCGCCGGCGCGGTGCGCGAGGCGCCCGCGTGGGCCGCTTGCGGCTTGCGCTCGGGCGCGGCGACGCGCGGCGACCCGCGAGCCGGGCGATGATCGCGTCGGCGACCGCTTCGGTGCTGGCCGTGCCGCCGAGGTCCCCGGTGCGGCCACGACGGTCGCGGGTCACCTCGAGAACCGCCGCCTGCAGCCGTCCCGCCGCTGCCTCCTCGCCGAGCCGCTCGAGCAGCAGCACCGACGAGAGGATCACCGCGAGCGGATTCGCGCGGTTGCGGCCCGCGATGCCCGGCGCCGTGCCGTGGACCGCCTCGAAGATCGCGCAGCGGCCACCGAGATTCGCCGACGGGGTCACGCCGAGACCGCCGACCAGACCGGCGCAGAGGTCGGAGACGATGTCGCCATAGAGATTCTCGAGGAGCAGGACGTCGAACTGGCGGGGGTCGAGCACGAGCTGCATGCAGGCGTTGTCGACGATCATCTCGTCGTAGGCGATCCGCGGGTGACGCCGTGCGACGCGCCGGGCACAGTCGAGGAACAGCCCGTCGGAGAGCTTCATGATATTCGCCTTGTGGATCGACATCACCTTGCGGCGGCCATGCTCCTCCGCGAAGCGGAAGGCGAACTCCGCGATGCGCGTCGAGGCCCGGGCGGTGATGACCTTCACGCTCTCGACCAC
>Ga0114969_10001153_pt1 | contig 22488 bp, 22 predicted proteins | sample M_130807_MF_Meta_FD_87316 | JGI IMG/M metagenome (GOLD analysis project Ga0114969, IMG submission 87316) | Freshwater microbial communities from Lake Montjoie, Canada to study carbon cycling - M_130807_MF_MetaG | ecosystem: Environmental > Aquatic > Freshwater > Lake | place: Lake Montjoie...
CATCTTAAGCGGCTTACCCGCAAGACAATTTGTTTCTCAAAGTCAGAAGAAATGCACGACAAGATCATCGGCTGGTATCTGACAGTCAACCATTACCACTAAATCTGCGTCACGACCTAAAATACCGCCCGCTAATCCGGCCATCGAGGCGGTAATGCCTAATTCCTCGTCCATACCACCGGGCATGGCGAAAGCGATATTAACGCGATCCATATAAGAAATAATGCAGGTAATAAGAATAGGGGGCACTATTCGTAACCAGCGTAATTTAGGTATGGCCTGGCTACGGCCAACAGAAATAGAGGCTGTATTCATATTATCAATACCTTCATATAAATAATGGCATTCCTTTAATTACCTGAAGCTGAAAGCTCCAAGTCGTTTGGGTATAGTGCGAATAAATTACCCGTAGCACTTGATATCATATGACGCCCCCTCTCCCTGCGGGAGAGGGCCGGGGTGAGGGGCTTTAACTCGGTGTAATACCCCTCACCCTAACCCTCTCCCCAAAGGAGAGGGAACTGAATAGTCTTAACTCATTAGTATTGGATGATTAATTTATACCCGTCATACTTCAAGTTGCTTGGGTGTTGGCTGCCCTCACTCACCCCAGTCACTTACTGGTGTAAGCTCCTGGGGATTCGCTCTGTTGCCGCCTACAAGAAACTCGAATTATTTTGGGTATAGTATTTCTTTCCTGTCTGAAATTAATGTCACCGGTATTTTTACTACCACTTTTCTAATATCGCAGGGTTGCTGATTAATACAGGCCGGGCGATGAACGTCCTGCGGGAAAAATACCGCGAAATTACCGGGGTGCATGGTTAACCAGGATTCATTCTCTACGACCTGATAAAAAATAATGTCGCGCTGCTCCAATAGTTCTTGCTCAATAAGGTTATTACCGTTATCCACAGCGACGCCGATAAGTTCGGTGCCGCTTACCAGAAATTGCACGTCGATATTTTTGCGGTGCACTTCTGGCCGCAGTTGGTTTTTATCTTGGGTGTGTAAATCCAGCACCTGCACCAGATAACCGGTTTCCACATCTTCATAACGCCCGGCGGGCAGGGCGGCGAAGTCGGTGTTCTGTAAATAGGCCACCGCTTTGGCGATCGCCGGGGGGTAATACTCTGCTGCCGTATGGGCAATATGGCCAAAGAACATAGTCTTCTCCTTAAAGCGCCTGAATGCGCGCCCAGACTCGGTCGTCAATGGGAATACCGTCGCGCTGATTCTCGGCGCGGACGCGTGGGAACCTGTGGCCCGGCAGGCGAATAGCGACATCGGGGTTATCGCGCTCGGCGCTGGTGATGTAATCCATGATGCGTTGTAATTTCTCATCGCGGGTTTTACCGTCGATCAGGCGTTCGATCTCGATGGCGATAAACACCTGCGAAACGCCATATTCGTCGCGGTGATCTTCGCTCACCTCGGCTACGGAACTGCCGCCGGAAAGCAGGGTGGCGATCATATCCAGCACCACCGACAGCGCCGAACCTTTCCAGTAGCCCATTGGCAGAATGCGCCGATTTTCTTCGATAGTGGCCGGATCGCGCGTCAAGTTACCGTCATTATCGAAACCGCCGTCCACCGGCAGCGTTTTGCCTGCCAGGCGATTTATTTCCAGTGCGCCGTAGGAGAACATCGACATCGACATATCCACCATGGTGATTGGGTTACTCGGCACGGCGACGATCAGCGGGTTGGTGCCGATTCGGCACTGTTTGGCTCCCCAAGGCGGCATCACGGCGATCGAGTTGGTCCAGCAGATGCCGATGTAACCCTTTTCCGCCGCCTGCCAGCCGTAGCCGCCGCCGCGCATCCAGTGGTTGGCATTGCGCAGCGCCACCAGGCCGATGCCGTGTTGATCCGCCAGTTGCATGGCGCGATCCATCATCTGGCGGGCGGTCAGGTTGCCGATCCCCTGATGGGCATCCCACTGTTCGATAGCGCCCAGCGCCAGCAGCTTGCTTGGTTTGGCGTCGGGGACGATGTCACCGGCTTCCAACTGCTGAATAAAGCGCGGGAAACGGTTTACGCCATGAGAATAGACGCCGCTTTCGGTAGTTTCCGCGAACATCGCGGCGCACTCATCTGCCGTTTGTTCCGCCACGCCCCGTGCCAGCAACACACGCTTGAATTGCTGTTTTAGTTCGGTGTAACTCACTCTCATGCTGCTTCTCCGTTACGGCGGGTTGTGCGTTTTACATTCTTTAAATTTCATCATGCGAAATCACATTTCAAATAAATGCTATACCCGCATCGGAGCGAAGTCAAAGTGAGGTGACGGAAAATTAATTTTTAAAAACAGTGGGTTAAATTAGTATGGTGATTTTGTGATCGGCGGCACGTTTTGGGGCTTTACCGTGCTACAGGCGTGACAAAACAGGGTGAGGCGGCTCACCCTGTATGAAGCGGAATGCCTGTTACCCGTGGGTATTCAGGGCGATCCGATATAGCGAAGTGGTGGCGGTGATATACAGCTCATTACCGTCCGGCCCGCCGAATGTGCAGTTGGAAACCCGCTCCGGCACGGCGATCTTGCCGATTTTCTGGCCTTGAGGGTTAAAAATGGTGATGCCATCGGCACAGCTACAGAACAGATTACCGGCGGCATCCAGGCAGAAACCGTCCGGAAAGCCGGGCGCAACATGGGCAAAATGGCTACTGGCCCCCAGTTTGCGCCCTTCTACCGGGTAGACCCGCAGCTCGCTGCGACCAAGCGTGGGGAAATCGACGATCGACATATCGGCTACGTACAACAGGCGTTCGTCCGGTGAAAAAGCCAGGCCGTTTGGCCGTTGCAGATCGCTGGCGGCAATGTTCAGAGAACCATCGTGGGGATCGAAGCAGTACAGGTAGCAGCCGATCACCTGGCTTTCTGACTTGTAGCCCTCTTCATCGCCGACGATGCCGTAGGGTGGATCGGTAAACCACAAAGTGCCGTCGGAGCGCACCACCACATCGTTGGGGGAGTTGAAGCGTTTACCGTCAACGCGTTCCACCAGCAGGGTGAGGCTGCCGTCATGCTCGGTGCGGCTGATGGCGCGCCGTCCGTGTTCACAACTGATCACGCGCCCTTGATTATCGCGGGCATTACCATTGGCGTAGTGCGAAGGCGAGCGCCACAGGCTGAGTTCCCCGTTACGCGCCCAGCGAAACATACGGTTGCCTTTCACATCGCTGAACACCACAGCATCCTGTTGTGGCAGCCATACCGGGCCTTCGGCCCAGATGGCGGGCGAGCATAAACGTTCCAATGATTGTGCGATCATGCCAGCCCCTCCGTTTATTTTACGCCCCAGATGGTTTTGTAATGCTCCTGGTAGCCGTTCTGCGGGTCATACAGGTTATCGGCACTAATATTGTCACGGGTTACCAGGTGCGCCGGAGTGACATAGCCAGAAGGCGGCTGTTTGGCAAAGGCGCGGTTGAATTCATCCAGCAACTGCCAGCCGTGCAGCTTCAGCGGCTCCGGCACGGTGGCGGATTGGCTGTCGCCTGAGCGGATGCGTTGATAGGCGGAAATAGAACCGTCACCGGCCGAGATGTTATACGGGGCATTTTGGCCGCCTTTACCGGCGGTTTTCAGCGCCGGAGCCATGAAATCGAAATACAGATCGTTAATCGCCAATGCGTACTGGAATTTATCGCCGTATTTTTGCAGCAGGCTGAAGGTCATGGCGGGCATGCGGTTGGCGGTGTCCGCCAGCGGCGTATCGATGAACTCCACCACTGTGCAGCCGCTGCATTTGCCGATCTCCTCTTTCATCACGTTGGCCTTGTCCAGCGCGATTTGGTACAGCGAATCGGTAAAGATCAGCACGTTGGCCTGCCCGCCGGATTTCACCACCGCGTATTGTGCCGCGATGCGTGCCACTTCGTTGGAGTCGGAGGTGACGTTATAGAACACGTCATATTTGGCGATCGGCCCCGGTTCCGGTACTGCGTGCCAGGCGGTGAGCACGATGCCCTGCTTGATCGCCTTCTTCAGCGGGATCTTGGCCACGTTGGGGTTCCAGCCACCGATGACAATGCCGTCTGGCTTTTGAGCAATCGCCTGATTGAGCGATGACAGCTGATCCTTCACCGAACCGCCACCGTCCAGCGTTTCCAAGCGCCAGCCTGCCGCTTTGGCCGCTTCGCTCAGCCCTTGCTGCACCCCTTGTACGCCGCCGTTTTTCATGTCGGAAGCAATAAAGATGATTTTCTTATTAGGCACTAACTGTGGGCCGCTGGTGGGGCCATCCCACTGGCTGGCGCTGGCCGTGGCCTTATTTACCGCCGCCGTGGCCTGATCGAGATAAGCATCCGCCCACGCCGGTGCGGTGGCTAACAGTAACGTGGTGACCCCTGATAACATCCAAAAACGTTTCATACGTAAACTCCTGATTAATAGCCTAATGAGTTAGGCTCTAAGGATTGATCGCCTTCTGGTTATTGCTTTCGGCCAAAGCCGCCTGACTGTGCTGTACCGCTTTTTGATTGAGCAACCGGCGGCGCTGGGCATAGCCCGCCAGCGTGATGGAAAGCAGCAGGGTGGCACCGTTGAATAACGGTTCAACCCAGAATTCGCCGCCAAACTGTTGGATACCGGCAATGCCGATCGCCAGAATGGCAATGCCGACCACCGTGCCCCAGACGTTGACCCGCCCTGGACGGATGGTGGTACTGCCGAGGAAGGCGCCAACCAACGCGGGTAATAAGTAGTCCATGCCGACGCTGGCCTGCCCGACGCCTTGCTCCGCGGCGATCAGCACGCCGCTAAAACCGGTGAGCACGCTGGAGGCAATAAAAGCGCCAATGGTGAAGCGGTTGACGGAAATACCGTTCAGCCGCGCCGCCGACGGGTTGCCGCCTACCGCATACATGCAGCGGCCGAGCGGCGTGTGTTCGGTGATCAACCACAGGACCACGGCAACGATCAGCACATAGAAGGCAACGATCGGAATACCGGCAATTTCGGTGTGATGCAGGGCGATAAAGGCGTCGGGTAGATCCCCGACAATCTGCCGCCCGCCGGAATGCCACAGCGCCACCGCATACAGCACGGTGCCGGAGCCCAGCGTGGCAACGAAGCTGTCGATATCCGCCAACGCCACCAGAATGCCGTTCAGCAGGCCATACAGCGCGGAAATCACCAATACGGCTAACACCGCCATCTGCCAGGAGAAGCCGTATTCCACTTGTAGGGTAATAGCCAGAATGTGCCACAGCACGATGCCGAAACCGACGTTGAGATCGATTTTTCCGACGATCATCGGAATGGTGGCTGCTAATGCCAGCAGGGCGATTTTGGCTTTGCTGGACAGGATCGCCTGTAACGTCAGCATTGAGGCAAACGACGGCGTGGTGAGTGAAAACAGGATCACCAGCATGATGCACAATAACAGCAGGCCGTAGCGGGTGAGCACCTGCATTAACCACGGGCCAGCGCCGTCATGCGCCAGACTGACGCGCTGCTCTAATGCCGTTGATTTAACGGATGTTTTATTCGACATGCTGTTTCTCCACCACAACTTCCCCGGCGCTGGCAGAGGCCAGCTCCAATAAATTGGCGAATGAGACCTGTTGGTTCTTCAGTTCGCCGACCACGGTTCCCCGGTTGAATACCAAGGCGCGGTTACAGATATGGGCGATCTCCTCGAAATCGTTGGAGATCACCAATACCGCCACGCCAGCGGCCAGGGACTGATTTAACAGATGATAAATTTCCGCCCGCGCCCCGACGTCGACACCGGCGGTAGGATCTTCCAGGATCAGCAAGGGGGCACCCAGATGCATCCAGCGCGCCATCACCACTTTTTGCTGGTTGCCGCCGGACAGGGCGCTGATATCGATATTGACGTCCTTCGGCCGCACGTCGAACAGTTGCACCTTTTGCTCGCTGGCCGCAGTTTCGGCGCGGCGGCTGTAGCGCGCTAATAGCTTGTGGCCGCTGGCGCAGGGGTTGATAAACAGGTTTTCGCGCATGCTCATCGACATCACCAGGCTTTCACCGGTGCGATCGCCTGCTACCAGCGAAACGCCGCAGGCGATCGCCTGTTGTGGATTAGTGGCAGCGTAAGGCCGATCGCGGAACTGGATTTCGCCGCCGTCGCGCTGGCGCAGGCCGAACAGCAGGCGGCCGATCTCTTCCTGCCCGGCACCGCGCAGCCCGGCCAAGGCCAGCATTTCACCCGGTTGCAGGCTGAAGCTGACCGGGCCGATCTCATCAACCACCACGTTACTGAGCTGCAGCACCGGCGGTTGCTGCTCCGGCAGCGGTTCGCGCTGATCGCCCGTCATCGCTTCACCGACGATCGTTTGCACCAGATCGCGCAGGGAATAATCGGCGGTATTGCCCCCGGCGACGTAGCGCCCGTCGCGCATTACGCACACCCGATCGGCAATCTCTATCACTTCATCCAGACGATGAGTGACATAAATCATGCCGACCTTTTTGGCTCGCAGCCGGTTGATGACGGCGAACAGATGGCGCACGTCGTTGGCGGGTAGCGATGCGGTGGGTTCATCCAGCACCAGCAGTTCTGCATTGACCGCCACCGCCCGCGCGATCGCCAGCAGCGATTTCTCGGTGCGGGAAAGTTCAAATACCCGAGCATCCGGATCCAGCGCAATGCCGACATCCTGCAAGGCCTCGTTGGCACGTTGGCGGATGGCGCGCCAGTCGATCAGCCCGAAACGGCGCGGGAAGCCCATGATCAGCGCCATGTTTTCTGCCACCGTCATCCATTCAATCAGCCCTAAATCCTGATGGATAAAGGCGATCGGCTGGCGGCTGGCGCTTTTTAGCGCTGCTGCTGAAACAATACTCTGGCCCTGAAAGCGAATATCACCGCCGTCGCGCGGGTAAACGCCAGCCAGCACCTTGATCAACGTCGATTTGCCGGCACCGTTTTCACCCAGCAGCGCCAAGACTTCACCGGGCATCACCTGCAAGCTGACATCGTTAACCGCGATGTTGCCGCCAAATCGCTTCACGATGTTGCTGAGTGTCAGAATGGGTTGATCCGCATTGCTATGAGTCATGTGATGCACCCTTGGTGTCCGGTTCGCGCAACTTGTACGCGGCAAGTTAGTGAGTTTTTGGTGGTTAAATCTACGGTATATTTCATTATGCGAAATTCAATTTCAAAAATGATATGCCGAACGCTGAGCTAAAGCAAAGCCGGCTGAGTTTTAATTGTTATTAATAAACAATGGGTTATTTTTATCTTTGCGAATTTGTGACCTATAACTCACTTCGTAAGTTGCCAAAATGTTGCGCGTTTTAACGCTGCTGCTGACAATGAAACGGCGTTCCATCTTCACCTGATGCAACCATTGGAGTAACATCCCCGGTAATGAGCCTGTTGATCGTGCCGTAGCATAGACGGGTGGTTCGACATTGGAGAGATTTCGCTATGAGCCTGAAAGCTGTTGATGAAAAAGATGATAAGAAAGACAAACCACTGGGCAGCCAAAGCCTGTTCCGTGGATTGCAACTGATTGAGATATTGAGCAATTTCCCCAATGGCTGCCCGCTGGCTCATCTTTCCGAACTGGCAGAGATGAACAAGAGCACGGTACACCGCCTGCTGCAGGGGCTGCACGCCAGCGGTTACGTCACTCAGGCACCGTCCCCCGGCAGCTATCGCCTGACCACCAAGTTCATTTCTATTGGCCAGAAGGCGCTTTCCTCGCTGAATATTATCCACGTGGCAGCACCGCATCTGGAGCAGTTGAACCTGGAGGTGGGCGAAACGGTGAACTTCTCCAGCCGCGAAGACGATCACGTGATCCTGATCTACAAGCTGGAACCGACCACCGGCATGATGCGTACCCGTGCCTATATCGGCCAGCACATGCCGCTGTACTGCTCGGCGATGGGCAAGATTTTCATGGCCTACGGCAAGAGCGATTACCCGGATCATTACTGGCAGACCCATCAGCAGACAATCCAGCCGTTAACGCGCAATACCATTACCCAATTGCCGAAAATGTATGAGGAACTGGCGGATATTCGCAAACAGGGCGTGGCGATGGACCGTGAAGAGAACGAACTGGGCGTCTCCTGCATTGCCGCGCCGGTGTTCGACATTCAGCAACGGGTGCCTTATGCGGTGTCGGTTTCTCTGCCGACCGCCAAGCTGCAACAGGTTGGCGTGAAATCGCTGATGAAACCGGTACTTGCCACCGCGCAGCGTATTTCCCAAGAGCTGGGGTTTGTGACCCACGGTTGAGCATTAGCCTAACTGATGCCTGATTAGAAATATCCATTTCCCCTAATAATTATCTCTTCGTATGATGCGCGTGTTGAACAGCACGCGCCGCTTTTCTGGCATTATCGCCCTCGAGGCATCGCCAAAAGCCCTGCATTCTATCGCCAGAGGAAACAAAATGTTAACCATCTTTTTGCAAGGCTTTGCCTTGAGCGCCGCGATGATCCTGCCGCTGGGGCCGCAAAACGTGTTTGTTATGAACCAGGGGATCCGCCGCCAATATCATCTGATGATCGCTTCGCTGTGTGCGTTGAGCGATATCGCCTTGATCTGCGCCGGTATTTTCGGCGGCAGCGCCTTGTTGAGCCGTTCGCCGCTGTTGTTACTGTTGGTCACCTGGGGCGGGGTGGCGTTTCTGCTGTGGTACGGCTGGGGCGCTTTCCGCACCGCGTTCAGCCAGCACTTGGCATTGGCCACCGCCGAAGAGATGAAGCAAAGCCGCTGGCGCATTGTGGCCACAATGTTGGCGGTTACCTGGCTGAACCCGCATGTGTATCTCGATACCTTTGTGGTGCTCGGCAGCCTTGGTAGCCAATTGGCACCGGAGATCCGCTCCTGGTTTGTCTTAGGTGCGGCCAGCGCGTCGATCGTCTGGTTCTTCGCCCTGGCTTTGCTGGCTTCCTGGCTGGCTCCGTGGTTGCAAACTCAGACCGCGCAACGGATTATCAACGTTCTGGTCGGGCTGGTGATGTGGGCCATTGCACTACAATTAGCTTGGAATGGCGCAAATCTATAGAATTTGTCACTAATCCGAATTTAAATCTCCGCCGGATATGTTAGGTTTTAGGCTCAGTAATGAGCCATTTTAAGGAGACACCGTGAAGCTGAAAGCATTGGCCATGGCCGCAATGATTGGATTTGGGGCGTTACCTTTAGCGTTGCAGGCGGCGGAATTACCCGAAGGGCCGCACGTAGTCACTTCCGGTAGCGCCAGCGTGGATGCTACCCCGGATATCGCCACGTTGGCGATCGAAGTCAGCGTTACCTCCAAAGATGCCGCCCAGGCGAAAACGCAGGTCGACGAGCGCGTGGCGCAATATTTCGATTTCCTGCAAAAAAACGGTATTGAAAAGAAAGATATCAACGCGGCCAATCTGCGCACGCAGCCGGAATATGATTACCTGAAAACCGGAGAGTCGGTGCTGAAAGGCTATCGTGCGGTGCGTCAGGTGCAGGTGACGTTGCGCCAGTTGGATAAGCTGAATGCACTGCTGGACGGGGCGCTGAAGTCTGGCCTCAATGAGATCCGCTCGGTTGAGCTGGGTGTGGCCAACCCGGACGTTTATCGTGAACAGGCACGCCAGAAAGCGATTGAAGACGCCACCCAGCAGGCGGCTTCATTGGCTAAGGGCTTTAAGGTTACCCTAGGGCCGGTTTACAGCATCCGCTATCACGTCGCCAACGCTCAACCGATGCCGGTAGCGCGCATGTTTAAAGCGGCAGCTGCACCGGAAAATGATGCGGCGCAAACCTACGAGCAGCAGAGCATTCGCTTTGACGATCAGGTGGATGTGGTGTTTGAGTTGCAGCGTAACGCAGCACAGTAATAGCCCGCAGGGCGCAGCCATTGCGCCCTCTATAATACCCAATAAATTTCAAGATGCAGGAAGGCGGCAAGCGTATGAATCCCCAGGAGCCTACTCCAGTAGGTGACTGGGGTGAGAAAGCGCAGCCAACATACCTGCAACTTGAAAGATGAAGGGAATATCAGTCTTGCCTTAGTACCTGATGCCCATGAGCTAACAGCGCGTCTGTTACTTTGCGCATCATGCGGCTTTCCGGAGCAAAACGGTGCCAGAACAGCATGCGGCGCTGGAACAGGCCCGGCGTCAGATCGATCAACTCCCCTGAAGCCAGTTCTCTCTCTATTTGCAGATGCGGGATCATACAGCAGGTGGTGCCTTGCCTTGCCAACTGCACAAAGGCCTCCGAAGAGTTAACGATATGGCACGGCACGCTGCCCGGCGAAAGATCGAAGTTCTGCTGCAAAAATGCCTGATGCATATCGTCAAGATGATCGAACGCTACCGCAGGGGCTTTCAGCAGAGCGGAACGGGTCACGCCGTTGGGGAAATAGCGCTCGGCAAACCCTTTGGACGCGACAAACAGATAATCCAGTGCGCCCAACTGATCCACCAGGCAGCTCGGCAGCGGCTGCGGTTGGATACTCACTGCGCCCACAACTTCACCCCGGCGCAGGCGCTCTTGGGTGCGGGTTTCGTCTTCGACCTGCAAATTCAGGCGGATCGGCGAGTCTGTCAGGACAGATTGCAGCGCCGGTAACAGCCAGGTTGCCAGGCTGTCGGCGTTGACCGCCAGCGACAGCAGCAACGGGGTATCGACGCCGTTATCATTCCCCAGCCACTCTTCTTCCAGCAGTTCAACCTGATGCAGCAATGCCAGCAGTTTCTGCCCCTGTTCTGTCGGGCGCGGCGGTACGGTGCGCACCAACAGCGGTTGGCCGAACAGGTTTTCCAACTGTTTGATGCGCTGGGATACTGCCGATTGGGTGATACACAGTTTTTGTGCCGCGCGCTCAAAGCCACGCTCACGGATCACCGCGTCCAGCGCTTGCAGCGTTCGATAGTCTGGGCGTTTCATCGGAGATATATCCCTATAAAAAGAAATTGATACCGGCACTATGCCACATTTTTACGCTTTTTCGGGTGAAATAAGTGTGATCCCGTCTGAGTGCAAAACGGCGATTTACCCTATAATACGCACACGTTTTCGCACATAGGCAGTAAACACATCATGACTCAGGATGAACTGAAAAAAGCGGTAGGTTGGGCGGCGCTGGAATATGTGAAACCAGGCACCATTGTGGGGGTCGGCACTGGTTCCACGGCGGCTCATTTTATCGATGCGCTCGGCTCGATCAAAGATCAGATCGAAGGGGCGGTGTCCAGCTCCGACGCCTCTACCGCCAAACTGAAAAGCCTGGGGATCCACGTTTTTGACAGCAACGAAGTGGATTCGCTGGATATCTATGTTGACGGCGCGGATGAGATCAACGGCCATATGCAGATGATCAAAGGCGGTGGCGCAGCCCTGACCCGCGAAAAAATCATTGCCGCGATTGCCCGCAAGTTCATCTGCATTGTCGATTCAACCAAGCAGGTTGATGTGTTGGGCAAATTCCCGCTGCCGGTGGAAGTGATCCCGATGGCGCGCTCTTATGTGGCGCGTGAACTGGTGAAACTGGGCGGCCTGCCGGAATATCGCCAGAACGTGCTGACCGATAATGGCAACGTGATTCTGGATGTGCATAACCTGAACATTCTCGATGCGGTTGAGCTGGAAAACAAGATCAACGGTATCGCCGGTGTGGTGACCGTCGGCCTGTTTGCCAACCGTGGTGCGGATGTTGCGCTGGTGGGGACGCCGGATGGCGTTAAAAAAGTGTTGAGATAACGACGCTTGCAGGGGCGCAGCCAATCGCGCCCTGATGATTTGCTGCTTGCCTGTTTCTTGAGATTATCGGCTAAAAAATATCTTATCTTAAAAGCGCTAAATTTAGTGATATATGTCACGTTATGGCAATAACCTCCGCTAAGCTCCTACCAAATTCTTTCACCATGGCATCTTCCACCAGAAACCACCGGCATCAATGAGCCTTGTGCTGATCGGCGAGCAATCGTTTGTATTGCCGGGCGCGATATTTTTGTTATGTTGGGGGGATGTGCTGTTTTATATACCCAAAGTGCTTGGAGTTGTGGCTAACAATGGTTCAGCTTCAAGTAAGAAGGGGATGACAGTCGTTTCTGAAGTCTGAATATAGGGTCGGGTAAATGGCAAAAGTATCATTGGGAAAAGACAAGATTAAATTCTTGTTGGTGGAAGGGGTTCATCAAAGCACGGTAGATAGCTTGCGTGCTGCCGGATATACCAACATTGAATACCATAAAGGTGCGTTAGACACCGAGGCGCTTAAGGCATCGATCCGCGATGCGCATTTCGTTGGTATTCGTTCGCGTACCAATCTGACCGAAGAGGTTTTTGCTGCCGCAGAGAAATTGGTGGCAGTGGGCTGTTTCTGTATCGGCACCAACCAGGTTGATTTGAAAGCGGCGACCAAACGCGGTATTCCAGTGTTTAACGCGCCATTCTCCAATACCCGTTCCGTGGCTGAAATGGTGCTGGGCGAACTGCTGCTGATGCTGCGCGGTATCCCAACGGCTAACGCCAAGGCGCACCGTGGTCAGTGGCAAAAACTGGCCGTGGGTTCCTATGAAGCGCGTGGCAAGAAGCTGGGGATTATCGGCTACGGCCATATCGGTACTCAGCTCGGTATTCTGGCGGAAGGCCTGGGTATGAAGGTGTTCTTCTACGATATCGAAAACAAACTGCCGCTGGGTAACGCTCAGCAGGTGCGCCACTTATCCGATCTGCTCAATATGAGCGATGTGGTAACGCTGCACGTGCCGGAAACGCTGTCGACCAAGAATATGATTGGTACCGAAGAGCTGGCACTGATGAAGCCGGGTGCGATCCTGATCAACGCCTCACGCGGTACGGTGGTGGATATTCCTGCGCTGTGTAATGCGCTGGCGAGTCATCATCTTTCAGGGGCGGCGATTGACGTCTTCCCAGAAGAGCCTGCGACCAACAGCGATCCGTTCAATTCGCCGCTGTGTGAGTTTGACAACGTGCTGCTGACGCCGCATATCGGTGGTTCGACCGAAGAAGCGCAGGAGAACATCGGTGACGAAGTGGCCGGGAAACTGGCGAAATACTCCGACAACGGTTCTACGCTGTCTGCGGTTAACTTCCCGGAAGTTTCGCTGCCGATGCATGGCCCGAACTCCAGCCGCCTGCTGCATATCCATGAAAACCGCCCAGGCGTTCTGACGCAGATTAACCAGATTTTCGCGGAAGAAGGCGTGAACATCGCCGCTCAGTATCTGCAGACCGGTGCGGAAATCGGCTATGTGGTGATCGATATCGAAGCAGAAACCGAGCGTGCTGACGCGGCGTTGCAACGTATGAAAGCGATTGAAGGCACTATCCGCGCACGCCTGCTGTTCTGATAAAGGCTATGCGAGATCTTAAAGGCCGGAGAAATCCGGCCTTTTGCTATTTTACCGTTTGCCATACCCAGATTTGCGAAGGCGTCACGATCTCCGGCAGCGGGATATCCCAGTGTTCTACTGGCAGTTGTTCCACCTGCTGGCAATCATGTGCCAACCCCATCGGGTACGGGCCGCCATGCTGCCAGTTCTGCAAGGTGCGATCGTAAAACCCACCGCCCATTCCCAACCGTTGGCCTACAGCGTCGAACGCTACCAGCGGCGTCAGAACCACATCTAGCTGCAACACCGGTAACACGTGGCGCACATCCAGCACGGGTTCCAGAATATTGAAGCGGTTGCGCACCAGCGGCGTATTTGGGGTATAACGCAGAAACAGCAGATTGCCTGGGCTGAACGGGTGCAATACCGGCAGGTAAACCTGCTTGCCCTGTTGCCATAGCTGCTCAATCAGCGGGCGGGTATCCAGTTCACCATCAAAAGAGAGAAACACCGCAATGCGTTGTGCTGCTTGTATGCGAGGATGTTGTGCCAGGCGTGCTGCAATCTGCAACGCAAAGTCATGCTGCTGCGCGGGCGTTAAAGCGCGGCGCCGTTGGCGGATTTCATTACGGAGTGTTTGGCGTTGCTGAACGAACTGTGGTTGAAAAGACATAATATCGAACTTGCGTGGTAAACCACGAGTGAAGGGAATCTCCGAGATGCCGTCGCAGGCTGTAACCCTTGAACCCATGGTTCAAGGTGAACATGATGTCGCAACCTTAAGGCTTCTCGGACGGGCCGAGCATGCACACCGGTCACGAGTCATCACATTCTATTGGTACTAAATATCGGCTCAGGGGACGGGCCCGCTGGCAAACATCTCAGAGAAATTTTTTACTCATTGCCGAAACCTTCAACTTCAGCAACTTAAGTTATTCGAATTGTGCATCCTGACGTTCAGAGATGCGACCCTGTTCAAGCAATGCCTGTTCAATGGTCTGTTGCAGCATACGAATTCGTTGTTCCATATTGGCCGCATAGTCACGGGTTTTCAAGCGCTCTTGAGCAAGTTCGTGACAGACGTTCAATGCTGCGATGAAAACAAGTTGTTCTGTATTTGTGACTCTAGTGCGAACTTTAAGATCTTGCAACCGCTGGTTAAGATCTTCTGCTGCCATGTTCAACGCATCTTGTTGTTCTGGCGGGCAATTAACTCTTAACGAACGGCCAAAAATTTGAATATCTACCGGTTGTGCAGACATGCCACCTTCCTGCCTAAATTTCGCGCCAGCTCCGGCCAGCCTGTGCCGTGCAACTCAAAGCGGGCGCCACTATATATACCTCGGTACCAAGATTCAACACTTTTTCAGCATCTGGTTTTAATCGATAGTGCTTAACATTACCAGATAAAAAAGGGTTTCAAAATGCATACTTACCGCGATTTAGTCTGTTGGAAATGCCAAGATGTTCTGATTATAACCTGCCACTGAGGTAGTGCGCTCAACTGGTATAGCGACGGACCTTGGTGGTAGCATAACACGAACTTATCCTGCCAACGACGACGAATGCGCATGTCCATACAGAATACATTTCCAAGTTACCAATCTTTGACCGTTGCTCTCAACCAGCAGGCGGTAGCCTTAACGGCCGCAGAAATGCACGGCTTGATCAGCGGCCTACTGTGCGGCGGCAACCGTGATGCCAGTTGGCGGACGCTGGTGTTCGAACTGACCAACGAAGGTGAGGCCTTCCCACAGGCGCTGGGCTTGCCGTTGCAGCAACTGCATGAAGTGACCCGCGATACGCTGGAAGACGACGAGTTCATGTTCCAGTTATTGATGCCGGAAGGCGATGCGGTCAGCGTCTTTGAGCGTGCCGATGCGTTGGCAGGATGGGTGAACCATTTCCTGCTGGGGCTGGGCATGATGCAGCCCAAATTGGCGCAGATGAAAGACGAAGTGGGCGAAGCGATCGACGATCTGCGCAATATCGCACAACTGGGCTATGACGAAGACGAAGACCAGGAAGAATTGGAGCAGTCGCTGGAAGAAGTGGTTGAATATGTGAGGGTTGTTGCGCTCCTTTGCCATACTGAATTTACCCGTCATAAGCCGACGGCACCGGAAATGAACAAACCGACATTACATTGATTGCGCAGTTCAGCGTGGCTGCCCATGAGCACAGGTAAACCGATTTCAGGAGAAGGTGATGACTCAGCAGGAATTTCACAACCGCCGTCAGGCGCTGTTGGCGAAGATGGCTCCGGGCAGCGCAGCGGTTGTTTTCGCTGCCCCGGAAGTGGCACGTAATGCGGATTCTGAATACCCCTATCGTCAGAACAGTGATTTCTGGTATCTGACCGGCTTTAACGAGCCGGAAGCCGTGTTGATTCTGGTGAAAAGCGATGAAACCCATAATCACAGCGTCCTGTTCAACCGGGTGCGCGATCTGACGGCAGAAATCTGGTTTGGCCGCCGTTTAGGGCAAGAGGCCGCGCCAGCGAAACTGGGCGTGGATCGCGCCTTGGCATTCAATGAGATCAATGACCAACTGCACCTGTTGCTCAACGGCCTGGACGTGGTGTACCACGCACAGGGGCAATACGCTTATGCGGATGACATCCTGTTTGCTGCGTTGGATAAATTGCGCAAGGGTTTCCGCCAGAACCTGCAAGCCCCGGCGACCATCACCGATTACCGCCCGTGGCTGCATGACATGCGCCTGTTCAAATCGCCAGAAGAAGTGGCCGCTATGCGCCGCGCCGGTGAGATCAGCGCGCTGGCCCATACCCGTGCGATGGAAAAATGCCGCCCAGGGATGTTCGAATATCAACTGGAAGCAGAAATCCTGCACGAATTCGGCCGCCTCGGCGCGCGTTATCCTTCTTACAACACCATCGTCGGCAGCGGTGAAAATGCATGTATCCTGCATTACACCGAGAACGAATGCGAAATGCGCGATGGCGATCTGGTGCTGATCGACGCGGGTTGTGAATATCGCAGTTATGCCGGTGACATCACGCGTACCTTCCCGGTAAACGGCAAGTTCAGCAAGCCACAGCGTGCGGTGTATGACATCGTGCTGGCATCGATCAACCGCGGTTTGGAGATGTTCAAGCCGGGGATCAGCATCCGCGAGGTGAACGATCAGGTAGTACGTATCATGATCACCGGTCTGGTTGAACTGGGTGTGCTGAAAGGTGAAGTCGATCACCTTTTTGCCGAACAGGCACATCGCCCGTTCTTTATGCATGGTCTGAGCCACTGGCTGGGGTTGGATGTGCATGACGTCGGTCACTATGGTTCTCCAAGCCGCGATCGTATTCTGGAGCCGGGAATGGTGTTGACGATCGAACCTGGCCTGTATATCGCGCCAGATGCCGACGTGCCGCAGGAATACCGTGGTATCGGCATCCGTATCGAAGATGACATCCTGATTACCAAAGACGGCAATGAAAACCTCACCGCCAGCGTAGTGAAGGATCCTGATGCCATTGAAGCCCTGATGGCGGCGGCAAGATAGTATGAGCATCATTATTGTTGGCGGCGGGATGGCGGGCGCAACGCTGGCGTTGGCGATTTCATCCCTGACTCAGGGTAAGGTGGCTATCGATCTGGTTGAGGCAACTCGGCCCGACGATAGTGCTCATCCTGGTTTTGATGCCCGAGCCATCGCTCTGGCGCAGGGAACCTGCCAGCAGTTAGCGCGCATCGGTATCTGGCCCACGTTGCGTAGCTGCGCCACGGCGATTACCCATGTACATGTCAGCGATTGCGGCCATGCCGGGTTTGTGAATCTGCATGCGCAGGATTATCAGGTTGATGCGCTGGGGCAGGTGATTGAACTGCACGACGCCGGGCAGCGGCTGTTTGCGCTGCTGGCGAAAGCGCCAGGCATCACGCTGCATTGCCCGGCTAAAGTGGTCGATGTGCTGCGTACGGTGACTCATGCTGAAGTGAAGTTGGACAATGGGCAGCGTTTAAGCGGGCAACTGTTGGTGGCGGCGGATGGTTCACGCTCGGCACTGGCGCAGGCCTGTAATGTGCAGTGGCAGCAACGTGATTACCCGCAGTTTGCGACCATCGCCAACGTCACCACCGCAGAAGCGCCGCAGGGGCGTGCCTTTGAACGCTTTACCCGCTTCGGGCCGCTGGCGCTGCTGCCGATGTCACAGGGGCGCAGTTCGCTGGTCTGGTGTCATGCCAGAGCAGATCGGGCACAGGTGGATAGCTGGGACGATGAACGTTTCCTTAGTGAACTACAAAAGGCGTTCGGCTGGCGGTTGGGCAAAATACTGCAAGTGGGCCAGCGCCACAGTTATCCTCTAAGTCTGTTGATGGCTAACCAGCATGTCAGCCACCGCTTGGCGCTGGTGGGGAATGCAGCGCAGACGCTGCACCCGATCGCCGGGCAGGGTTTTAATCTGGGCCTGCGCGATGTGATGTCGTTGGCAGAAACGCTGGCAGAAGCAGCACAGGCCGGTGAAGATCTGGGTGCTTATGCCTTATTGAGCCGTTATCAGCAGCGGCGGCAGCAGGATCAACAGGCGACCATCGGCGTGACCGACGGTTTAATCCGCCTGTTTGCCAACGACTATGCTCCACTGGTTGCCGGGCGTAATCTGGGGCTGATGGCGATGGAGCAGTTACCGGCCGTTCGTGACGCTTTTGCCAAACGCACCTTAGGCTGGGTTGAGCGCTAAATATCCCGTTTTTGGGTGTCCGCTAATTTAAGGAATTCAAGCAGCATGCAATCATTTGATGTGATTATCGCCGGTGGCGGTATGGTGGGATTGGCGCTGGCCTGCGGTTTGCAGGGGAGCGGCCTGCGCGTGGCGGTGCTGGAACAGCGGCAGCCGGAAACATCGCCGCTGCAAGAGCTTCCGGCGCTGCGCGTCTCCGCCATTAATGCTGCCAGCGAGCGTCTGCTGCAACAGATTGGCGTGTGGGATGATATCCGCAATCTGCGCGCCAGCGCGTATAACGCGATGGAAGTCTGGGATCGCGACAGTTTTGGCAAAATCGCTTTCCGGGGCGATGAGTGCGGCTTCAGCCATTTGGGCCATATCATTGAAAATGAAGTGATTCAGCAGGCGCTGTGGAAAAAGGCGCAAGCGCTGGCCGACGTAACGCTGATCGCCCCTGCGGCGCTGAAACAGGTGGCATGGGGCGAGAACGATGCCTTTATCACGCTGGAAGATGGCCGCATGTTGACCGCCCGCTTGCTGGTGGGGGCAGACGGCGCCAATTCCTGGCTGCGCCAGCATGCCGATATCCCGCTGACCTTCTGGGATTATCGCCACAGCGCGCTGGTGGCCACTATCCGCACCGAAGAACCGCATTTGGCCACGGCACGCCAGGTTTTCCACGGTGACGGCATTCTGGCCTTCCTGCCATTTAACGATCCGCATCTGAGCTCGATCGTCTGGTCAGTAGCACCGGAAGAAGCGGAGCGGCTAAAGCAGCTTGAGCCAACAGCTTTTAACCGCGAACTGGCCATGACCTTTGATATGCGTTTGGGCAACTGCGTGCTGGAAAGCGAACGCTTAACCTTCCCGCTCACCGGGCGTTATGCCCGCAGCTTTGCCGCTCATCGTCTGGCGTTGGTGGGGGATGCGGCGCACACCGTGCATCCGCTGGCAGGGCAAGGGGTGAATCTGGGCTTTATGGATGCCGCCGAGCTGATATCCGAGCTCAAGCGCCTGCAACGTCAGGGTAAAGACATCGGCCAGCACCTGTATCTGCGCCGCTATGAGCGCCGCCGTAAGCATGGTGCCGCGGTAATGCTGGCCAGTATGCAAGGGTTCCGCGAGCTGTTTGCCGGTAACAACCCAGCCAAAAAACTGCTGCGCGACGTCGGCCTGCGCTTGGCAGACAGCCTGCCGGGCGTGAAGCCAAAACTGGTGCGCCAGGCAATGGGGTTGAATGATTTGCCTGAGTGGTTGGTTTAAAATATGAAAGGCGATAAAAGCTCCCGTAGGAACTTTTATCGCCAGACTATGCTAGTGGGGCTACTGATAAACTTATTCTTAAAACGGGTGTGGAATATCAGATAAAAACCGAATTTTTACAGCATTATTGATTGTTCTGATTTATATCAGCAGTCAATTGCCGCTTATTAATCCCATAGATACGAAGGGGGAATTATTTGTGCGATTTTTTATAATTTAAACTCTTGGGTCGAGAATGATTCTTGATGGACTGCCATAAAGAACTAACACTTTGGTTCCTATAATATAAGAAGGCGTATCTCCTTGTACAATTGTCATCAAGTTTCCATTTTCGGTTTGAATAACATATTCCATTCCTACCTGTTTAGTCATAGCGTTCTCAGCTAAAGCTCCCGCAACTCCTCCAATCAAGGCACCACCAACGGCTCCAGAAATATTGGAACGAACACCCCCACCCAATGCTGAACCTGCAGTGGCACCAACAACAGTACCTGAAGCGCTACCAAGTCCTGATGTTCCATCAATTTTTACGCTTCTTGCACTGATTATAGTTCCAGCCACTGTACGGTTAACCTCTCCTACAGAACCGACAGAATAACTATTCGGAGAGACGTTTGGTGCACACCTCATGAGTAGGAAAAGGGCGAAAAATGCTATTGTAGTTCTCATGCTTTAATTTTTTACTGGGAACATGGGTTTAGAAATATCAACTGTTTCTAGCGCTTGCAAGAACTGAGTTATATTATTCTGCACCGCTCTATTAAGTGACTCTCTTCCCCTCACAACACCAACAATTGTATAACTCATAGGTACAGTACCAGTAGAGGATATGTCTTGAGTGTAGATAATACTACCATTCGAACGGCTAATCAGTTCATATCGGGCAATCGCCTTTGTAGTAACGGAAGCGCCAAAAGAGGGAACATCAATGGCAAGGATTTTTACTGAAAGGCTGATTTTTTTATCCGAGTTGTCGTTAAAAATAGCCATCCGGTTAAGTGACTCCTCTAATGAGCTTTTCCATAATGGCGGAATCTCTTCCATTCCAAGCTGAATATCACCTTTCTGCTCATCTGGCCTAGCAAGAGAAACTGTTATTGATTTAATTTCGGCATCAATTTTTTTATTACTTACACCTACATTAGGCACTGAGAAATTCATTGGAGGAACAGAAACGCATCCCGTTAAAATAAACGTTAGAAACAAGCAAGCAACTATGTTAACTATTTTCATTTCTTTTATCCTGTCCTTGATACATAGAGAAATTAAAATTTATCATAAATATTTACAAAGAGAAATAATGTCTTGATGAAATGAAGTAGGCACGGAAATGATGGGGGCTAAATGACGACAAGATGAGCAAGCCTGTTTTGTCACTGCGCTGCTTCAATTTTCTTGCAGGGCCCGGGGAGGATCCTATTTTTGTTGTATGGGTAGCCTAAGGAAATTCGTAATGTTCAGCGAGCGGCAAGCTGAACTCTCAATTAAATAGAGTACCCATAGCTTTCTTTTATCTCCCCTTCATTTGAAAAATTCTAATTTCATCTGGTTTTTATCATTACTTTTTCTAATCCTACGTTTCGTTCTGAAAAGCCAAAACTCCCCGACTGACTACCTGTTTGTTACATAATTTCGGATTTATACCGCTTTAATTGTGTCTTCTGTGCTTATAAGCGCAGTTTTCCAGTGAAAAACTCCGCACACTAGCGTGGCAATTTACTGGCCTTGAACGAAGTTGAGTATATTTTAACTTATGGTTAACGCGTTCGTTCAGTGATAAGTTCAAGGTCAAAGTATCGTTTGCGTCGTGCTGATTGCCAGCACGGCAATGTGTATTGAGCAGTCAGCGTGCGCCACGTAATCAGGCCCGTGAGACGTTCCACGAGCCACACCTGCCTCATTGCGTAGCAACACCCTGTCTTCGGCTTTTTGAGTGGAAAGAGGGAAAAGATGACAAAGCAAACCCCACTGTACGATCAGCACGTGGCGTGCGGTGCGCGCATGGTCGACTTTCATGGCTGGATGATGCCGCTGCATTACGGCTCTCAGCTTGATGAGCACCACAGGGTGCGCCAGGACGCAGGCATGTTTGATGTTTCCCACATGACCATTGTGGATCTGCACGGTGCCCGTACTCGCGAATTTCTGCGTTATCTGTTGGCGAATGATGTCGCCAAACTCACTCAATCGGGTAAAGCGCTGTATAGCGGCATGCTGAATGCGTCCGGCGGCGTGATTGACGATCTGATCGTTTACTTCTTCTCCGAAGATTATTTCCGCCTGGTGGTGAACTCCGCCACGCGCGACAAAGACTTGGCCTGGATCGAAAAACATGCTGCGCCCTACGGCGTTGAACTGACGGTGCGTGACGATCTGGCGCTGCTCGCGGTGCAAGGCCCGCAGGCCAAAGAGCGTGCCGCCACCTTATTTACTCCGCAGCAAAAGCAGGCCGTGGAGGGCATGAAGCCCTTCTTTGGTGTGCAAGCCGGGGATCTGTTTATCGCCACCACCGGTTACACCGGTGAAGACGGTTATGAAATCGCCCTGCCAAAAGAGCGGGCGGTTGATTTCTGGCAGCAGCTGCTGGCCGCTGGCGTCAAGCCTGCCGGGCTGGGGGCGCGTGACACTCTGCGTCTGGAAGCCGGTATGAACCTGTACGGGCAGGAAATGGACGAGGGGATTTCACCGCTGGCCGCCAACATGGGCTGGACGATTGCCTGGGAGCCGCAGGATCGCCAGTTTATTGGCCGTGAGGCGTTGGAGCAGCAGCGTGAGCAGGGCACCGAACAACTGGTCGGTTTGATCATGACGGAAAAAGGCGTATTACGTAATGAGTTGCCGGTGCGTTTCACCGATGCAACGGGTCAGGTACATGAAGGTGTGATTACCAGCGGCTCCTTCTCACCGACCTTGGGCTATAGTATTGCGTTGGCGCGTGTGCCTGCCGGTATTGGCGAGCAGGCGGTTGTACAGATCCGTAACCGGGAAATGCCAGTAAAAGTGACTAAACCTGGTTTTGTGCGCGCCGGTAAGTCCCTGATCAATTAGTTTCTATTTTTCGAAGGAGTAGTAGGTCAATGAGCAATGTGCCATCAGAACTGAAATACGCCGCATCCCATGAGTGGGTGCGTGACGAAGGTAACGGCGAATACGTGGTAGGGATCACCGAGCACGCGCAGGAGCTGTTAGGCGATATGGTATTTGTCGATCTGCCGGAAGTGGGCACCACCGTTTCTGCCGGTGATGATTGTGCCGTAGC
>Ga0114969_10001154_pt1 | contig 22482 bp, 19 predicted proteins | sample M_130807_MF_Meta_FD_87316 | JGI IMG/M metagenome (GOLD analysis project Ga0114969, IMG submission 87316) | Freshwater microbial communities from Lake Montjoie, Canada to study carbon cycling - M_130807_MF_MetaG | ecosystem: Environmental > Aquatic > Freshwater > Lake | place: Lake Montjoie...
CCCGTCACGCAACGCGTCGCCTTCATGGGCGCCGCCGAAGCGTTGTCCGAAGCGGTGTTCTTTTGATTAGCGGATGGTGGATAGCGGTTGGTGGTTGGGAAGGCAAAGAACAGAGTGCTGAGTCGATGGGAGGCAAAGGGTGGCCTGCGCTCGTAGGCATCGGGTAGGGTTGGCACTGCGTGCCAACCTAGGAGTTCGCCGTTCGGCGAACTCTGGCAGGGGCAAGGCATAGAGAAGATCGGCGGAGCCACGCGCATACCCGCGCGAGCCGCGCTCGCGAGGGGCAGGAGAGCGGAGCTGCGGCAACTACCGGTAGGGGCGATCCAGGGGGTGGCCCTACGCGTAGCGTTTACCCTGATAACATTATAATTATCGAAGATATTTTTTCGAATTTCCGATGGCGAGGGCGGGGCACTTCCCCAAAGTCCCGCTCCCGCCTGATGACGATACCACGTCCAGTCCACCGCACACTCCGCCCATGATCCGTGACTTCGACGAGACCGGTGGTCGGCCCCTGCGTGGGCCGGAATCCTTCAAGCGACCTACGCTCGATGAATTGAATCTGGAGCTGCTTGCCTCCAATAAAGGGCAGGCGTCCGTTAAGTTACAACAAGTCCTCGACCTCTTCAAGGCGGGTAAGATTGCGCTTGGCGTTCGTCGGGCCAAAGAACTCACCGTTTGGTTGGAAGGGCAGCCGTACCTGATTTACGCGGGTAACCTTGCTTGGCTGACGTGGCACCTGGCCACCTATGCCCCGCCGGCCGTCGCTCGCTGCATGGTGAGGCGTGCCCTTTCGACGCTTCCGGCCAAGGGCATACAAGTGACTAGCGCGGTGTTCGGGTATGTTTCCCTAGCTAAAGTCCATCGGCGACGTGGCTGCGCTCTGCGGGTCCGCGCCTGCTGTCAGCATATTCTCAAGAAATGGTCCGATCGTGATATGTATAACTTGGCATACCTGCCTTACTTCTACCTGAGTGAGTTACTGTATCTGGAGGGCAAGTACGCGGAGGCTCTCCCGTTGATGGAAAAAACCTTGGTTAACATCGAGCGGTATGGGGCGTTCGACTGGCGGCTCAAGCACGACGTGCAAATGCTGCATGCCCAGCTCCTCGAGGCGGTTGGCCAGCGTGAGAAAGCTCATACTTCTTACGCTACCTTCCTCGAGAAATTCGGCGACCATTCCTATATGTCGCGGTCGCTGCACGCAAAGGTCTGGGGTGGCTTTAACCGTACGAAGGACGCGGTGAACCCGAAGTTCTAAGAGTTCGCCGTCGGCCTGTAGCGGGTAGGGTTGGCACTGCGTGCCAACCTAGGAGTTCGCCGTTGGGCGAACTCAGGGTGGGGCAAGGCTTTGCCTTGCACTCCTGACGCGGAGGGCGCGGCGGAGCCACGCCCCACCCTTAAGCCGCAGCTAGGTTGGCACGCAGTGCCAACCCTACCAAGATACACGGCACCAGCGGCCAAGCGGCCGCCACACAACCCCTAGCCAACCATACTCTAGTCCACCAGTACCCTGGGTGAGCACGCAGTGCTCACCCTACCTCAGAAAGGGCGGGGTGGTTTGCCTTTTGGCCAGGGATAGGCTTGGTGGCGTATGGCCACAGTCCGCCTTATCCTCGGCGATCAGTTGAACCCGAGGCATCGTTGGTTTCAGCAGGTCGACCCTGCCGTGATCTATGTGCTCATGGAGGTAAGGACCGAGACCGACTACGTCCCGCACCATGCCCAGAAGGTCATCGCCATCTTCGCGGGGATGCGGCGCATGGCCGATCAACTGCGCTCTGCTGGTCATCGCGTCCGTGCCTTCCGTCTCGGCGACGCCGACAATCGTCAGTCCTTCGCCGCCAACCTCCGGACGGTTTTCGCGGAAGTCGGTGCGACCCGTTTTGAGTATCAAGAGCCCGATGAATGGCGCGTCGATCAAGACCTGACCGCTTTAGCTACAGGCTGCGGTCTACCTACGGCCGTGGACTCGACAGAGCATTTCCTCGATGCCCGCACCGGTGTTTCCGCACACTTTCAGAAGGACGCCAAGCGTTGGTTGATGGAGTCGTATTACCGTAAGATGCGGGTGCGCACACGGCTACTCATGGATGCCGATGGCTCGCCGCTTGGCGGCGAGTGGAACTACGATGCGGAGAACCGTAAGCCGTGGAAGGGGACCCCCCCGCCGCCCGCCGCTTGGGATGTCAGCCATGACCACCGTAAACTCTGGGCCGAGATTCAAGCGGCCGGGGTAAAGACCTTTGGCGAACCCTCCGCCGAGCAGTTCCCTTGGCCCTGTGACCGCGCCGAAGCCCTCGCGCAATTGGACGCCTTCATCGAGCGAGGCCTCCCGAACTTTGGTGATTACGAGGATGCCATGCATACAACCTCGGATCGCCTGTTCCATTCGCGTTTGTCCTTTGCCCTTAACGTCAAACTGCTCTCGCCGCTGGAAGTCGCGACCGCCGCCGCGGACGCGCATCGCCGCGATCCGGTTCGTTACCCCCTCGCCGCCACCGAAGGCTTTGTCCGTCAAATCATCGGCTGGCGCGAATACATCCGCGGCGTCTATTGGGCCAAGATGCCCGGCTATGCCACGGTCAACGGCCTTGGCCACACGCTGTCGTTGCCGTCGTGGTTCTGGACCGGGAAGGTGAAGATGAACTGCCTGCGGCACTCGATTGGGCAGTCGCTGCAGACCGCGTATGCGCACCACATCCAGCGCCTCATGGTCATCGGGTCTTTCTGTCTGACCGCGGGTGTGGACCCGGCGGAGGTCGAGCGTTGGTACCTCGGCGTTTACATCGACGCCTTCCAATGGGTCGAGTTACCGAACGTCATCGGCATGAGCCAGCACGCCGACGGTGGTTTCCTCGCCAGCAAGCCTTACTGCTGCGCTGCCAGCTATGTTTCGAAGATGTCGAACTATTGCGGCGGCTGTCCGTATAATCCCAAGGACCGCACCGGTCCGCTCGCCTGTCCCCTCAACGCCTTCTACTGGGACTTCTGGCTACGTCACCAAGACCGCTTCCTGAATAACCCGCGCGTCGGTATGGCTGTCCGCCAGGCCGCACAGATGCCGCCCGCCGAACAGGCCGCCATCCGGAAGAAAGCAGCCGAGCTGCGGGCCAACATCGAAGAGCTGTAGTCTGAGAAAGATGGTAGCGGTTGGCGGTTAGTGGAGAGGGCATAGCTAAGTTGGCACGCAGTGCCAACCCTACCCAGATACAACTAGGGCAGCACGCGGTGCTGCCCCTACCTTACCCAATCCGACTCCAAAGCACCTTCAAATATCTTCCCTCAGGGTGATTCGAGACGTTGGGGTGGTCGCCGCCTGGGCCGGTGCGGTCAAAGATTTGCAGGCGCTTCTGGTAGCGGTGCGCGGCCTTACTGACGAGGTCCTCAAAGGCTTCAGCTGAGACGAGGCCCGAGCACGAGCACGTCACGAAGACCCCGCCGGGGGCGACGATCTGCATGGCGAGGACGTTGAGGTCGTTATATTTCTTCAGGCCTTCGGCTTCGAATTCTTCGTCGCGGCTGTCGACAAACTTGGGCGGGTCGCAAAGCACGAGGTCCCACGTCTTACCATTCTTCTGCATCTGACGAATCCAGCTGAAAGCGTCCGCGTGCACAAATTCAACGCGCGCATTATTGAGATTCGCGTTGCGCTTGGCCATCTCGATGGCCTTTTCGTCGAGGTCGACGCCGGTGACTTCGGTCGCGCCGGCTAGCTTGGCGGCGATGGAGAAGCCGCCCGAATAGCAGCAGAGGTCGAGGACCTTGAGCCCCTTGGCCAAGGCACCAAAGCGGCGGCGATTGTCGCGCTGGTCGCAGAAGAAGCCCGTCTTGTGGCCTTCGGCGAAGTCGACTTCCTGAATCATCCCGAACTCCTTGATTTTGACGAAGCGCACGGCCGACTTGGGTACGTCGGTTGGCATGATACCTTCGATACGGGCCACGTGCGGGTCGATTTGGACAATCTCGCGCTTGGTACCGACCGCATCATGCAGGATCGGGATCCAGCGAGGCAGACGGCGCATCACGCCGAGGGAGGAGACTTCGATGGAAAGCACGTCACCGAGGCGGTCGACGATGAGGCCCGACAGGAAGTCGGCATCGCCGTTGACGACGCGATAGGCGTCGGTGTCGGCATCGAGCTTGAGGAGGTCCTTGCGTAAGGCGGCGGCCCGGCGGATGGCCTGCTCGAACCACGCGTCATCGGGCTTGCCTGGGGTGGCCTTAAGGATGCGGAGAGCGATGGGCGCACCAGCGTTCCAGAAACCGTAACCAATGAAGGAGCCCTGCTTATCGTAGGCTGAGACCACATCGCCCTGGCGGGCGTCGGGGGAGACTTCACCGACCATGGAGCGGAAGATGTTTGGCTTGGACGTGAACGTCTTCAGCTGCACCCATGGCTTCTCGCGCGCGATGGGCGCGGGGATATTGGAGAGGCCACCCATGGTGTCGGACATGTCCCCAAGGTTCAGAGTCAGGACCGACTTGGCAAGCCCCGCCCTAGGCTAGGCCGCAGATTAACCGATGAAGCTGCAGATATACTGACAGATGCCCGAGTTCACGGTGATCGTGAAGCCAGCCTTCGGGGCTACGTAGAAGTGCGTACCAGCGGCGTAGGTCTTGACCTCGGTCGTGCCGTCTTGGACCACCGTGCAGGATCCATCGGTGATTTCCATGATCTCAGCCTTGTCTGTGCCGAAGTGGTAGGTGCCGGCGTAGATCAGACCCACGGTCTTCTTAGCGCCATCGGCGGTGAGGATCGTGTGGGAGACTACTTTGCCGTCGAAGTAGACGTTGGCCTTAGCGATGGCGGTGACGTTCTTGAATTCCATGGGAGCAGTTAGGTAAGGGGATGGGGAGGTAGGGTAAAGGGGAAATGAGCTAAAGCCCATGCAAAGGTGGAGACGGAGCACGGAGTACAGATTACAGAGTACAGAGTACGGATTTCGAGAGGCACAGAGGAATGGCGGCAAACGGGTAGGGGCGTGGTTTACCGCGCCCTCCTCCGATGGAGTGCAAGGCGAAGCCTTGCCGCTTCCCCTAGCCAACCATACTCCAGCCAACTAGTCCCCTACTTCTTTACTACCTGATAATAGGCGATGGGGCCGAGGAGTTCGCGGCCATCGGTCGACTTGGCGCCGGCGAGCTTAATTTCATGCACGAAGCCTTCGCGGATATCCTTGAGCGGTAGCGTGAGAAGTTTGCCGTCAGCGCTGAGTGACCAAGCAGACTCCAACGGGAGTTCATCGACCTTCGGCGAACCATAGGTGGCGTGATACTTGTAGCGGAAACTGCGGAGAGCCGGAGCCACTGAAGCCTTGTCGAGGGCCGCGGTGAAGCGGACTTCGAAGCCGGCCGCGGTGAGGTGCACCGATTCGATGAGCGGCGGCAGTGCCTTGGGGGCGGGGATACGGACGATGCCGTTATTGCCGGCCCAGGAGAGGTGCGTCTTACCGACGTGTAGCGCCCCATCAGGTGCGAAGGCGAGGCGGTGGTTGCCGTTGCGGAGCGCCTTGGTGTCGAGGAAGGGGATCATGGCGCCTTGGTGCACGCCCCCGACATCTTCACCGACGAAGCGGACGAGACGAGCGACATTCATTTCGCCAAAGACTACTTGGCCAGCGAGCGCTCCCCAGGAAGCCGGGAAGACCGCAGGCTGGGTCGGGGAATTGGAGAGGTCGGCATGGATGAAGACGCCGCCGGGTTGGGTGCGTAGTTTCTCGAGTTCGGGCACGGGCAGTTCCACGGGGTCGCCTTTATTCCAGCCCGGAGCCCAGACCAGCGAAGCCGGATGGCCGTTGAAAGAACCTTTCGTGACGACTTGAAGCGGGCTACTGCCGCGCCAATCGCCTTGGTTGTCATTGACCATCAAATGTCCTTTGGCGTCGAAGCCGATGCCATCGGGCGAACGGAAGCCCGTCGCGTAGAGTTCTGCAGGTCCCCGACCATTATCCGCGATGCGCAGAATACAACCTCGGTAGGGCACGCGTGAATACATGCGGCCCGCTGAGCCCGTTTTACCGGAGGCCAGGTTTTCGCGCGTGGCCTTGCCGATGTCCGACCAAGCACCGCGGATTTCCTTGAAGACGCCAGCCCCAGCGGAAGCGAGGTTGAGAGAAATATAGAGCGCACCATCGGGGCCGCGGGCTGGGCCGAAGGCGAACTCATGGTAATTGCCGGTCATGCCAAAGCCGTCGTAAACCGTCTGGTAGCGGTCGGCCTTGCCGTCGCCATCCGTATCGACGAGGCGGGTCAGTTCTGGACGCTGCATCACGAGTAGGGCGCCTTTGCCGTCGGGCAAGAGGCCGAGCGGTTCGTGGAGCCCTTCGGCGAACTGCTTCCAAGTGCCGTCGGTTTGGCGAATGAAGACTTCGCCGCGGTGGAACGCGACGGCGAGGCGGCCGTCTTCGAGGAAGGCGAGGCCACCGACTTGGTCATCGATGCCGACAGGGGTTTCGATTTTGGTAATCGGGAAAGCGGTGTCCCAGCCATCGGCGGCAGCTACAGCTTTTGAGGCGGCGGGCTTGGCTGCGGCGAGGCTGGCCGCGAGGAAGAGTAGAGGGGTGATCACGGCAGGCGAAGGGTAAGGGTGAAGGATTTGGCTTCGGCTGGGTTGAGCGTCAGCGTGTTGTTGAGAACGGTGCCGCTCGAGCAAGTCGTCGCTGGGTCGAGCGTGAAGGTGACCGGCTTGGTCGTCGTGACCTCGAAGCGTCGGACGAGGGTCTTGCCTTCGGTGGTAATCTTTTCGCGGAACTGCGCGCCATCACGTTCGTATTCAAAGGTCGGGACTCCGGTCGGATCAACCGAGTAGCCAAGGAACTTCACGCGCTTCTGGAGCGCCTCATCGGCGGGTAATTGCCAGAGTGATCGGCCCAACTCGGCGGCCGTGGCCCGGCCGTTACTCTTGTAGTAGGCCCAGCAATCGAGGAAGTCGCCCCGCCAAACCGTGCGCAGGCGGCAGTCGCCCGCATCGAAGCAATAGTTGAGGTCACCGGGGAGCGCGACTGCGATAGCGGCTGGGCCGACGTTCGGCAGGAACATACGCTGGATTTCTGGCCGGCGGGCTGGGCGAGCAAGCGGGTCCTTGGTGACCGCGGGCTTTTCTTTTAGTCCCTGAGAGGCGGTAATCATATACTCGCGGACCGCGAGCAAGTTGGCTTCGCCTAAGTGAGCCATGGACGGCATCTCGATGACCCCATTGCGCTTCTTTAGCGGCTTGATCGCCCATGCGACGAACTCCTTGGGCTTCTTGTCGTAGAGCTTAGTGATCTCGATGAGCGAGGGCCCCACGACCATTTGGTCCGGCAGGTGGCAGGCGGCGCAGTTCTGCTCATAGAGCAACTTACCATCCTGGGCGGAGGCGAGCGTCGCGCTAAGCGCGAGGAGTGGGGTGAGGAACCAGCGGGGCATGGGAGGGCGTGGCGAGGGGGTAAGGCGCGGAAAGGGGGGAAGGAGATAGGGGATAGGGCCTAGGCCGAGCGGTGGCAAACAAGATAGGGGGAAGGGGATGGAGTATGGTTGGCTTTAGGTAGGGACAGCACCACGTGCTGTCCTGCTTGCATCGGGTAGGGTTGGCACTGCGTGCCAACCTAGGAGTTCGCCGGAGGGCGAACTCAGGGTGGGACAAGGCTTCGCCTTGCACTCGTGCATAGAAGGGCGCGGCGAAGCCACGCCCCTACCCGCTATCCCCTAACCGCTATCCGCGTTCGCGTTAAATCAACTTCAGCTTCGGCAGGTCTTCGCCCTTCACGCGCTTACGGATCGACTCAAGGTACTCGTCCATGAACTTGGGGACGGCGGATTGGACGGGCCATGCGACGGCTTCGCCGTGGGCGCAGATGGTGCGGCCAGCCACTTGGTTCGCGATATCGAGCAGTAGAGGGACGTCGGATTCCTGACCGCCACCGGTCGTGATGCGCTTGGAGACGCGGGAGAGCCAGAGCGAGCCTTCGCGACACGGCGTGCACTGACCGCAGGTCTCGTGGGCGTAGAAGGCATTCAGGTTAGAGAGCGCTTGGATCATCTCGACGGAGTCGTCGAGGACGATGGTACCGCCGGTGCCGAGGCCCGTACCGCAGGCTGCGATGCTGTTCGAGTCGAGGGGGATGTCCTCCACCGCCCAGTCGAACTCTTGGCCATTGGGCAACTTTCCTTTGAAGCGCTCGCCGATTTTAAGAATCTTAGTCGATGAACCACCTGGAATAATCGCCTTAAAGGTACGACCATCAAGCGGGCCGCCGCAGAAGTCGTAGAGCAGCTGGCCGAACGTCGCCTTACCCGCTTCGATTTCGTAGAGGCCGGGGCGCTTCACCATGCCGCTGACGCACCAGATGTGCGTGCCGCTGTCGCCGGGGATGCCGATCTTGGCGAACTCCGCGCCGCCGAAGGCGAGCACGTGCTTCACCTGCGCCATGGTCTCGGCGTTATTGACGATCGTGGGGCAGTTGTAGAGGCCAAGGACGGCCGGGAAATACGGAGGCTTGATGCGCGGGTAGCCGCGCTTGCCTTCGAGGGATTCAATCAGGCCAGTCTCTTCGCCGCAGACGTAGCAACCACCGCCGCGATGGACGACGACTTCGCACGAGTAGCCCGAGCCGAGGATGTTCTGGCCGAGGAAGCCCTTGGCCTTCGCCTCCGCAATGGCGTTCTCGAGGATCTTCGCGCCGTGGATGAATTCACCGCGGATATAAACAAACGCCTGCTTGGCCTGGATAGCCCACGCCGTGATGGCGATGCCTTCCAGCATTTGGTGCGGGTCCTGATAAATGATCTGGCGGTCCTTGTAGGTGCCGGGCTCGGATTCGTCGGCATTGACGACGAGGTAGATGGGCTTACCGGACTTACGGTCCAGGAACTTCCACTTCATGCCCGTCGGGAAACCGGCGCCGCCTCGGCCGCGCAGGCCAGAGGTTTCGACTTCCTTGCAGACTTCTTCGGGCTTCATCGCCACGGCCTTCTTAAGGGCCTCGTAGCCGCCGTGCTTCTGGTAGCAGTCGATATCGACGGAATACCCGGGCTTGCGGAGGTTGGCGTAGATGAGGGGGCGTTCGACGGCGGACATGTCGCTAAGAAGAGTTAGAGATTAACCGTTCCACTCGGGCGTACCGGGGACGGGAGGTTTTTGCCCGTAGGTCGGGTCGGTGAGCGTGGCCTTGAGCTGCTGCGTGAACGCCGCCGCTTGTTCGGGCTGCACATTCTCATGCATAGCGCCATCGACGTGGACGACTGGGCCGCAGCCGCAGTCGGCGATGCATTCGACGAACTCGAGGGTGAAGTTGCCGTCGGGCGAAGTTTCGCCGCGCGCGCAGTTGAGAGACTTCTCGAGTTCGGACATCAGCGCGTAGGAACCGCGGAGGGCGCAGGACAGCGTGCGGCAGACGCGCACGTGGCGGCGGCCGATCGGCGACTGGCGGTACATCGGGTAGAACGTCACCACCTCGAGGACCTGCATTGGGGTCACGCCGACGAGCTCGGCGACCCAGGACATATCCTCTGGGGTGATGTGGCCGCGGTCTTCCTGCACGAGGTGCAGGAGCGGCATTGTCGCACTACGCTTTTGCGGGTACAGGCCGACGATGGCGGGAGCCTTCGCGAGCGTTTCTGGCGTGAGCGCGCGGGCGGGGGCGGAAGGGGAAGTTTCGTGCATGGTTTTTAGCGGTCGCATTCGCCCATGACGAAGTCGAGCGAACCGAGGATAGAGGCGATGTCGGTGAGGTAGTTGCCCGGGACAATCACGGGCAGGATTGAGAGCGAGACGAAGCTCGGGCCGCGGATGCGCAGGCGGTAGGGGACGCCGCCGCCGTTGGAGACGACGTAGAAGCCCAAGGAGCCCTTTGGGTTCTCAGCTTCAAAGTAGACTTCCCCAGCCGGAATCTGCGGACCCTCGGTGACGATCATGAAGTTTTGGATAAGCTCCTCCATCTTCGTCATGATTTTAGCCTTCGGCGGGAGGAAAATCTTCTTCGCGTCCTCGGCATACCACGCGCCGCCTGGCATAGACTTGCAGGCTTGGCGGAGGATGCGGACGGATTGACGGACCTCTTCCATACGGACGAGGTAACGGTCGAAGCAATCGCCCTTGGTGCCCACGGGCACATCGAAGTCGTACTTCTCGTAGCCCGAGTAAGGCTTATCCTTGCGGAGGTCGAAGCCGACGCCGGAGGCGCGGAGGTTCGGGCCGGTGAGGCCGTAGGCGAGGGCGAGTTCCTTCGAGATCGGCGCGACCCCTTCGGTGCGCTCAAGGAAGATGCCGTTACGCGTCAGGAGCTTATCCACGTCGTCGATGACCTTGAGCACACCATCGCAGAAGACTTCGACCTTCTTGAGCCAGCCTTCGGGTAGGTCGCGGGTGAGACCGCCGATCCGCGTATAGCTCGTCGTGAAACGGGCGCCAGTGAGTTCTTCGAATAATGAATAGAGCTTTTCGCGCTCATTGAAGGTATACATAAACACCGTCCATGCTCCGGTATCCATCGCGTAGACACCGAGGCCGAGTAAGTGAGACGAAATACGGGCCATCTCGCAGCAGACGACGCGAATGGCCTCGCAGCGTTCGGGCATCTTGAGGCCGGCGAGCTTTTCGACGGCAATGGCGTAAGCGACGTTGTTGGCGAGCGGCGCAAGGTAGTCTAAGCGGTCCGTGTACGGCACGAACTGATTGTACGTCATGTTCTCAGCAATCTTTTCGTCGCCGCGGTGCAGGTAGCCGATGACGGGGTCGCACTTCACGACCGTGTCGCCGTCGAGCTCGAGGCTCAGGCGGAGGACGCCGTGGGTAGCGGGGTGCGAGGGACCCATGTTCAAGGTCATGTTCTCGCCGCGCAGTTCTTCCGCGCGGGCGGCGATGTCGCCGAGGGAAATTTCCTTAGTAGTCTTCACGTCGAAAAGGGTTTAGGCCTTGGGCTTCTCCTCGTTCCAAGATTGGTCGAGCGCGCTCGGTTCGCCCTCCGACATCTTGCCGCCTGGCGAGACGAACGGTCCGCCCATCATCGGGGCGGGTTTGACGGATTGTCCGGTGACTTCCGCAACATCGGCGGCGGGGAAGGGGACCTCGATGCCCGCGAGTGGGAAATCCTTGCGGAGCGGGTGGTAAGGATACGCGTCCCACATTAAAATACGGCGCGGGTCAGGGTGGCCGTCGAAGCGGATACCAAACATATCGAACGCTTCGCGCTCGTGCCAGTTAGCGCCTGGGTGGAGGGACGACACGCTCGGGACGGCGTCATGGACGGCGCCGACGTGTAGGCGGACGTATTCTTTGTGCGTCGTGCTGAGCAGATGGATAACGACACCAAAGCGCGGTGTGCGGTCTTTCCAATCGATGCCGCAGAGGTCGGCCAACAGGTCGAAGCCTTGGGCGTCGCGGAGGAAGCGGACGGTTTCGAGGAGGTCTTCGCCCGCGACCTGGTAGGTCGGCATGTCCTGCGCAGGGAGGACCTGCGTGCGCGGAAAACGGTCGGTTAGGACGGCGGCTTCCATGTTCAGCGGACGATCTTGGTTTCGACGGTGCGACCGCGGAAGGTGCGCTTGAGAGACCCGCCTTCTTGGCGGATTTTTTCCTGTAGCAACATCATGCCGTCCAGCAACGCTTCGGGGCGGGGCGGGCAACCGGAAATATAAATATCCACTGGCACAATATTATCGACGCCTTGGAGGGTCGCATAGGAGCGGTACATGCCGCCGGTCGAAGCGCAGGCGCCCATGGCGACGACCCACTTGGGCTCGGCCATCTGGTCGTAGATGCGGCGGACGACTTCCGCCATCTTGTAGGTAACGGTGCCGGCGACGATCATGCAGTCGGCTTGACGAGGCGAGAAGCGCATGACTTCCATGCCGAAACGGGAAATATCGAAGCGGGAGCCACCGGCACCCATGAGCTCGATGGCGCAGCAGGCCAGACCCATTGGCATCGGCCAGACGGAGTGGCTGCGTACCCAGTTCACGACGGCATCGGCGCGGGTCACGATGACTTCGCCCTCTACCTTGCTGTTATAACCGAAATCAGATTTGACCATGGTCGTTTGCCGCAAGTTAGGACAGCCCCCCATGGGAGCAAGAAGGAAGGGCAAAAAGCACATTTTTAACCGAATTTCTCGGGGTGAGGTTTGACTTGGGACTTTTAACGTTCGGCCAAAGGGGTAGGAATAGTCTCACCCCCATGTTGCCTCGTTTCGCTCTCTTCCTCCTAGTCACCTGCCTAGGGCTCTCGGCGGCCCCCGCCCCCCTCCGCGTCCTGGTCTGGGACGAACGCCAACCGGAGCAGAAAAAAGGCTACGCGGGGGCCTTCTTGGGCGACACCTTAGCCAAGCACCTCTCTGCCCAGCCCGGGCTATCCGTTAAGTCTGTCGGGATGGATGATCCGGACCAGGGTTTGGCGGACGCCACCTTGGCCGCGACGGATGTCGTGGTCTTCTGGTGCCATCAGCGGCCTTTGCAGCAAAACGACGCGCGCATGGAGGCCCTCGTCCAGCGGGTCCTGGCGGGTAAGACGGGGTTCATCGCCTTACACTCGGCCCACTGGGCCAAGCCGTTCGTGCGGTTGATGCAGGAACGCGCCAAGGCCGATGCCCTCGCCCAAGTGCCCGAAGCCGAGCGCGCGACGGCCCAATGGACGTACCTTAATGATAAGCCCTATCGCGTGATGCCCAAGAAGGGCGCCGCCCCGACCCCGAACGTGCAAAAGGTCGGCGACGTCTGGCAGTTGACTTTGCCTCAGTGCGTATTCCCAACCTATCGTGCGGACGGCGCGCCTTCGCATGTGACGACGCTCTTGCCCGCGCACCCGATTGCAGGCGGCCTGCCCGCTAAGTGGGATATTCCGCAAACCGAAATGTACGGCGAGCCATTCTGGGTGCCGACGCCTGATAGCGTGATTTTCGATGAAAAATGGGACAAAGGGGAGCATTTCCGCAGCGGTGTGCTGTGGAAAGTCGGGCAGGGCGATGTTTTTTATTTCCGTCCTGGGCATGAGACGTACCCCGTCTACCAGCAGGCCGAAAACCTGAAGGTCATCGAAAACGCCGTCCGCTGGATGGGCGCCGAGTCCGCTCGGCGATGAGAAGTTTTTTCGTCTTCTGCCTTTCGTTCGTCACGGCGTGGGCCGCTCCTGCCAGTCGCCCACCGAATGTTTTGGTCATCCTGGTCGACGACCTCGGCTATTCGGACCTCGGTTGCTACGGCGGCGAAATCCCGACGCCGAACATCGATCGCTTGGCCGCGGGCGGTGTGCGTTTCGAAAAATGCTATAACTCGGCACGGTGTTGTCCGACGCGTGCCTCGCTGCTGACCGGCCTGCATCCGCACGAGGCGGGCATTGGCGATTTCGTCCGCGCCAAGCCGACGCCGAACGCGGGTGAAGCGTACACGGGTCACCTCCTCGCCAGTAACCAGACGCTACCTGAGCTCCTCGCTTCGCGTGGCTACAGCACATGGATGGTGGGTAAGTGGCACATGGGCGTGCCCGGCCCCATGGACCGTGGCTTCCAGCATTATTTTGGCTTCAAGGATTTCGGTGCGCATTCGGAAGGCCAGTGGAACGCGGCCAAATACGTGCGTCTACCCGCCACGGAGAAGCCGGAGCTTAATTACGAGAATGGCCGTTTCTACGCGACGGACGTCTTTACCGATTACGCCTGCGAATTCCTGCGTCAGGCTAGGTCCGATAAGGCGAAGCCGTGGTTTCTTTACTTGGCGCATTCGTCGCCGCACTTCCCGCTGCAGGCGCCGCAAGCCTCGATCGACCGGCACATGGCGACCTATCGGCGTGGATGGGACGTGCTGCGGGCGGAACGCTTCGAGCGGATGAAGAAACTCGGCCTCATCCCCGCGAGCGTGACCTTACCCGCGCGCGCCCGCGTGCCCGTGGACCGCGATGACATCGCGAATGGTTATCCCGGGCAATTGAACCCGGCGTGGGAAAGCCTGCCAACTGAGCGCCGCGAAGACCTCGCGCGCCGCATGGCCACCTTCGCGGCCATGGTGGAGCACGTTGACCGCGGCCTCGGCCGCATCCTCACCGACCTCGAAGCCAGTGGCGAGCTGGCGAACACGCTCATCCTTTTCACCAGCGATAACGGTGCCTGCTACGAATGGGGCCCCTTCGGTTTTGATGGGGCTTCGCGCACGGGGAAGACGACTCTGCATGCCGGCGAACAGCTAGCGCAGATGGGCCAGTCGGGTTCGTTCTCGTCCTATGGCTCGGGCTGGGCGAATCTCGGCAATACGCCCCTCGCGATGTATAAACACTTCTGCCACGAAGGCGGCATCACGTCACCGCTTATTGCGCATTGGCCGGCGGCGTGGCCCGCCCGGAGCGAGTGGGTTCGCACCCCGGCGCATGTGATGGATTTCTTTCCGACCATCGCGGAAGTCACCGGCTCGATTCGTCCGGCGGAGATTGCGGGCGTGCAGCTCAAGCCCCTGTCCGGCGTGACCCTAGTGCCCATCTTGCGTGGCGGCACCGTGCCGGAACGCGGAATCCCCACGGCTCATGAAGGGGCCCGTGGCTATCGCCTCGGGCAGTGGAAAATCGTCTGGGGTAAGCGCCAGGCTGCGCCTGTCCAGTGGCAGCTCTTTGACCTCGCGCAGGATCCCGCCGAGGAACACGACCTGGCGGCGAACCAGCCGGCCAAGACCGCCGAACTCGCAGCACTGTGGAACGCCTGGGCCGACCGCGTCGGTGTCCAGCCACGTTGATTTTCACCATGAAACCGTTCGTCCTTTTCCTCCTGCTTGCTATTTTACCGACGTGGGGTCGTGCGGAACGCCCTTATTTCGGCGCCGAGCCCGGCGCGTTGGAAAAAGCAAGGCAAGCCATCGCTGCCGGCGACCCGGTGCTTGTCGGTGCCTTGAATAAACTCAAGCAGGACGCGGATAAAGCTCTCCTGGTCGTGCCCGCCTCGGTGACTGAAAAGAAGAAGCTTCCGCCCAGCGGGGATGTGCATGATTACATGAGTTTGGCACCGTATTTCTGGCCGGATCCCGCCCAGCCCAAAGGTTTACCCTATCTCCGCAAAGACGGCGAAGTGAATCCAGAGTCCCGCGAGCTCGCCGCCAACGACACGCTGCGTCTCCGTGCCCTCGCCGCGACGGTGGAGTCGCTTTCTTTAGCATATTATTTCACTGGGGAGGAAAAATATGCCGTCCAGGCTGCCCAGCATCTGCGCGTTTGGTTTCTCGCGCCCGCGACCCGCATGAATCCGAATCTCAAGTTCGCCCAGGCTGTGCTCGGCGTGAACGACGGACGCGGGACGGGCATCATCGAAGCCCGCGGCTTAGCCGATGCGGCGGATGCGGCCATTCTACTGCTTGGCTCGAAAGCGTGGACGAAGGACGAGCAGACCGCGTTGGAGCGCTGGGGTGACCAGTATTACGAATGGCTTTTGCGCAGTAAGAATGGTCAGGACGAACGGGCCGCCAAGAATAACCACGGGACTTGGTATGATGTACAGGCTTTGCATTGGGCCCTCGTGCTAAAGCGGACCGAAGAGGCCAAGGGTATCCTTGAGCAAGCCGGCGTGAAGCGGATTGAAGTCCAGATTGAGCCGGATGGACGGCAGCCCTTGGAACTGAGCCGGACGGCTTCTTTCAGTTACTCGTGTTTTAACCTCCGCGCCTTATCCGACCTTGCCTTGCTTGGCCGGCATGCGGGCGTCGACCTGTGGGCGTACCGATCGAAGGACGGGCGCTCACTTCGGGCGGCCTTGGATTATCTCGTCCCTTATTTGGGCAAGCAGCCGAAGCCTTGGCCCGGTCAGCAGATTCACGGCAGTAACCCCGATGAAATCATGCCCGTCCTCCGCCGGGCCGCGCATGCTACGGGCACGGTCGCTTACGAAGAGCTGCTCGCGCAGTATGCAGAGGCGCCGAGTAAGCGGTTCCAGTTGGTCGCTCCGCGCTAAGCGTTACTTCGCCCAGCCGAACAGTACGCAGGCACGGTAGAACACGTAACCCAGCGTAAGCGTAATGGGAATCGTTAGGACCCAGGCCCAGACGATACGGCTGACCAGACCCCACTTCACGGCGTCGAAGCGCTTGGTGGCGCCGACCCCGAGGATGGAGGTCGAGATGACGTGCGTCGTCGACAGCGGAATGCCCAGTTCGGAGGCGCCCGTGATGGTGATGGCCGCGGCGGTTTCGGCGGCGAAGCCGTGGACCGGCTGCAATTTGACCATCTTGTGCCCCATTGTACGGATGATACGCCAGCCCCCGGCGGCGGTGCCGGCCGCCATGGTCACCGCACAGAGTATGATAATCCAGATGGGTACTTGGTCGACCCCACCCTTGGCGTTGATGGTGGGTTTGAGCCATTGCGCCCAAGCGGGGGCATGGGCGGGATCAAAGGCGCCCGCGCCGACGCCGACAATGAGCGCAAAAGTGATGATACCAACGGTCTTTTGGGCGTCGTTAGAGCCGTGGGAGAAGCCCATCAGGCCGGCCGAGACCAGTTGCAGTTTACCAAAAACCTTACTGACGATGCTGGGTCGGACTGACAGGCGGACGATGACCATCGTTAGGAGCATCATGAAAATCACGCCGAGCGTGAAGCCGATGAAGGGTGAAATCACCATAGGCTTGATGAGTTTAGGCCAGAGTCCGACTGACTTGCCAGCAGCGTCTGTGCTGTCCCAGATAAGCCGCCCCCAAGTGAGGTGGGTTTGACCTAGCACGCCGCCGCAGAGGCCACCGATGAGCGCATGGGACGAACTGGAAGGAATGCCGAACCACCACGTGATGAGGTTCCAGACGATGCCACCCATGAGGCCGCAGGCAATGGCCAGCTGCGCGACCTGGAAGCCGCCCGCAAGGTCGATGTAGCCGGAGTAGATGGTCTTCGCCACCGCTGTGCCCCAGAAGGCCCCAATGAGGTTGGTGACCGCCGCCAGCATGATGGCTTGGCGAGGCGTCAGGACGCGGGTCGAGACGACGGTCGCGATCGCGTTGGCTGCATCGTGGAAGCCGTTGATGTATTCAAACACCACGGCCACCAGGATGACCACCAACATCAGGACGAATGGATCCATGACTGGAGTCGGGGCGCGGGCTTAGGCGTACTTGAGGGCGATCTGGAACACAACCTTGCCGGCGTCGCGGCAATGGTCGATCGCGCGCTCGAGGAGCTCGTAGATGTCCTTGAGGACGACGACTTCCTTGGCGTCAACGTTGCCTTGGTAGAGGTCGCGGAGGAGGCCCACCATGAGGCGGTCGGCGTCCCCTTCGATGGTCTGGAGCGTCTCGTAGTCGTCCTGAATCTCTTCGACGTTGGAGAGCTTGCGGAGGCGGCCGACGAGGCGGGCGGTGACTTCGGTGGCCTGTTCGAGCATACGCACCTGCTTGTCGACGATGTCGGTCGAAAACTGCGAAGGGCAGATGGCGAGGCGTTCGCCGACTTTCTCGCAGGTCTTAGGAATCTTATAGAGGGCGTTGGCGAGGGCCTCGATATCCTCGCGCTCGAGCGGGGTCACGAAGGTCTTGCAGAGTTCCTGGGTGATTGAGAGGCCGATGCGCTTGTCAACGCGGCGGGCGACGACCAGCTCGGTGAAGCATTGTTCGAAGTCGGGCTTGCCGACTTGAGCGTAAAGCTTGGAGAGCGACTTAGCGCTTTTTTGCGCTTCAACAGCGCTCGCTTCGAGGAGTTCGTAGAACTTTTCATCCTTACCGAGGACCTTCTTTAGGAAGTCTTTCATGGGTGTGTGGGGTGGCCCTTCAAACCCTCCCGAAAACAGAAGGGCAACACCTGTTCGTAACATATCTGTAACATCCGTAACATCAGGCTGTTACAAGTGTTACGATTGTGTGACGCCATTTCTGGGGGTAAGTCTGTGCGTAAGGTGTTAATAGTCACAATCGTCACCGTATTCCTGCGGTTTTGGCACGATTTCGTCACCAAGCGCTGGCATGATTTGTTTCCATGGAAGACACACTACGTCCGTTGAGCGCCAAGGTCCATTTCCGCACCCTCGTGTTGTCGGATCTTCACCTTGGTACCAAGGACGCTCAAGCCCGCGAGCTCTTGGAGGTCTTACGCGGTATCCGTTGCGACAAACTCATCCTCAACGGTGATATCGTCGATCTCTGGTCCTTGCAGCGCAAGAATCACTGGGGCCCGGCGCACACCGCCGTCGTCCGTCGCATCCTCAAGATGGCGGAAAAGGATGGCACGCGCGTCGTCTACCTTCGTGGTAACCATGACGACTTCATCCGCCGCCTAATCCCGCTGAGCCTTGACCGCATTGAACTCGCCGAAGAGCACCTGCATGAGACCGCCGATGGGAAGCGCTTCCTCTGCATCCATGGCGACGCCTTCGACACAGTCATGGCGAAGATGCGCTGGTTAGCCGTCATCGGGGACATCAGCTACCAGCTCCTGCTTGACCTAAACCGTTTTTACAACCGCTGGCGTGCCTGGCGCGGCAAGGAGTACTTCTCCCTTTCGCAGGCGATCAAGGGTCGCGTGAAGTCGGCGGTCAGTTTCATCTCCAGTTTCGAAGATCACTTGCAGACCCTGGCCCGTCGGCGGGGCTGCGATGGCGTGATGTGCGGTCACATCCACAAGGCGGAAGATCGGATGATTGGTGAGATGCGCTATCTGAATTCCGGTGATTGGGTCGAGTCTTTGACCGCCATCGTTGAAGAAGCCGATGGTCGCCTCCGGGTCGTGGATCGCGCCGAATTGCGCACGTTGATTGCAGCCCAGCGGGCGGCCTACGAGGCGGGTGCTTATCCCGAAGCGAGCCGGGAGTCGGCCGTTGCCTAATGATCGAAGTCCCGGTCCTGTCCGCGGGGTTTGGCGAGGGCCATAACGCCGCTGCCCGTGCAATCGTCGAGGCCTTAGGTCGCCATCCTTCCGGGGCATTCTCTGGCAAACTACACGACCTCTTCTTGGACGCCTATGGCGCCGAAAAGGCCCGGTCGCAGCGCGACAGTTATATCAGCGTGGCCAATCGTTACCCACGCCTCTGGGGTTGCCTCTATGGTGCCCTCGACCGCCTACCGCTCGTGCGCGCCTCGTTGCCGTTTCTTCGTCCGGTCGAACGCGAGTTGAATCGACTGCTTGATGAGCAGCAGCCCCCGGTGGTTATTTCAGCCTACCCGCTTTATAATTACATGATGGCCCGTCGGTGGAGCGTCACCGACCCCGCCCGTCCGCGTTTAATCACCGTGGTCACCGATTCGATTTCCGTGAACCGCGCTTGGCATCGCGCCCATTCGGATTGGTTCGTGACGCCGAATCAAGCCACGGCCGACGTCATGATTCGCCAAGGGGTGCCCGCGGCCAAGGTCTTGCCGTTTGGCTTTCCCGTGGCTGCCCGCTTGGCTCCGCGTTCCTCAGCCGTGGCGGGGGAAGTTCGCCCGCGCGTCTTGCTAATGCTTAATCCTGGCAAGCGTGATGCGGTCGAACTCGCCGCCGCACTTTCGACCCTTGGGTTGGAGCTCGTCGTGACGGTCGGTAAGGACGCCGACTTTAAAGCGGCCGTCGAGCAAGCCGTCGCCGGTCGGGCCGAAGTGCTCGGTTGGACGGACCGCATTCCTGACCTCATGCTTTCCAGTCACTTGGTGATTTCGAAGGCGGGCGGCGCGACCACCCACGAATGCGTGGCAGCCGGTGTCCCGATGGTAATCACCCAGGTCATCCCTGGACAAGAAGCTGGTAATGGTCGCCTCATCACCGAGCACGGCGCCGGTGCCTACGGGCTCACCCCGTCCGCCGCTCGGGCGATTGTAGCCTCCGCTTTCGCCAATGATTGGGCCGTGTGGAAGGAATGGAAGCGCAGCGTCGACGGACTCGGCGATGCCCGCGGTGCTGAACGTATTGCGGATTTGGTAGCGAAGTCCATGGAAGTCGTGGCGAAGAAGGTCGCATGAAATTACTTCAACGTTTTCGGCTATCTTAGTGAGATGCTTTCATTGAATGTGCGCTGGGATTTCACCCCATTTTTAGGATTAAACTAGTCTACAGGACCGCGTTATTTACCTTCGGTTACATGAAGATTAAAGATGCCGACCTGATGACTGTAGGCGAATTGCAGGAGCGCCTCCAGGCGTTCTCGCCGGATGACAAGATTTTCTTTGGCACTAATTCCCTGCAGTTTTATCGCCTTAAATTACGAGGCCCGGGTTTGGTTCAGTTGGAGTTTGAGCAGATCGTGTCCGAAGATGAAGTTGGCAATGTTTCCATTGGTTGAGACGTCGCCGCTCCGCACAGCCGTTCTAGGCGGCTGGCGGGACCTTTTCCGTTGCTCGGCGTCCTAGAGGTTAGGGGCGTGGCTTAGCCGCGCCCGCCTCGCATAGGAGGACACGATAAATCGTGCCCCTACCTCAAGGCCGATGAAGGCGAACGGTGGCGGCTAGGTTGGCACGCAGTGCCAACCCTGCCGGATACATAGGAACATATAGGGGAACCGGGGAGCGGGAAGTGAGCACGCAGTCGCGCCCCTACCTAGTCTCGTTGCGTAATAGCTTTCACCTAGTCGCAGGTAGGTAATGAACGTTGGACAGTAGGATTGTCCGTCGCACGCGTCGTCCGCTTCATGGTCGTCCTAGGATTATCATGCGCTTCTTCCCCGCCTTACTTCAGTCATCTCTCGCTTTGCTCTGCCTGTGGCTTGGTACCCCGGCCTTCGCCGCGGCGCCTTCGCAGGCGCATCGCTACCCCGACGCCGTCGTCGCCATGGTCTGGACGCCAACGGGTGAGCGCTGGATTCGCCTCAAACAGACCGCTCCCGGTTATTACCATGGCAGTGTCGAGTTTGCGTCCGATGGTTGGATGGCTGTCACGGAGTATTATGACTTCACCTGTTTGCTGACGTTGGACGACCCGACGGCTCCGCTGAAGTTCCACCACGAGTTCCGCTCCGCCGATGGTTACGACGCTTCTCCTTCCGAGATCTGGACCACCTTAACCTTCAACTGGGCCACCGGGGCCTTCGAGCAGACCCAGGATTTCGCAGCGTTGTTTGAAGACCCGGCTGGGGTCGTTCAGTCGCAGTCTAACCAAGGTGCTACGGCTGGCCCGAGTTCTCCCAAGACTAAGCCATTCGGCACTTCCCAGGCGGTAGCCCCTGCGTCGACGGGTGCATCCGGGGCCGCCGCGCCATCTCAAGCTATGAGCGCGCCTGGGCCAACCGCGGCTGCCTACGATGCCGATGGCTTCGACCCGTCTGGCTTTGATCGTTCAGGCTATAGCCGCGATGGCTATGATGCCAACGGCTACGACCGACGTGGCGTCGACCGCCAAGGGTTCAACCGGGACGGCTCGTATCAAGGCGACTTCGATGCCGAAGGGTATGACAGCACAGGCTACGATCGGGATGGGTTCGATCGCCAAGGTTATGACCACAACGGGCGTGACCGCGAAGGGTACGATTATGGCGGCTTTAACGGTGCCGGCTTTAATCGCTACGGTGGGTACCTCTACGGCTACGATCAGTCCTACGTTGCGCTACCCAATGCCGATGGGGCCACCGCCTTCGACGAGCGCGGCTTCGATTCCTCCGGGCATCACCGCAATGGCTCGCTCTACGATGACTCCGGGTACGATGCCCAAGGGTTTGATGGGAGTGCGCGTAACCGCGGCGGGTTCGACCCCTATGGCTTTAATCAGTTGGGCTTTGATCAGTATGGCTACAACTACGATGGTTTCGATGCTTCTGGCTTTAACCGCGACGGTCGCGACTCCGCAGGCTTTGACCGTAATGGCCGCAACCTCCGCGGCTTCAACCGCGACGGCCTAAACCTTGACGGCACGCTCTATGATGCGCGCGGCTTTGATCAACACGGCTACGATCGTCGGGGGCGCTACGACTATGGTGTCCCTTATGTTGACGAGCCGACCCAGCCGACCGAACATGCCGACATCCCGGGCTCGGGGGGTCCTTCTGGTGGTCCGCGGGCTACGGTCGATGGTCTCAAGGGCCTCCTCCGTGCCGAAGGCCTCGTTGCCGATTTAATAGAGGACGACGCCTTTGTGGTGGCACAGATGCAACGGCAGGCGGCTGGGCTCCCCGACCTGACTCCCGATGAGTATGCCACCTTGGACCAGCAGTACTTTGAGGACTCACTCTTTAACCTCTGGATGGACTTGGAACTACGCATCCAAGCCTGGGAAGCTGGCTTTGGTCTAGACGACGACCCCATTGAAGTACTTCGCGCCAAGCAGGCACAGATCGAAGAATACCTGCGCGGGCAGGCAACACCGAGAGCACCGTCCATAGATGTGCCTAAAGTTACTAGCCCTGTTAAGATAAGCCCCGAACCCAGTGCGGGTGCAGCGGCTGCAATCCTCGCAGTGCCTGAGCCGGTCACCGGTTGGCTGGATTCGGCGGGCCAGTGGATGGCCGACCATCCGCGTATCATGGGTGCGGTCCGCGGCGTTGGCGGCATGGCTGAAGTCATCGCTGGGGCCGCAGCTACCGCCACGACGAGTGGCGCGGGGGCGCCCTTGGCGATTCCGCTGATTTTGCACGGCATTGATCAAGTGGTAGC